>Ga0325404_1004959_pt1 | contig 14060 bp, 9 predicted proteins | sample PopdelMetagenome_18_FD_205664 | JGI IMG/M metagenome (GOLD analysis project Ga0325404, IMG submission 205664) | Populus deltoides microbial communities from Bellville, Georgia, United States - Xylem-Control-R1 | ecosystem: Host-associated > Plants > Phyllosphere > Stem > Wood/Secondary xylem... | reverse complement strand
TGTCACGCAATGCAACAGCACTCCCCTATGGCAGAGCACCAAACAAGCTATCCAGCATCCACCATTGGGAGTTCCCCTCACGCTCTGTAAGTGAAAGTAGCCATGAGACATTTAACATTTTAAAATCAATATTAAAAGATGGAGTGGTGGCGGTGGTACAAAGTACAAGCTCCAACCTCCTTGAATGTGGAAACCAGTGTTTCGGATGTTAAAATAAATAAGTTCCGTCCCTTGTATCTCTAATAAACCCAGCGGCTCTTCCTCTTCTCGAGACACACACGCCCAACACTTCCTCTTAAGTACCCACTTCTCTCTTTCCCTCTTCCCTCCTTCAACAACAAAGATCAAAGACTCTTCTTTTCTCTAGTTTCAGTCTATTGTCGTCTTTCGTTGCAAAATTGGAAGCCAAAATGCGGATGAGTTGTAATGGATGTAGAGTTTTACGCAAAGGTTGTAGTGAAAATTGCAGTATTAGACCTTGTTTACAATGGATCAAGAGTTCGGAGTCTCAAGCTAACGCTACTGTTTTTCTTGCCAAGTTTTATGGCCGTGCTGGCCTTATGAACCTCATCAACGCTGGCCCTGAACATCTCCGTCCTGGTTAGTACATATATTAAGAATATTTGGGTTGTCAAAAAATCTACACAACAATAAATGTTTCTGAAAACTTAGTAATTTTTTTGTAACCCTTTCAATGTTTTAGGTAAAAAAATCCAAGTTTAGTTCTTGGTTTTTTTTTTTTTAATCTCAACAACTCAAAGTTTTTGAATGCTTGTGAAAATTGAAGAATTCTTGATGACCCTTTAAAGTTTTGATGTAAAAGAACTGGCCCTAAGCTAACTAAGATAATTTTATGATGCCTTAAATAAATTGATGGGTTTCTTTTCTCTTCTTTTTTGTGACAGCAATTTTTAGGTCTTTGCTTTACGAGGCTTGTGGGAGGATAGTGAACCCAATTTATGGATCAGTTGGGTTGATGTGGTCGGGAAGCTGGCCGCTTTGTCAAGCAGCCGTTGAAGCCGTGCTAAGAGGTGCGTCGATAACTCAAATTAACTCTGAAACCGCAGCTAATGCTCAGGGACCCCCGCTGAAAGCTTATGATATACGGCACGTTTCGAAAGATGAGAACTCGGCTGCCTCAAACGATGCAAACCGTGTCAGGACTCGGTGTCGAGTCGGGCGAGTTGTGAAGCCGAAAGCTAGCAAACCGGCTTGTGGTGGTAATGGGTTGGGGTCGATCGTTGTTGACATGTCGGCGACACGGGACGGCTTGACTCGGTCCACGAGTCACGAGTCATCGGTGAGTCACCAATCCGAGTTGGCAATGGTGGACGGTGAAAGCAAAGAGACGGACGAGAGCATGATGTCTGTGGAAACAGCAGAGGATTCATTGCTGTTCCGATCCGAACCGGATTCAAAGAGCGATTTGGCGACCCATGACGCTGCGAGCAACGAAATTGCCGGGCTTGGGCTGGACTTGGCTCTGGGCCTTGAGCCCGTGTCACGAGCGCATCACGTTGTTCCGGTGAAGAAGAGAAGGATTGAAGCTCTCGGGTCTGGTGATATTGACACGTGTAAGATGGAGCTGGGACTTGACTACGCAGCTTGAATTGATGAGAAAGCCCGAAGGAAACGCGAAGGAGTTTTTTTTTTTTTTTTTTTCCGGGGATTTTTCTCTCGGTGTAATTTATTTTGTTTGTTTTTGCGGCCCTTTATGGTGAAAATAGAGCTGTACAAACCTGGTTTTTACATGGACAGAAACGGTAAATGATCAATAGAGGGATCTTTTTAACCTTTGAGCAATCAAATCCATTTGATTTGTTTGTGGGGATGGGTGCGATTGCTCCCAAGAGTCTCCTTCAACATCTGTGGAGGCATGGATGGAGTGCCCAAGCGATTCAAAAGTAATAGGCTGGGAGTGCTCAAGCGATTCAAAAGAAATGGCTTCAACCGTTCAATCTCGCCGCTAAAAGGAGAGTCTTCAATGGTGGTCAGATGTCATGGGGACTCGTGTGCCTGTACTGCTAGTTTGAATGGGTGCGTGTGGGCAGTGTCAAGAGCGTTCCTTTTGCACGTTTTACTGGATGTGGAGTTTCATGTGAAAAGTTGTGGAAGACTCTTAACAGGGTGGTGGGGGGGGGGGGGCGCTCAAAAAACAAGGAATAGTCTAGGAGCTGGGGCTCGCTCTGCTGTCTATGTCAGGAGGGCTAATTTTGTTATTAACACATTTTTTAAATTTTTTTCTAAATAGATGAAAAAAGAATGGGTCACATGGTACTGTTTATACATGTTATGGTTAAAAAAACACAATATCTACTTGGAATAACGGAACTTCGAATAATAATATCTAATAAAAAATATTAAACGGAACTTCGAATAATGATATCTAGTAAAAAATATTAAATGGATATCTAGTAAAAAACATTAAATAAGCAGAAATAATAATACTATTACCTTCCAAAATTTTTTTTAACAAGATAAATCTAATAATCAGAAACTCAAATATATCATATTTATAATCAAAGATAAGTGAGCCACTTGTTATATTTGAATGTTAATGCATAAATCTACTCGGTTATAAGTCTACTTAGTTATCGTTATTGATCTTTTTTGATATTCTTGAATTGTTTTTATTAAAATCTTTCTAATAATATTAGTGATATTGTAATTATATTTTTTAGTTTATTTTCAAGGTTTTTTTTTCCTCTAATGACTATTTAATATTTTTTATTAGATGCTGTTATTTTGAATAGTATTTTGTATTGTGATAAGAAATTTTTTTTAAAGTGTTTTTTGTTTTAAAATATATTAAAATAATATTTTTTTAATATTTAAAATTCATTTATTTTACTAATTATTTTTAACTGTAATGATTTGAATTTACTGCAATTTTTTTTTTATAAAAAAAGTCTGCGTCAGGTGGTCTGAACTGCTCTGCCACATACATGCGCATGTCTTGCACATGTACAAAAGTGGGTATGACGTGCACTGTTTTTTATGGTACCTTTTGCTTAGGTTCTGTATTTTCAGTTTCCCATCATGGGAAGAGGCATGGCTCCTGTCCAATCAGGAATCAAAGCCGTTTCCTTGCCCCTCTCTCTCGTTCGTTAATCTTTTCCTCACCCAACACAATTACTGATTTTAAAAATTAATTCCTTGTTTTTTAAAGTTTTTTTATTTAAAAATATATTAAAATAATGTTTTTTATTTTAAAAAAATTATTTTTTATATTAAGGTAATAAAATGATTTAAAAATACTAAAAAATTATTAATTAAAAAAATAAAAAAATTTAAATTCTTTTAAAAATACTTTTAAAATTTAAAAAACAAACAAGGTTTAAGTCGTTTCTACCCCCTGTCTAGTGCTCCACTGCCCCTCCTCCATGCACATGCTAGCCAAGAAGAAGCCCAGTAAGTCGTTTCACTTGGGACTTGATTTAGAGTTTTGTTTTTAAAAATATTTTATTTTTATATGTTACAATAAAAAATAAAAAAATATATTATTTTACTATATTAACAAAAACATTTTAAAAATAAACGGTTAGCAAACTCTTAAATACACCTTTAAGATGTGTTTGTTTTAACTCTTGATTTTGTTATTTATTTTTTTTGTTTAAAAATATATTAATTAATTTTTTTATTTTTTAAATGATTTTAATATATTAATGTTAAAAAAATCTAAAAATTATCATTTTAATAATTTAATAATTAAAAAATATCATACACTATATTATTAAATACACGTGTCATAAAGCTACATAGAAGGTAAAAAGCTCATCCCACATGTTCAGATGTGTGGGATTGTTTTACTAGGTCTTAGTGTTCTTTCCTAGTTTTACATTTTTAATTATGTTTCGATCACAAAAGTTTGTGCAGTTAATTTTAAGTGGTGTCGGAGTGCTGCAGGATTTGATAATAATTATTTTTTAAAGTATTTTTTTATTTAAAAATATATAAAAATATTTTTTTAATTTTTAAAATTTATTTTTAATACCAACCCATTAAAGCAATTTAAAAATAAAAAATAATTTTAAGTATTATTTTTTTAATTTTTACAAATCTCAATCCGCGTTTCCAAAAAATTCAAAATTTATTTTTGTTAAAAATTAATTTTTTATGTGTTTTGGATCGTTTTGATATACCGATCTTAAAAATAATTTTAAAAAATTAAAAAAAATATTATTTTAATACATTTCATAAAAAATATTTTGAAAAACAATCTCAAGTATATTCCTAAATATGCTTTTAAGCTATAATCACAAACAATATATCTCAAGTATATTCCTAAACATGCTTTTAAGCTATAGTCACAAACGATATTTGTTTTGCGAAGAGTGCATCATGACCTGGCTAAACATATATTTTATGTGGTTTATATATATATATATATTTTATATAATTAAATGTAATTGTTAATAAGTATGTAAGGTTCAATTTAAATAAATAAAGTATGAAGTTGTGAGCATTTCTAATACTTATGCATAGTTTATTTTTTCAATTACATTTTATTTTAAATTATTTTTTTATTAAAATAATATTATTTTAATTAAAAGAATGTTGATCCATTATATAATTAAAAAAAATAAAAGTGTGTTTTTTTAAAATATTTTTCAATTGAAAATAAATATTTTTTTAAATTTCAGTTAAAATAATCATAAATACTTAAAAAACAATTGAAAAAATAGTTAGAAGATAAAAATTAAAAACAATCACTCCTTACAAATCCTCGTGATTTGTCATTGGACTAGCCCAAACCACACTAAAAAACTACAATAGAACAAATAAACTCAAAGAAGGGGGTTCTCCATTGAGAGTTCCACCGCTGCCATCTCTAGCTAGCGGCAATTTGCTTCAACTCTCTCTCTCAACACCTCTCTCTTAGGTATGCGCCTCTCTCCTCCTCCTTATCACATTTTACAAAACCCTAAGTTTTTGATTCTTTACTTTATTTTCTAACAAAAAGATCAATCACGAGTTTATAGTTCTAAATTTTGAGTCTAATTAATATTTTTATACATATAATTTTGTTGAAGAATGGATGGGAATAGGTGGAAACTTTTCAAGAAACCGGTAAATACTCAATTTAAAAGGAAAGGGATGAGTATTAGTTGTAGGAAAGGAAAATACGAAGAATTATCAGAAAATTATCTTGATGATGGAGCTGTTTATAGGATACTGTGTCCGTCCAAAGAGATTTGGAGTGTTATTGGAAAGGGCGGGAATATAGTGAAAGGCTGAAAGCCTTAAGGGAAGAAAGGCAGTCCAAAATTACTGTTGCTGATTCAATTCAGGGTTTGGACGAGCGAGTTATTATTTTTTATAGTTCTTCTATTAAACCTCTGATAAAAAATGACGATGAGGAGGAATTGGAGCCACATTGTGCTGGCTGGACGCGCTTTTGAAAGTTCATGACCGGATTGTGGATGATGATGATAAGGAGAATAATTTTGTCACGGCAAGGCTTCTTGTTCAGAATAATATGGTAGGTTGTGTTTTAGGAAAACGGGGAGATGTTACTCAGAGGTTAAGAAGTGAGACTGGTGCAAACATACGTGTTCTTGCTGTGCTACGGACACTGATGAATAGGTCCAGGTAATATATGATGTTGGTCTCTCTTTTGCTTCATCGGGTTTTTATTGGACATGATACTGGCACCGCATTGTTATTTCTTTTATTCCAATTCTTTTGCCCTAGTAACTGAATTATAGTTAATATGTAGGCTTTTTGGCCGACTATAATTTGTATTAGAAGTGGATGATAATTGATGTTAACATTTGACAAATTACCGAAGCTGTGTGTTGGTATTATGTAGTAGTACAGATTTTGGCATATGAGTATTGATCGTGAATGAATATGAATCATGCTAACTCTCTCTTTAATTAGCCTGTCTTGAGAATTGTAAATCTTTCTTGAACCTTTTCAAAGAAAATATCGATTCGACTTTCATCATTAGATCACATTAAAGGCATGTCTGGAGATTGATGGTATTGCATTCTTGTTTGTTCCCAAGGTAGAACTCCGTTATATGCATGTTGTTATTGTGCGTGGATTGCTCACCAGGGGAAGGTGTGCTAATTCTTTTATTCCTTTTTTCCAATAAGCGCTGTTGTTTTTTGGGCTCTTGGTCCTAATGAGTTCCTGTAGTTGTTAGGCAGGATAACTAGTTGTTAAGTAGGAGGATTCAGGAATCTCATTTGCCTTTGTATCTTGCATACAAGAAAAAAAAGGCTTAGAGTCCTATTCTGTATAGTCTGCTCTATCACTTGATTATCACCACTACAGAAAAATAATTGCTAAGTTGAAGACCCGTTAGGTAGCGCCTATTTTTTTCGTCCCGTTAAGGTTTTTGGCTGTGCCTTCTGGAGACTACTTGCCAGTGGTTTGGTTCTGGATTATGAGAACATGTAATTAGTTTTGGGCTTCCAATGCACTGAGCCCACCCATATCAAGTTGCAGTTTTAGTATCATTAGGAACGAATGTAAAGCCTACTCTTTTTAGGTAAGAATGCAGTGTGCAGCTTTAACTTTTTTTTACTGCATTATACCTCAAGTTTGTGATTTTTTGATACAAAATTAATGTAGCTCTTGCAATTGCAGTCTGATCTTTCTAATAATTTTTTGAGTATAAAATGACATCTGAGAAGAAATACCTTGGTTTGCAAAATGTCCTTTTCCTCTTCAACCTTTGATGGTAACTGCAGCATAATGGATTTAAGAAGTGGCATCAAACACTTATTTGAAGTTTATAGTCAATTATGTGAGACAGGATATGGAAATAGTCTTTCACTGGCTTCTGAGAGGCTGATTCTCAGTGCTTTTTTCTACATGAGCAAAGTTAATTGAGATGCCCAACAACCCAAGGACTTAGCAAAATCTTCACCGGAAGGCCATTAGGATTCTTGGAATTCTTTTAATGTGTATGCCAATAGTTGAATAAAGTAGTATCACTAGATAAAGTAGACGAGTGCCTCATGTGGAAGATTGTTGGGTTGATTGAAGTCACATAAATGATCTGAAAGTTACCAATTGAATTTTGATATGACCATATCGTCCAGTGGATTGTAGTGTAGTTGACTCAATACCTAAGTGGATATGTTAAGGTGTTTTTGGCTAAAGACTTTTGGCATTGACATCTTTATGCTTTCTACTGATTTCACTTCTAGATTTCTTACTTGAGTTCTGCCTTGTGAATCAGCATAGTGGAATGCAGGTCTTCTCAATAAGATGGGTCTTCTTTGGCTGTTTGTACGCTTCTCATGAGCAGTTGACATAGGCGCTCGCCATGAACTGTCCTCAAAGATGTGATAATTATTTCCCCGATAGAGCTCAAGTGATCTGCTTGACTGAATGTTCTTTGTATTGGAAAGAAGGTTGTAGTTTCAAGTTTGAGTTTGAGAGATATATGCAGAAATGAGTATACCCTGCAAGATCTTAGCGTACGCTGGTTAAGTCATGACAGTTGCAAAGGATGAGGCCAAACATGCAGAAGAGGTGGGTGGACAGACCTTTCTCACCTTATTGTTATATCTAGTGCAGGAAGACTGGCATAACTACGGAATTAATAGCATCTATACATTTATTTTTCTATTTTGACCTCTTTCCCTGTTTTCTTTGTTATATTATTTTATGTGTAGTCTGAGTTGTTTCATATTCTTTACCGTGTCTTCAATAGAAGATAGATGGGGTTTTCCCTGGCATTAGTAGATACGCTATTCATAATTTGAAGTTCACTTTCTCCATTGAGCAACCTCCAGCCAGATTATGAGTGGTACCTCTTCCCCCTTGAAAAGGAAGAGTTACATACGGGGAGCTTTTAAGAATGGAGTAGGACAGAGCTATGCCATGATCCTGTCATATAGCCTTCTATTATCATATGATTTGACTATTTACTTAATAACTACATATTTTCTTATGATTTTTCTCTGTGATTGGGTTACACCCTTACCCCCATTGCATTATGCAGGTTGGGGAGATTTCTTTTATCCCTGTTTGATAATGAAGCTATTTTTTGATAATTTTGGTGGATAGCCCTGCATATATATATGGTGAACTGGTTCTTTTTCTCTTTTTAACTGGTTTATTCTACAAATTTTTCCTTTATGTAGGAAGAAACAGTTCAATAGGCTTGGCCATAATGATAATGACATCTAGATCTTAGATTCATTAAATTGTTAGTTTGATTGCATCCTGCTCTTGGTGGTTTCATTCTGGTTGAATTTGACGACAAAGATTTTCCCTCTCTGGAGTTTAAGATGGTGGATCGCTTTGGTAGGATTGGTGATCGTTGCTTTTCGAAAGGCTTTATAACCTGACCAATTTCCATTACTGTTGTATATTTTCATGTTTTTTCCCTAGAGACATTGTAATATTTCTCAATGCTTAATGAGTATCTGGTTGGGGTAGTATATGTGGTACCTTTCGCTGAGCTTTAAGTTGGCAAGACTATCTAACAGGTTGTTATTACGAGGGCTTTAGAAGTTAACATCTATCCTGAGTTGGATTGATGTATATCATATGCAAAAGTGCCGTAGTACTTCCTGGACCTTTAAACTGCTGCTAAGTTGAAAGAATGTGGTGGTATGGCGTGTGTCTATTGCATGCAAGAAACTGCACTGAAACAGAAGTCTAGGAGGGTTTGTTCAGCGTGCACATTACAAGAAGCGAAAATTTTCTATCCATAAGGATAAGGTGACTCTGGAACAGAAGTCTAGGAGGGTTTGTTCAGCATATACATTACAAGAAACAAACTTTTTCTATCCATAAGGTGACTGATCATGCCTCATTGCATGTTGTCAAGTATTTGATGATGTGTGAGCTCACTGCTCTTGAGCATTTGGATGCTTGATGATTGTGTGAGCTCACTGCTCTTGAGCATTTGGATGCAGAAGCATCATCATTTGCACTGGTGTGCGCAGGGACATGAGTACAAACTTGATTTCTGCATAATTATGTTATGATGTTTTATTATGGAATCATAGCAGTGTGCGTGTGCGTGCCTTGCATATTACTTTTTGTAACATTCCAAATTCATGTTTATGAAATGTTGCATGTGGATTTTCCCCTCTTCATTAATCTATGGAAAAGGTGGAATTTTCTTGCAACTCCCTACGGTGTGTAATTTCAAAAGGTAAATTTCAGATCTCTGGAAAACCAGCTGTGGCAAAGAGGGCTCTTTATGAAATACCTGCTCTATTGCATCAGAATCTGTGCAAGGACAAATCTCCAAGTGTTTCCGGGTCTCTGGAATCCAAGATCACAAACCATTGAAGCAATTCTTCAGCTTCACATTTTGGCTGCATTCTTGGACAAGGAAGTCAGGATATCAATGAAAAGAGGAGGTTGCAGGCAGAAATTCGTGTATACCCCAAGAATGAAAAGCCTAAATGTGCATCTGAAGATGAGGAGCTTGTACAGGTAATGAGGTTGAATGCAGCACTTCACAATCAATATCTTTTGCTGATTTTGATGTTTTAACTGATGATGCTCTGATTTTTTTCCCCTTTTCCTTGGAGCTTGGCTATTATTTGAGGTAAACTTCATACTGGTTTTCTCAGATATCTGGAAATTAGGGTGTTGCTAAAGATGTTTTGGTAGATATTGCATCTGACTCGGAGCAAGAACTTTGCATGATGAAAATGCTGGAGCAGAACCTGAGCGTGCTGGACCTGTCCCGGGCTTTGGGCTGGCACACAACTTGCCAGGAATAGGACCCCCACCATCTGTTATGATGGGAGCTAGCAATTCTGGTGGATATGAACCTCTCGAGGTAATTTTGTTTCTTTTTCCATCTTTGTGTACTTTATATGCTGACTATGTGACTACCTGTTTAAGTTTTTTGTGATAAATTCAGTGACGAGGGTTATAGATTGTTCTTATTGGGAATTATTGTATTTCTACCACACTCTGGGCAGTAACTTGTACTTTTAAATCTGTTTTTCTGTAGTGATTTAATTGAATTGAGACAATATCTTGATTGAACATAGGCCACAGTTCCATAATGTATTTAGGAATGTCTGAACCAAGACAATAAATTGATTTATATCCCACAGTAAAGGGTGCTTGAACTGTTAAACAAAACTCTTCTTTCTTCTGCTGCAAGTCCAGCACATGCTGTGTTTGTGTGTGTAATGTGGACGAAACACAGGTGCAAGTCCAGCTGCTATGGGGTATTGATGATGTTTCTATTTTTGCAAGTACAAGTTAGCATTTGAATAATAATGTGATTGAGTTCTTTGTTATTCTCCAAATTTCAGATACCCAAATATGAAACCTTGTTTTGGAGGCTAATAACTCGCCTAATATGAATCATGTTTTGGAGGCCAATAACTCACATAATGGAATGAATTCTGTCATTAGATCTGGAGGGTGTGATGTTTCAAGTATTGACGAGGTATGTTCTTGACATGGCCTTGTGGTTTAGCAGAAGCATAAAAAAATTGTGAGGATTTGGACTTATTTTCTGATACAAGTCTTGGTTTTTTTTGCGTTCATATCATGAGCATGGGACAACCACAAAAATATCACCCATGATTTTAAATTGTGCCATTGAGTTTTATGAGCTTTCAGGTTTTTGTAAAGTTCATCAATGATCGTCTGCTAGAGTCTGCTAGATGATTGATGATGCCTGCTAATAAGTGGTTCCATTAGCTGGTGACATGGCATACCAGATCAACATAAATATATATCGTTTGACATATCAACAAGTGACACTGGCAGCTAGTCCATGCCTCGATGTGTTTCGAGAATTCAGAAATCACAACTCAATTTGCTGAGTTATAATTCCTGATTAATGAAAAAGTAACACTTATGGTCATTATGTGGACAAAAACCATTCTAAGAGCTCCTACAATTTCTATCAGAATTCTCGTTCTTTCGACCATTTATTGGTTGTTTCTCCCTTCATATAATGACCTTTTCTTTCCCCAAACACACAGTTCATGGTACCATCCATCTCCTCCTTCTGGTGCTTTGGAGTCTCAAAACCAAATATTTTTCAAAAAATTAAAATAGTATAGCCAGGCATAAGTTCTTTAGCACAATTTCCACAGATAAAAAGAAAGGCATCATTTTCCAAATCTCCTTTATATTTGTTTAGATGCCAGTAAATGTTTCCATTTACCATCATTATGATGCACTGATGGCACTGGTAAAATTTTTGAGTTGTGAAATCTGAGAAATGCCACATGTCTCTGAATTCAAATAAATCATCTAGAGGAGAGCGAGTTTTGTAGAGTTCTCAAGAGACACATTAGGAAACCAACTAAAATTCCTTGATACAGTTAGCAAATAAAACTGCCTTCTGCCTTCTGCACCAGTCTAGAGTTACAACTGCAGATTGAGTTGGAACTTCCCAGTTGTATGAGTTCTCTCACATTCTTGCCTTTCTCCTGGTCTCTTTAAGCTAAACTCATCCCTGAACTCTTCTTGATCTAAACACGTAACCACTGCTTAAAGAAAACTAATATCTGAGTATTCTCATACATGACCCGCTTCCTGCTGCGTCTCTCTTCAATGACATCCTGCTTCTATTTATGTTGCTCAATTGATTCATGGTTTGACTATCATGGTTTTCCTTGGACTCATCATCCATGCTTGATCATGTGGGTATATGTTGATTGTAACACTGGTCATGGAGCTGGCCTTGCCATTGGCAATATTATTTCCCTGAAGGAATTTACACTGCCATTACTATACGTAACTAGCATAAAGCATTGTGACTAATGTCTCTATTCCGGTGCTTTCAAAGCAGTAAAACTGAAACATTTGATGAAATTAACCTTTACAGTTGAAGGGATTTTTGTAGTATTTTGTTTTGCTCTGTACATTTGTATCAATCATTTGTAATATTTTATTTCATAAATTTTATTTTTGCGAAAGATTCTTAAATTTCTTTATACAAAATGCAGGTTGTTGGAACAAAGGTTGAAGCTTTTACATCCCATTATGGTAGTTATGAAGTTGAGAATCACGGATCTTCCGAGCATTTGACTGCTGCACAATGTCTTTATCGAGCTTTCATGTCTTCTGGTGGACAGAACATGAATTCCCACCAGGGTTCCTACCAAACCAGCGTAACTTCCCAGCAAAGTTCATACCAAAGCATGAATGCTCACCAGCAAGATGCCTATCAAAGCATGAGTGCCCAGCAGGACCCCTACCAAAGCATGAAATACTCAGCAGATCACCTAACAAAACGTCCATGCTCAGCAGAACACCTACCGTGACATGAATGCTCGGCAGAGCCCCTATTAAAATATGAGGGCACAGCAAAGCCCCTACTCCATGACTGCCCAGCAAGGTGTCCACAAATACTAATGCTCCACAAAGTTCTTCCAACAACAGTGCTCAGCAAGTCGCTTACCATTACCGAGCACCGACTTTGATTTGCTCATTTTGTATCAGGATTTGTCATATAGTGTCTTAACAATAATCATTTTTGGTGAAAAAAGGGGAAGGTTTCTTAACTACAAACGGCAGATAGACCTATCAGCAGGACAGGATGCACAGCGATTGTTTTAGCTGTGACATTATCTTGGGGATACGTGAGTGGAGGTGCAATTTCGGCTGGCTAGTGCAAATTGTTAACTTCTGATTAGAGAAGACAGGATTTTTATTCTTTAAAATCGACAATCAAATATTTTCTACAATCGAAATCATTAAAATCTTATCAGGAAGAGAAATCTGTTGGAAATCCATGTAATTCCTGCTGCGGTTCCATCCTTCAATGACATGCATCAGAACCAATTTAGATTCAGATGGTTTGGTGACCAGGAGTGATGTGATTATTGGTTGTCTCTTCAGTACTTCGAGCTCTGTTGTGGATGTATACTAAAAAGCTAGCTTTCTTCTAAATGATTCAAGTAGATCTTGAATGGATTGATATGATCTCTTCAGAAAAGGCATCAACAAGCTTTACAGCTCAATATTTATCCTTAATCCATTGCAGACGACCCGTGCGTGTGCTAGGTCCCGAGTTTTGACACAAACGCCAACAAGTCTCGAGTACCCTTGCACCTTCTAGGCTCCATTACAGACAACTGGTAGCACATTGCAATGGCACATCCATGGTTGACTTGGTATGAAGTGGGGCTGAATTTGTACTGAAAAGTACAAGTTTGATCACGTATGGGCCTGGGTCATTTTGCACATGCAATACAAGAAATGGATAAGAGTCTGGTATCCACTACTCATCAGCAACCAGAAGAAATTCAAGATAGATGGTATCCTCAATAAACAAGTGCACCCTCAACTTGGCCACTTAATCAGAGGTATTGTGGCGATCCATGTTGAAGATTTGATCTTGTTTGCATTATAATTATAATTCTATCTAGTGCTATGAAAATTACTTGTTGATTGCCCACAAAAGGAGTTGTTGTACAGTGGTAGAATCTTGTCATTTCAAAGCAGGAACACAAGAACTTGCACCACAACAGGAGGCATCACAAGCCATGTTTGATAGACTGCCATAAATTGAGTGCACCCATGAAGTCATGCAATCAGACTTGTCCACATGAAATCTGTCCTTAGTTATTGTAGTGTCGAGTTTTGTGACACCCTTGACTCAATACCATAGGACCGACAAAAGTGTCCATGACTGTTGAGGCGAGAATTCTGTCAGCATTTCACTTTGGATTCACTAAGGAAGACTTTCCGAGGGCATCATTGTTTTTGTGTATTTTGAATCGTGTGAGAGTCATGTAGATGTCTACAAGTCACAGAAACCTTAATCCTCACCTCAGATTTCCTGTAGGCTGCTCTTTCAGAAACACAGTATTGCATCATGTTGAATTGCTTCCATGTGTGGTTGAACACGAGAGCATGATCATGTTTTAGCTTGCCAATAACTCCATGTTTCTTCCCTTGATAAATAGTGTGTGATGCATGAAAGCTTTGTAACAAGGAATTTGCAATGAATAATGTGCTATGAAGGGTTCGATAAACACAGATGAATTAAGGTAACTATTAGCCCAGATTGTAAAGTAGCATGTTTCTGACATGAAATTTAGTCATATTTCTTACATTGTTTTCAAATTAGCTTTCAACATTAAGATCAAGTCTGT
>Ga0325404_1004953_pt1 | contig 14073 bp, 8 predicted proteins | sample PopdelMetagenome_18_FD_205664 | JGI IMG/M metagenome (GOLD analysis project Ga0325404, IMG submission 205664) | Populus deltoides microbial communities from Bellville, Georgia, United States - Xylem-Control-R1 | ecosystem: Host-associated > Plants > Phyllosphere > Stem > Wood/Secondary xylem... | reverse complement strand
AAAACTTAAAAATATAAGAATTTAAACAAAAAATAATTTGAAAAATATTTTATAAAACAAAAATTACCATAACACCTCAAATTATAATGAGTTCCAGTTTGACAGAAAAATTAGAGTGAGAATTGAAAAAAAATAAAGGATTAATGTCTAGATTTTTTCTTCAAAAAATCAATAATGGAAATGATGAAACATTTAAAAAAATCTGTAAGAATCAAAGTATAAGTTTCAAATACAAGTTTCGGTATTATTTAAAAGTGTTTTATTTCAAATAAACTCTGTAATATAAAGAGTTTATTTGATTTTGTATTTTAAAAGTGTTTTATTTTAAAAAAATTATTTTTTTATGTTTTTATATTATTTTAATGTGTTAATATTAAAAATATTTTATTTTAATACATTCCAGAGCAAAATGTATTTTAAAAAATAAACGCTACTATATTTTTGAACATCTTTTAAAAAAATGATATTTCTGATTTGATATTTTTATTAGATTTGTTGTTTTATTGGTGTAATAAATCTTGAAATTTCTTACACCATCTGTGGATTAAATAAAAATAGATGATGAAATTCACAACAGTAAAAACTTGTTGAAATTGAGTTATTTTCAGATTTCACCAAATGAAACCGAAAAGAGAAAACTCAACAGAATTCCAAAATATATATATATATATATATATATATATGACAATATTTCCTCAGTCTGATATGCAAATTAATTAGGTGAAAAGAAAGTCCCCCGCCAGCAAGTCCGCTCACTCAACCACTCTTTCCTTTTCCCCTTCCTTGCTACCTTTTACGAATGAAACCACAGGGAAATTACTGGAATTAAAAGTCAAGGAGACATCGCCAATGCTGCACGAAAAAAATCTTCTCTATACTAAAAAGTAAAAATTCATTTTTGTTACGTTTAATTTTGAATCTAAAACTTAAACAGTTAGATGAGATTTTAATAAATGATTTATATTATTTTTTAACATATCTCTTCAAATAAAAGCTATTTAAACTTGAAATTTATACAAACTTATATTATCTTATGCTTAATTTTTATTAAATAAATAGAGATGATGAAATTCGAACTCATGATCGCTTGATTATCAAGACTCTGATACCATGTTAAAGAACTATTTCAATCCAAAAACTTAAGCTGTTAAATGAGATTCCAAGATATGATTTATATTATTCTCTAACAAATGTAAACTACTCAAACAAAAAATACAATTTGGTCCTATAGTTTTCAACAATTATAATGGAGATCTTATTGTTTAAAGAATCTCATTAATTATCAACTTTAATTGTTCATCTCACCTAATTAATTTGCATATCTTGCTATTAATTAGTAACAATATTTAACGGAGAGCTCATTTTCTAATTTTTCCTAATCTCTTATGAATTTCTTTGAAATATTATTAAGTGTTTCTAAGTCCCGATGAAGTCATTTTGAAGTTTTGGATGTAAAATTAAGATGAGAGAAAAATATGATAAAGAATGAAAAAAATAAAGAAACGAGTTCTTTTATTAATATCCTTAAGCAATTTTACTTCGAATTTACAAAACTATAGACTGATGTTGGTGCTTTTATTAATATCCTTAAGCAATTTTACTTCGAATTTACAAAACTATAGACTGATATTGGTGCTTTTCGGCTGCCGTGTTTGATGGAAGCATACAAACTAATAGGTAGTTGGTTGAAGTAAAATCACTTGAAATCCCTTGTAAGAGGCAGCTGAAGGTTCCTAGCATACGGTATTTATGTTTTCATCACCTGTGGAGCGTACGTTGACGGCTTCAAGTCTCTTGAAAAAGATAAGAAGTTTGGGATTTTTATCAAAATTTTGTGTTGAAATATATTAAAATAATACTTTTTATTTTTTAAAAATTATTTTTAAAATTAATATATCAAAATGATTCAAAATACAAAATAAACTAATTTTTAACAAAAAAAAATTTAATTTTTTGAAAACAAGGTTTGCACCGTATTTCCAAACAGTGACAATTTTTCTACGTGTCGAAGTGCTGGAAAAGAAAGAATATTCTTTACATATTCACCCAGTTTGTCAACTTTTTTAAAAATGATAAAAAAATGTCTCTATTCATAATAGAAAAACTCTCATATGATGAATTGTATAATAATTAGAATTATAACAATGAACAAAAAAAAGAAAAAATATCAAGTAAATCAATATAAAAAAAAAAGCTTTAGAAGGCTTTTCTTTTGTCTATCATTATAGACAATACTCTCCATATTATCTATAAAATTTAAACTTGAATTCTATTTACAATTCATTATTTCTATCCTACAGGACTTTAATTTCTTATTTTAGCATATTAGAGTATATTAGCATATCGGTTTACACCTAGCTATTCTTATTATTTTATATATATATTTTTATTAATCATGTTTTCACATCTAGGATTTATATATACAACATATATTACTGTTCCCTTTAGTTTATTTATTTATTAAAATTAAGATAAACTCTTATTTTTAAAAAATTCTAACTTAATTATTATAGATTATTTTCTAATAAAAAAATATATCATTTTGTTAATCTACCGGGCATGAAACATGACATGTGTCTTTAAATAAGTGTTTAGAAACACGAAATTTATATATTTTAAGAAAATTAAAATTAATGTTTGGAAAAGATAATAAGAAAAAGCTACAATTAATTTATTTACGGTAAGGAAAACCGATATTGAAAAATAAATCAATAAAGAAAGTTTAGGACATCTTGAGGGAGTGGTTTTTTCTATAATATTCAGAGCTTAATTGCAAGCAATCTGTCTCCAAATCTGCAAGGTTGAAGAAATCCTGTACTTTCTAAATAAAAAACAAACCCTAAACAATTTCTTTCTCCCTTCCAGGTTCCTTCAAACCCGCATATCCCACATAAACCCACTTCATGACGGTGATTATTTGATGGGGGAGGCAACCGCAGCTGTCATGGCGGTGATTATTTCCCATCTTTATTTTTCTTTCATCTTCTATTTTTAGGAAATGTTTTGGAATGCGGTTGCGATTGTGTTTCTAAAAAATTTAATTTAATTTTTTTTTATTAAAATTTAATATGGTTTGTATATTTTGGATCGTTTTGATGTGCTGATATCAAAAATGATTTTTAAAAAATAAAAAAACATCATTGGTATATATTTTGGCACGAAAAGTTATTTGAAAAGCACCCGTAACTACACTGCCAAACACGCTCTTACTGTGATAGTTTTTGATAGGTGAGACCGTTTGTTTAGGAGATTGCGTCTGCATTTGAAGCAAAATTAGTAAAATAAAAAAACATTGTTTACTATGCATGGAACCCACTGTCATTTACGTTTCCACCACAGGTTACCTGAAAGCAGAAACAATCTGCTTCTCCCTGTTAATTCACTCTGCACTGCACTGTTCACTCCTTGAAGTGTGCAGTGCAGATTGATCCCAAAGAATGGATTGGTTGAGAACTTGGTGGGGGTTCCTTCGCTTTTGATGGCTCTTCGTTGGATCCATAAGGTTGGCCTTTTGATACGTTATTTCATTCGATCGAGAAACCAGAAGATTCCTATCCTTCTTTGGTAGCTATTTCCAAGCCAAGAGATAGAGAGAAAGATGGTTATGTTCGAGGTTGCTTAGCGGCGCTGGCTGGAGATTGGGAAGAGGAGAGAAGTGAACATTGCGTGAATTAATTTACTCTGCACTGTTTACTTAAAGTACAGAGAGAGTGGATTATTTCATTCTGCAGAACAGTTGAGAACATCTTTAACTATTCATGGCTGGATCGGGTTCGGTTGGACTATGTCAGACCCCGTATAAAAAATTAATTTTTTTTAATTATGTTTTACTAAAAAGAATTAGTATTAAATATTATTCAATAATACTACATAAATTAGAAAGAGATCGCAATTGTTTTTGATGATATTTTACCTGATTTTATTGCACGATTAAAAAACTATGGAAACTGTAGTTCTTATCGGATGAATTTCATACGTGATGGAATTGTAGATAGGTTAATGAAACAATAAAAAAAAATACTTGATATAAAGTATTATTTATTTAATGATGTAATAGTAGTAGTTAAATCTACAATATTTAAATTAAAAACATCAATATTAATATATATCTTTTCTAGTTACTTTATAACCTCAATTTGAAAAGCATTTTTAACCAAACACATTAAATTACTTTTTATTCAACCTCAATTTCAACCACAGTATTAACCAAACATATATAAATACAAAACCAACCTCAACCAAAAATATTTTTTATAAAACAACTTTTTTCAAATCACAACCACAAAAACTACCACAATACCAAACACTTGTAGATTCAAAATCTTCAAACTCGGTAACCATTCAAAATCTTCAAGTTGCCTTGATTTTTTGTGCTATTTGTTAGATTTTACTTTTTTTAAAAGTATTTTTTAAATTAAATTAATTGATCTCACCCTTTAATATTAAATTTATTTTATATTGAGGTTTTTAGTTAAGTCCAAGTGTGGAATTTAACCGTTTGCAGCTCTGAGAGATTCACTTGAGTTTAAAAGATTCATTCATATTTGCTTGATTTGCCCCTTTTATGAGATCATTTTTTTCGGTTTCATCCTTAAATGTTTTTTTCCTATTTTTTACAATTTCTATGAGATTTTCTATTCGTTTTGAAAAAAACACGTGTTACATAGATTTTTTTTATATATAGCTTTGTTCAATTTTTTTATGAGGATTTTTTTCTTTTGAATTAAGTATAACCATCAAATGTTTTTCATACTCTATTTCAATTTCTTTTGAAACTCGGGTAAGCATAGGCTCCGGGTCCACTAGGTCACAAATCAGCCTATCGGGTTGAGCATAACTTTAAAATAATATATTTTGATTTTGATTTTTTCAATTTATTTTAGATTTAATCCTCACTCTCTTGATTTATATTTTTGTTCTGGATTCTTTTGTGAATTTGTGTCAATATTTTGATTTTTTATTTTTAATCTTAGCCCTTTTATCAAATTTTAATTTATTTTTAATTTCTCATAGAATTTATAATCTTGATTTTTTTCAATTTTATCACCCATGTTTACTGGTATTCTATCTAATTTTTTTTTTAATTTTGTTTTATTCATTAATTTTTTTTATTTCATCTTTCATCGTTTTAATTCTTGGATATTAACAATCATTTTTATTTTCAGTTATCTGTATACGATGTTGAATAGTTAATTTTTTTTTTTTTGAAGTACACTTGTAACACTTTATCATTATATTTTTACGCTTCAAAATAACCTACGGCAAATCACAGGCAAGCTCTCCAAGAGAGACCAGAAGGAAATACTGTCTTCAAAAGACAGCTCCTAAGCCTGCGAAGGGATGTAAAACAAAAAAAAAATTGTTCGCATGCACTCTCTGGTAAGCGTAGCTTTAAACACAATGTTCATATGCCCATGTCCTTGTGATAGCTAAACAGTGAACGTTCCAAAGAGAAGAAATGCATCCTGGTGGTTAAAGGAGCTCCTTTACATGCGAAAGCAATTATCATCTTTATTCTTTCTATAGCTACAAACCATAGCAAAGAGGCCTAGAGAGACATACCACCATCTGGAAAGATGATGCTCCTTGGCCTCTACGGAACTTGCCTCCTCTCTCTCTCTCTTTTTCGCTGGTGTTTCCCTCTGTATCGTCTTTTAATCTCTGTCTCCTCCTTTTTTTTCCTTTTTCTCTCTATTCTTGTCTCCAGCCCCATTTAAAAATCAACTAGCCCCCCCGTGTCTCCTTTCTTGTTCCTCCTGTCTTTTTTATTTTCTTCCTCTTTAAGACCCAAGATCTTCTTGTTACCAAAACCTGGGAACAAAACTTTCTGGTCACCAAAGATTTACTGGTTTGACAGTTAGAGCTTGGGAGAAGATCCAGACTGGGGCTGAGGAAATTGTTAAGAAATCCAACACTGATCCTAGCATGAAGACACTACTGTTGCTGCTGGGAATTGCTGCTGAAGCTTGGTGAAGTTATTGTGATTCTTGGATATCCAAATACCGAGAAAAGAAAAAATGGGAAGACGAAAAGAAAATATTCTTGGATATATTTTTTTGATTTTTTTTCTAATTTTTCAAAAAAATAGGGGGTCAATTTATAATAGTATGACCGCAGAAACTGTCTCAACGTTGTATAAAAAACCCGAAAGGATCAATCATTATTAAAAACAAATGGATTAATCATCATATAAAGCTAAATGGATCTATCATATATACATGCAGTTGCAGCAAGGAGAAAAAAAATGCTATTCTTAATGAACACATGTACAAGCTGTTGCTGTTGCTGAAAAATTGGTGTTTTGCACCATGAGATAAAATTAACTTTTTAATGACCAAGGAGGAGGAATCTATCAAAATTTCTGGATGCAAAAAAACATGCTGATGCAGAAACCAAAATACCCTGCACAATCATCTAGAAATAACAGCAGAAGCTCAAATGCCACCATGTCAGATCCTTCCCTGCTATGATTATCTATCCATTTTTAGTCCTTGCAGTTAGTCGTTGAGATCCATGCTGGCCCTGGATCATGTAGCATGTATAAATTGCCTGGACAGGAAAGTATTGCAACGCATGCTAACTAAAAACTCAACATCCATTTGAAGCAAATAACTAAGACTAGCTATAACATGTTCAGAATATATCCACAGAACATCATCACATATAATTCAGTATGTGTTAGAAGATACACTATCATGCTTACAAACACACAGAAAACATGATTGGCACTCGTCAGTCAACATAAAAGTATATAGAAGATAAAAGCTCATCAATTTGGTTTTCTGGGAAGACTTTTGGTGTAAGATGCAGTACATCAGCTGTCCATCCGGAAGTTTAAGAAAAGGGGTGGAAATAATTGCATGGGACAAAGCTAGGAGCAAAACTGACACCCCGTGTTTTTATTGAGAATGGATCACCAGATTTGTTTGATTTGGAGAAAGCAGTGTTGGTTTGGCAGCACCTCTTTCTTTTGGTTTGACACTGGATGCAACAAAGATCCCAACCAGGACAACATTAAGTTCTTTGGATGCCACAACAACATTTTCACGAAAACTCCTTCAATATATTACGTTGATCATTTTCTCTTAATGCATGTAGCTAATGTAGCTAGTGATTCTTTTTTTTTCTTTTTGAACTTCACTAGAAAATGAAAGCAGAGCCACTATGCCATAGTTAAAACCTTCCATTGTAGGTGTAAAGGGATTCAAATATAGGTCGATAATGACACCACTCACACGGAATATTTTGATTGCTTATCATATAGAAGTTTCATGATTCCGTAATTCTTGTCTGTCCCAAGAATTTTGATATCATGTCTCTATAAAAGGGTGTCCCACGTATTAGCAACAAACATAGTTATTCATGCAAATTCAGGCTCTTTTTCATTCTCCTAAACATATATTCAAGCTATGTTTCCCATTCTAGATGATGTTTGTTTTAAATATATAATGACACTGCATCTCATTCACACCATTGAAACTTGATAAATTTCATGCACAAAGTAACACAGCAATCATGAAATGGTGTGGATATCTTGAATTCTTTCATGATCGCCAATCTGATAAAAGACAATAAAAAGACCTGAATTCATGTATTTCAATGAGGATTTACTCTGCGCATGTAAGCTCACGAATTTCTTTGACTGCTCTACTAATACTGTGCAATGCCATTTTCTTCACCTGGTTTTTGCAACAGAAGTAAAGCCATATTCATCACATGGACAGGTGTGGAGAAGAAACACGTCAACCTTAATGTGTAATTTACCTCTAAACTGTCTACTTTGGCTTTATGGTTCTCTGGAAGTTGTCGTAACTCATCAATCAGCTGGATGCATTCAGTAACATTTTCTGGTGAGAGGAAGTCCAAAACCACACTGACGCATGACTGCAATTAACATGGCAAGTCAAATGAATAAAATTAGTTAGCAATATTGCAAATGGAGTTTATGCAGATCCTGAGAAACAGAATCATAAATTTTTCACAATAAATCAATTTGAAAATGACAAAATCAAGTATGTTACAAGCTCTTTATCTCCCTTTCTCCTTTTCAGATTCCTAGTAAACAATGTCAGCTTAAAAAAATGTGGGAAAATTGGTAGAAGGTTGATGAGAAAGAAACCTTTAGGAAACTTTGACAAATATATTTGAAACTTTGGTAAAAAGAGCTTTAGATAGAGACGATTACAATGAATAAAAAAGCCAACAATGGGTTATCAAAGGATTCAAGAAAATCAGGGCAGTGATTAAACAACATTTCTGAAAACTAATTCAATAGTGTTGCACATGTTACCTTAAGATTCCTAATTTGGTATGGGCATCCAGCAGGAATAATCACTGCTTCTCCAACATGTTGCTCAAAACTCCAGGGTTCAATTTCTGGAAGCATCAGGCAAGGTGGAAATAATCATAGATGCAAATTAGTCATCGTTTAATAAAAAAGGGACAATAGATGGGTTACTTACTGAATTCCTCCTTAAGTCTCATTTTATGAGATGCATCAAGAAAGAAATTCTGATCAAGTATTGGATGAACCATCTGCAAGAGAGAGACTAGTCAGCAATCTACTCCGACTTGGTAATAGAGGCTGAAATCTTATTCCGAACTTACATGCTTTTGTAAGCCATATGTGTAAGTGAACTCATTAAAGTGCCTTCTAAGGTACTCTGCAAGCTTGGGAACATCCTGTCTACGAAAGACATCCCATAGGGCACCACAAGACTCAGAGAGTTTTTTCATTCTGAAATGATTGGAGCTCTCTGAGTGCTTCCCATAAAACTTAAGATTATCTGATGTCCTTGAACTTTTAACAGGTCCAAAGAAAAATTTTGAGACTTCAGTATCAGTATCAGTGTCAGAATCAGAAGCAGAATCTGAACCCCCATCATGAAACATTTCTCGATCTTTCAGACTCGAAGCATGAGCTTCATGTGTTGCAGCAGAGAACCAAGATATTCTAGCAACTTTCTTGTTTACTAGCATATCTTCTCTGAACATATCATGCAATTCCACTTCAATATTTTCCTCATTTAAAGTTGCTTCACTGCTCTCTTTATTCTGTTCCTTGTGCTTTGTCATCAACTTTCTTATGTAATTAAGCTGTTTTGTAGATACAGGGACATCAGTTGTATGTGCCAAAATATTAACCTGAAATTAGAAAGACAAAATGAATGGTGAAGACCTTCATGTCTTTTCAGAAACTCTCCAGAACAAGAGTATGCAGAAACCATTACAAAACATGCTAAATTGTGGGGGGAGAAGCAAGGGGCTGTGACAGCTAAAGGTTCAAGAGGTGCTAAATGAGAAGGAAGAATGCAAGTCACCGCATGTACCAATTCCAGAATAAAACTAATTACAGTGATCTTGGTCTTTCCTTGCCTAACCCACCTAGATGATAATACCAATAATTAACGGTGCTTCTCGAACTAAATATGAGCATAGGTTATTTTTTTTGTTTTGAAAAAAAGTTTACAAATAGGCATTAATGAGAAAAACACGCAATGCTAACATATTACTTGAACACTGTGACATACACATATTGCATAAAGAAGAATTCACGGAGATGGTTCATTTCAGATTTGGAAGCGTAACAGTTTCTGATGTTTGCTTCTCAAAATGTTGCATGCATTCTAAAATGATTTGAGCAGCAATTCTGTACTGTGCATACATCTTGCACATGTCGTGCCAATCAAGAAAAAAAAATAGGAAAAGAAAATCACAAAGTAAAATGAAATTCAAGTTTATGGAAAAATCTAAAGAATAGAACTGGACATACCACATCATATGAATTATAACGCAATTTTGTCACAGAATCGGCCTGTGCAAGACTCTCACCACTTCCATATGATATATAGAGACAAGGACCCAGATCAGGCTTCAAGGTTTCCAGCGGCAACTCTGCAGCAATGTTTAGAACACCAGAGAAGGGGTCCATGTATTCTGGAAGTGGTAGAGCCTGAAGGATGTCAGTGTAATGGGCAGGACAATGTTTTTGGAATAAATTAGAAGAAAGCCAACCCTTCAATTTTAGCTTCTCATGCCATATGTTGCCATTTGTCAGACCCTTAAAAGACCCCATAAACATCTGTTTTACACCAATTTCTACCTGCCATACCATAGAAAAATAGTTGAGAAATAGAGAAGTGGTCTTGACTCAAAAAAAGGAGCAAAACACAGCAGGAAATCAGAATTGCAAATGCTCCCAATTGTGAAGAAGGAAAAAAAAGAAAGAAGAAAAGAAGATAAATGGAAAACACTCAGCCGTTCCCAGAAACATAGATTATATTTAGGTGAATGCATTGCCGAGCTTAGAGTTCAAATCAGTTTCACTTTATTTCATGAAGTAAATAGAATGTACATGAACATTTTCCATTATTAGCAGTGTTTCAATCACAGTCAAATCAAGAGGAAGACATTGGCATTTTGCAACTAGAAAAAGAAAATGTCCGTAAGGAGGATAAAGTAAAAGAGAGAGGTTTAATAACACCCAAAAAAAAAAGAGGCTTGGATGCTAAATTCTGCTTGTTTGGAGTGGTTAGAAGCCAAACTCAAGAGAAAGCTAAAATACTCCGAGAAATATCCGAGATTCCGTAGCATCATCTAGGAATCTTCCATGGATAGAAGCTACATTTCTTAAGGTCCTAGCATCAAACTTTTGAAAATCAGAGAATTGGACAAGGGACTTTCCAACCACAAACAATGGATTGCTGTTTTCAACAAATATCATACCAGCACATTTCTATTCCTCTTAATATTTTTACAACTCAAACATATAGCACAGAGATTTCTTTTCATATCTGCATGTACATAACATTAAACACCCCAAATTCATAATTTAGCCAATTTTCAATTTTCAATTCCCACTCCAGAAAAATCAACAGGTAATGACCAAGTAATGTAGATGAGACTACTTCATCTTCTAATAACTCATATGTTCACCAGAAGTAGAAGAGTGCCTTGATATCATTTTAAAATATGCTGGTTTCATGGTACAAAATATTGACAATATCTAATAATCGACAATTAAGAAGGAAACATAATAGGCACTTGAACAATCAAACTGCATATTGACACAGCACAGGGCTGAGAGAAAACACCAACCTCAAACCAGTCCAAACAATCTGTAGCTTGCCCATTTTGAGATCTGGCAGCATTATTTTTAAGATAATTGCAGAACATGACTATTGGATCCCAGCTCACATCCGATGTACTCTGAAGCACATTACGAACAATTACAGGTTGACCTCTGCCCCAGTGCTTCTGAAAGTGTTCAAGGTTATCACCACGAATATCCATAATGGTTGGATAATATAAAAGGTTATCGCTAGAATCTTCTCTTGCAGCTGCTTCTAGCAGCTGCTCAATCCCATTTGTTTCACAATCCAACCCAACACATAATGAACAACTTGAGCAAGCATCCAAGGTTTCTGGCAACTCGTAGCAGCCAACTAATTCTTCTGCACTCACTTCCAGCTCTTTGGTCCAACTTAAGGGGAATATGCAACTTAAATCAAGAAGGCTACCACCACAACCACCAAACTCTCTAGGGGGACAAGGTATACTTCCATTACAATGCACAGCACCCTGACATGGTGAGAATGTAGAACCAAGAAATCTGCTGCCATAACTCAGCTTTGTGGCACAAAGTGATTTCATTTCTGAAAGTTGCTTGCCAGATATACAAGCTTTCCTTCCATTTGGGCATTTGCATAAAAGACCTTTAACACTTCCATGTAAGCTCCCATGAAAAATATCCTGACAACAACTTAAGCAAAGGCTATAGGAACAATCAGGGCAGGTCCTATGGAAATCCACTATGGAAGCCTTGCAATTATTGCTGATCCGGAAGTCAAATCATGCACCAGAGAGCAACAAAACAAATTTAAATAAGCTATGTTAAACAGTGGTAAATCATCATAACTTTTTCAGAATCAGATTACATACCAACAACATTGCTTATTGCAGCTGATTTCAGCCTGCTGGATTTGAACTTCTGTGGGCTTCAGGCCTATTGCAGAGTGAGGGATATTAGAAAATGAACTTATATTGATATTGTACAATAAGCTATCATAACTGCAAGTTAATTGCAGAATGCCAACAAGCTTAACTGCGATGACTACCTTTTATTTTTGCTTCTATTTCTATCTCAATGCTCTGATCTTGATTTATTTGTTTCAGTATAGGAAGAAGCATACAGATTAAATAATGAAAATGCAGAACCTTGTCAACTTTACTTCTCTCCTTGGACAGGTCCTGAAACATAGTTTTTGCATATATTTAGAGACAACATGGTTCAGTAAGAAATATGAAAGCACTAGTTCGCTTGGCAAAATTAGAAGTCAGACCTTACATTCAATGTCCCTACATTGAATTGCTGAGCAGGCCTTACAGCTGCAAGTTCTACGACACACTGGACATTTCATCCTAACATCTTCTTGTGTCTCTAAATACCTAATTTCATTTCAAAAATAAAGAATCAAAAGTCAGAGTTTAATCCTAAAGACAGAGCACTAAGCTGAAATCAGAGAGACATGATGTGTGCTTATAGTTACTGTTTTGAGCACAAGCCAGAGATATATCTAGAAAACAGCTGGCCTCCAGGATACAATTATTAATTAACAATCCACATATTATAATGAATGTTCTATACAAAAATGACAACTTTTATCACACAAGCTCCAAAGGGATAAGCCATCAGACACCCAACAAAGAATACAAGCCAATTTAAACAAATTAATATAGAGAAAACAACATACTGCTCTTTGATGCAACACAAGCAATAAAACTCTTTTCGACAACTCAAACACCTAATCAATGTCCTTGATCCACTCCTACACCAATGGCACTTCCTCTTCCCCTTCCTCAATCTCACTGCATCCCTCTTATTTGGCAAAACCTACAAAGACCAATCAATCGAAAACTCAAACAAAAAACTTTCAAAACACAACTCGAATAGCAAACAAACAACAAAACCAACCTGTAATTTCCCAACTGGCATTGGCTCAATATTTTTAGACCTAAAACATCTTCTAGCAGTATTAACCCCATTGAAACCACCCCCTCCAACCTTAACGTCAACATGTGAACCAGAACAAGAACCCACATTGCCATTCCCAAAATTCTTGGCAGGTGATATTGCCATGAACCCATTTGGCAAATCTCTCATTAACTCTTCCCCTTCACCTTCTTCTTCACTGTCACTGCCACTACAATCATTCACATTATCATTACCTTCACCATTATTAACACTCTCTTTCTCTGAAAACCCTTTCGTTTTCTTATTCTTTCTCTTCTCCATTTCTCTCTGTAAAACCATCCTTATCAAATCCAGCTGTAAATCTCCCCTCTTCAATTTCTTTCCTTTCTTCTTAAATTTCCCTAATTTGCCCTCTTTCAAAGAAACCCTACTTAGGGCTTCAAAATTAGAACTTGATGCTGATGATTTCTTGCTCTTCTTTCTCTGCAACTTCAAAGTCTCGGGCACTTTCCTCCTATACTGCCTATGGCGGCCCTGAAGGTGATGAATTTCACAGAGCTTCTTATCCTCCATCACCCGCCGGTTGCACCGCCATTGCCGGCCGTCTGTCCTCTTGCACCGGAGATGGTCCGGTAGCGACTCCATTAAAAGAGAAAGTTTGGAAATTTTCCCGGAAAAATCCTGATTTTCTCGGGAAAGTGACAGAAAGTTTGGATTTATTAGATAGAGTGAAGTGAGGGAATGAGAGTGAGAAGGGATTTTTTATCATGGGAGTGTGGGAGTGGCAAGTGGTGTAATTATGAAGAAAAGGATAGGAGGATTTTGGGATAAGGAAAAGGAAATCTTGAATTATGGTCACAAGAAAGAGAGAGATTGACAAGTAATGGACTCTGATAAATAGGTGTTGTCTTTTTGAACTGATTGTATTTGTGTAAAACAATCTTTTCAAGGTGTTTTTTTTTTCCTTACAACGTAGGATATCTGCAGTGACTTTCTGTTTCTGTACTTGTTTCCTGCTTTTATTGTAGCGTTTCCCTATTTGTTTGCATGAAATTTTAGTTCATGGGATCTGGTTTTAGGTTATGTTCGTGCTATCTGAG
>Ga0325404_1004950_pt1 | contig 14075 bp, 6 predicted proteins | sample PopdelMetagenome_18_FD_205664 | JGI IMG/M metagenome (GOLD analysis project Ga0325404, IMG submission 205664) | Populus deltoides microbial communities from Bellville, Georgia, United States - Xylem-Control-R1 | ecosystem: Host-associated > Plants > Phyllosphere > Stem > Wood/Secondary xylem... | reverse complement strand
GATGAGTCATTTCATGTGGTGTCTGAATTTGTCAGAATAGGAAAAATGCCAAAGGGTGTTAACACTTCTTATGTTAAACTGGTGCCCAAGAATGCACACCCAACAAAATTCATGGAGTTTAGACCAATCAGTTTGATTCATGGTGTGTACAAAATTGTTGGGAAGCTGCTCTTGTCACAGATACGACCTATCATGACTGCTATTATCAGTCCTCATCAAACAGCTTTCATTTCAGGAAGGCAAATTTTGGATGGGTTTATAATAGCTAATGAGGTTATGCATCGTATCAAAAAAAATGTGGTCAGGAAGCGTGGTTTACACCTATCACCATTGTTGTTTGACATTGCAGTTGAAGGACTGTAAGTTCTTTTTCAAAGGGCTTCGGCAGCACAATACTTTCAGGGTATTAAGTTTGGAAATGATCAGTCAATCAGTCACCTCCAATATACATACCACACTTTGGTTATAGCCCTTTAGTTAATATTAAAAGGATACCACGGTGGTTCGAGTTGATGTCAGGACTGAAAATTAACTTTCATAAGAGCTCTCTTGTTGGTATTAATCTTGATGAAGATTATACGGCTGGTATAACCAATGTAAACTACTGTAAATGGGACACATTGCCATCAGATACTTGGGCCTACCTTTGGGTGCAAATCCGAAGAGAATTTCAACTTGGAAGCGGTTCTTAATAAATTCCCCTCGCTAGACTAGGAAGATGGAAGGGAAGATTTCTAAGTTTAGCAGGACGTGTCTGCCTTATCAAGATTAGATTGTTCTCTCCTCCCTGCCACTATATTACATGTCAATATTTCTGATGCCGCAGGGGGTTGCCAAGGTGCTTACATCAATCCAAAAAAAGTTTCTGTGGGGTGGTGTTTCACATGGAGCGAAAATGTGCAAAATGGCTTGGAGTGTTGTAATTAGGTCCAAAAACAGAGGAGGTTTAGGATTGGGGTCATTACAATGGTAGAATAAAGCATTGTTGTTCAAGTGGCTTTGGTGTTTAGGGGATAATCATCCAGGTGGGTGGCAGGATTTCATCAGCACAACATACTGCCCTGCTTTTGAAAATGGACTTCCTCTGTTCAACAGACCATTGTCAGCTACGTGGAGGGGAATCTACTCAATCATTAATTCAGACACAACAATTTCATCGTCCTTGAAGAATAGCTGCAGTTACACAAATTGGTAATGGGGAGACAATCCAATTCTGGAAAGACAAGTGGATGGCAGCTGGCCCTCTTAACATTTGTTTCCCATCACTATATGTAATTTCAGCACAACCTTCCATTTGTTTAGCTGCAATGAGGGAGAACACGTTAGGGACCATGGTGTGGAATTTTGAATGGACAAGGCCACTTGTGCCTTTTGAGGAGATACAACTGATACAGCTATGTGCTTTGTTGTCATTAGTAAACATGAACACAAGTAAGGAAGATTAAAAAAGATGGGAACATTCTAGTGATGAAATCTATTTTGTTCGGTTTGCCAATAATCTAATTGACCAGCTGGAATTCCCAGGTTCATTTTCTTTTGCAAACTCGCTATGAAAAAGCCTCCCTCCTCCTAAGATTGAGATGTTCCTATGGCTGGTTCTACAAGATAAAAGTTGCACAAGAAGTCTATTGCTATGTAGGAATCTAATCCAACCGAATCAAGCTTTGTGCCCTCTATATCATATTGAAATAGAGCAAGGGCATCATTTATTTCTACATTGTCATGTTTCATGAAAGTCTTGGAATCATTTCATGGCTTGGCTTGGATTCACTTGGTGCATGCCTAATTTGGTGGAAGAGATGCTAGGACAGTTGCTTGCAATGTATCTTGTAGACTATATGAACTGCTCGAAACAGTTGTTTTTTTTTAGTTTTTTTAGGATGAGGAGATGAATTAAACTACAATGTTTGATCTGTAATCGTCACTAGCATCAAAAAAATATAAAACTAAAAAATTAGAGCACTGGTTCTTCATTATTAATATCAATAGGGGACTTGAAGACAATCAAGAGATGTAAGCAGCTTAGTTCCAAATTTAAGGCCCTGACAATTCGGATTCTAAATTGAATAGGTGACGATTGATGAAAAGTGAACTGCTTTCTTTCGAAATATAAGACAGAAAAACATGGTGGTTACTAGAAGAAACGAAGAATCACATGGCATCCACACAAATTTTATTCTGTCCACAATCAAGTATTTGATATCAAAGCATAAAGCACAAGCACAGGGGATGGACCAAACAAAAACAGTAGGACAATGATTGTTCAAATGTCTTGGCAATTTACAGAACGCCCAAGCCACCGCTTTGCAATCACTTCAGCATATTCAACTCCAAATGACATGTTGCTAATAGTTGAACTGTAAAACTGAAGGGACAGATCATCCTACACACTAATCATGCAAAGCGTGAAGGATGTTTCTTAAAAATAATCATGCAATTTGAAACGCCTGACCAACATTTTTCACTCAAACCAATAAATGGATGCAATAAAGCCCAGAAAAAGTCTCCAGAAAATGGGAGAATCAAAAGGGAATGTCCAACCACAGAATACAAATTTTGGAATCAAACAGAGAATTTCCACCGAGTTATAAAAAACAAACAATCCACCCATCGGAGAAGAAAATCATGGGTGGTGGCAACTCTTCAATAAGATTAAAACATCACAAGACTCTTTATCAGTAGTAGGAAAATGCATCAAATTAGACGAGCAAAACACCATTTGCACATTTATCTTGTTTCCTAATAAAGATAAGTTGCCATAAAATGTAATTAAAGCCATCAATGGCATTCCAAGATCTACGAGCATTTTCTATTGATAATGTTTCTGGTGCTCTGAACAATTGGAACACAATCTAGTCCAGCGCATAACTATCTAGCCTACGCAATTAGGTAGTAAGATCTTTGACATATAACACAGCTAATTGATTAAGCCAACATACCGCAAGCTGTTTTGTCTTACATATCCATCAGTCCAAAAGAAATCAGAATGATCGAGAAATTTATGACTTCCAATGCCAAGAATCTGCAAGAAAGGGTGACAGTGGCATCACCTAGCTGGAAAAAGCCTTTCTTGGGTTAATCACAAATCCAACTGACAAGTCCTCTTCAAATTCACTTCCACGCTGACCAACCCCCACTAGGAAGCTCGGGTTCAGCCATGAGTGGACACTTTGACTCCACCTTAGAACTTGGGCATCTCCTCCTGTACAACACAAGGGCAAATACAGGGGGAAAATGATTATGCATCTTCAAAGTGTCAACTACCACTACGATTAAGGCTACCCATTTACGAAGTGATCAACCCAAGTGCTTATAGCTCCACTGCTATCAGTTAATAACTCTCAATTCAATCTCAGTAAGCCTACTTGTCATATCAAATCAAGCAAATCAAGTTCTAGAATTCGCCTCTAGCATCTTATTCCCAGTCAAAAACAGACCAAAAGGTGCGCACTAGTGAAGATAACATAAACAAATACATATCTGAGATCAAACCAACACAGATATTATATGCGCAGTAGATTAAACACTATGATAGAGAGCTGAAAAGTTCCAGAACAGCTAGCAGATAATTGTAAGCACGCCGAATTAAGAACTACACTCAATAAGCAAACATTAAATAAGAAGGGCATCTAGTATGCCTTGAGCTACTTATTATAGACTAGCAAAATAGATAGTGCAAACTACTGGGATTTAAGCAATCCAACCATTCCCAAAGTGCATCATCCAATTTGAGCCTCCCCCCTGGTGCTGGGAGCAAGAAATCTTAGGAGAACCTCATGAGAACAGCTGGACACGCCCACAAACAAAGATGTAGACCTAGCAGGCAGCCAAGGTGTTCACAAATCACTGTTGTTGGGCTTTTCGAGCCTGAGAACTACCATAACCACCACCATATCCAACCTGTCCACCATGAGGACCATTTGCTTGAGGAGCCCCATAATTTCCAGAAGCTTGTGATTGCTCAGATCTCCACGCTGCATTTCCATACCCAGAATTTCCATTTGCATCACCATATCCACTCCCCATGTAGCCACCGCCACTCCCCTGTAGTTCTGCTCCACCAGGACCACCAACATTACTGTTTGGAGTGCCCCCGGAACGTCCTCCAACAGCACCATACCCAGCTGGATTCCCATATGATCCATCATTTCCACCGTAACTACTGTACCCATAACCTTGATTCCCATACCCAGCGGCTCCACCAGGAGATTGACCAGCAGGTACTGAACCAGGGCCACCACTGCCAGCCCCAGCATTTTGAGCACCCCAAGAAGCAGCATTCCCATAACCCATAGCACCATAGCCAGATGAACCTTGACTGTTCCATGAACTTCTGGGTGCACCGGGTGCACCACTCACGTAGCCAGCATTTGGAACATTAGGATTCCCATAAGCTGCACCTGCAGGTCCCCCGTAACCACCTCCAGCTCCAGTATAGCCGCTATAACCACCATAACCAACACCATTAGTGGCAGGACCATATCCATATCCAGCTGTGCTATAGCCAGATGAGCCATAAGGAGGAAAACCACCTCCAGTACCTTGAGGCTGCATATACCTCTCCATTCGACCATCATATGAGCTTGTGTTGCCACCAGATGCACCATAGTTCTGGTAACTGCCACCCATGGAGCGGCCACCCCCACCAGGATTGGCCTCTTTAGGAAGAGCCCGTTTCACTTCAACTTGCTTACCGTTCAAATCATGGAACGTTCTCTGTAACACCCGGTCAACTGCATCTTCAGTGTCAAAAGAAATAAAGCCAAATCCACGAGGTCGCTGGGTGCTCTGGTCATACATTATTACTACATCAGCAACAAAGCCAAAGGCTTCAAAATACTGACGAAATCCATCTTCAGTTAGAGTGGGAGGCAATCCTCCAACAAATATCTTCTTGGTCCGAATATTTCCACCACCGCTGGTGTTTCTAGCAGGATTCAAGTTTCCGGCCCTGGCATTGGTTTGCTGCTCCTCTCTTGATAAGGCCCTCTTCGCCTCAACCTGAGAAACCAAAACAACTGGTTGGAAGGCAGGGGCACAAATTGAAAGCAGGAAACTTGTTTCATCATGCAGAATTACCCAGATATCTTATCTGATTACAATATTCTAGAAGTTGTATAAGTAGATTCTTCATGTATGACAAGCATAGTAACCGCTAAAAGAAATAAACAACTCTCACAAAGTGGCGTGTTTATGCATAAACTCATATAATTATACGTGTTAAGTTGTCAAGGAGTCAATCTATAAGGATATACTTGAGTTGGTGTCAGCTTAAGCTGGCACATAAAATCAACAAAAGATCACAACTCAGCCTAAAATTGTTTGCAGAAGTTGGTATACCTGGCACACTAGCTTATCAAAACATGGGATGAGTAACGCAACAATAAAATTTGAACCACACCAAATACAGATGAATAGCTTCAATGATAAACCTCTATAGTTGATCAACTAGAAACATGTAACTAAAAGCACATGTAACACCCTGCAAACAATTTGTACTCACTGAAAAGCTACCTAACAACAAGAAACTGTCTAAGTAATTTATTGATTTATTCAGTTAATTAACTAAATAAGTGGATTTTGATTTGTAGGTCCTTTTCAACAGAATTAAAAGGCACAAACCCACCCCTTTGAAAAATAATCAAATATATCATATGGACTCACTACCAGTGCCTGAGCTGCAGACAAGACTGGAGGTTTACCTCGCTTAAATAAATAAAAAAATTATTACAAATACAGATCCAAAGCCAGGCTCATATTTGGGATATGTTTATTATGGTTGACTAATATTTGAAGACATTTCAAGCTGTGCTGCATTGCAAAATCCATAAGAGAAGTGCAATTTCGATAAGTGAAACTCATTCAAAGAGGTCACAAACTGTTCAAAAACCAAACAGGCCATTATATCTCACACATTTGTAGTTTGCCCGAATCACAAATGAAAAAGGAAAACCCTCACTTATTTTGAAAATCAAAAAGAGCATTCCAATCCAACAACTCACAAAAATCAATTTCTCTGTTTCATGCCACATAGATTACAACCTTAGAGGAAGAACAATTATAAGATGCTCTCCACAGTTTTTTTTTTCTATTACCTTTAATTATCCCAGTTAAGCAACTCAATAGCAGCACCATCACCTAAATGAACTAAATTAATACAAACCAATCATTCACAAAAATAAAAGAATACCCGAAACCAACGGCCAGCAACACCATCACCAACACTCAATAATATTGTTATCATAAAACAAGAGCTCAAGAGCCCTAAAATCATTCAACAATAGCAATAACTACCAATTCCGAATATAATGAGGATGCAAACAAAAGTAAACCCAAAAAAAAAATATTAACGAAAACCACACAAAAACCATGAAAAAGGTTTTTAACTCACCATTCTACCATCAATGGTGTGCTTATCTTGAAGAACCATATCAAGCACGGCAGGATCTGCAAAGACGACAAAGCCAAAGCCTCTAGGTCTACCAGTAGTCTTATCTTTCATAACGACAGCCTGCAAAACGTCTCCGTATTGCCCAAAGTAGTCTCTGAGCTTCTCCTCTGATGTCTCCCATGAAATCCCTCCAATAAATAGCTTTCCCTGATCTGAATCCATTGCTTATAATAATATTGTCTAGATTTGAGCTATAAATCTCTCTCTCTCTCTCTCTGAGTTAGGGATTCTGGATTTTGAAATTTGGGGATTTTTAATTTTGGAGGGGTTTTGAGGGGTTTGGGGATTTTCAGGGAAGAAAAAAAAAATGAGGGTTTCGTTTTGAGGCGAGCCTTTGAGGGAGAATTTTTATCGTTAGAGAGAGAGAGCGGGGAGGGAATCCTGGGATACTAATGTGGAGATTATGCAATTTGGAGGGTCCGGATTTGTTTAGATTTGTATGGACGGTTGTGATTTGATGTGGTGGTTTTTTTCTTTTTAGGTGTAACCTTGTGTCATTTTTGGAGCTTGCTTTTCTTTTCTCTATAATTAAAATTCGATTTTAAAGTCCGGCAGAAATTATTTAAAAAAAACTTAAATTTATTTTTAATATCAACCAATGTTAAATCAATATAAAACTAAAAAAATATTAATTTAAAACTAAAAAAATAAAAATATCAGTTTAAATCTTTTTATCCTGATCTTAGGAAAAATTACAAGAGAAAAAGGTAGAAAGCTTAGAGGGCAGAAAAGAATTGGATTCGGCAGGAAATTGGTTTAGCAGATCGAACAATACATCTGTAGAAAAAAATGGATTCAAAGTTATAAAGAGAAATTGATTTGTGACGTGATTGAAAGTGTGCTTTAGATTGTTTTTTAAAATATTTTTATATTAAAATGATAATTTTTTTATTTTTTAAAATCAGTATATTAAAATAATTTAAAATATATAAAAAATTAAATTTTAATAAAAATAATTTAAAAACACGAGTTTACCTTATTTTCAAATACTCTTTTATTTTGTAAACACAGTTTATAGAGTTTGGTAGGGTAGGTAATAATGAGGTTTGTTCTCTTCATTAATTTTAGGAATATAAATCTTGATGTCACTGTCTCAATGACGATACGAGGATATCTTGACCGTCCAAAAAAACAAACAATGAGAATTTACTGTATGAGTAAGAGCCTGTCAGGAAAGTATACTATAGATATAAAAGGTAGGATAAATAACACGGCAGCACGATACAAATATAGAGAAATTAAGGTATAAATTTATTTAAAAGGAGTTTTTAAATACAATTGAGTCTCGAAAACACAAATCAATAAAGTCTACCAATAAAATATTTGAATTGATCACTACTGGCCGGCTAGGTAAATCGAAATCTATGTTAGGTTTTATTTTGAAATTTTTATATATCAACCTAGTTAAATTTAGGTAATTTTGTAGGTCAATTCGGCCGAACTTAGCAGGTTAAAACCAGAAAAATATTAAAAAAATATAAATTATATTGTTTTAAATAAAAATAATAAATTTAAGTTGAGTTATTAATCTAATAATCTCAATCCTAAATCAGGTTAGATCTTGGGATTGAATACGATAACTATGCTATAAATAAGCTTATAATACACACACATTTATATATAAAAAGAAATACTTGGTTTTTCATTCTATTTCAGGACACAAGTTACCGTGGATTGAAACAATAAAATGATAATTTTAGTTATCCAAGAAAAATCATTCAACTTGTTCTTAAAGGTAATATAATCTTTTTCTCATAGCCCACTAGTGATTTTCAATTTGAATAAGGATAAGAAAGCCATTACATATTTTCAGCACGGTACGATGACTTAAACACCCTTGAAAGCAAAAATATTTGAATTGGTATCTAAGGAGTTTTTTTATATTTTCACTTTTTAAGCATAGTAAAATAACTCAATTACCCATAAAAAATTATATAAAAATAATGGTTTCCAATGGTTTTTTTGTATTTTCATCCTAGATTTTTAGTTATAATTAGTTTGAATAAGAAAAAATTTGGTATTTAAATAAATATAAAATATTATTTGAAAAAAAAAAATGGTTGGCACGTACAATACACCCACCAGCATGTGTCTTACCTCTATGCCCTTTGGGCTGCATGTGAGGGGTCATGCAACATCCAAAAGCTAGCTTTTGGGGCAGCGTTCAAATCGTTTCGGCTGCCCCTCCATACCTAGACGGCACGTCTGGCTAATGGATCTCTGATTTTACGTCGGTGATATTTTCTTTTTACTTTCTCTCTCCACCACAATTTTTGCATTTTACTCTCTGAATTTTCAACGAAGCCTATCAATTTGTTTTTCCTTCAAATTTGGTCCATTTTCTTTTCACTACTATTTTTTATTTGAAATAATTTATAAATTTAGATTTTTTTTTAATTTCATCCTCCCTTAGTTTTTTATCTGTTAGAGTTGGTCTTCATTTTATTGATTACTATTTGTTTTTATTTGAGATAATTCTTAAAATTAAATTCTTCTAATGATTTCATCCTCCTTTAGTTTTTTTTTTATTAAATTTGATCATTATTCTTTTGATTGTTATTTTTTTAACTTTGACAATTTTTTTAAATTGATATTTTTTTTATTTCATCCTTCAATATTAAATTGACTAGAAATTGAGTTTCTTGATTGAGTCCGAGTTTATGATTTCACGGGTTGTGAATTTGAAAGATTAATCCGGATTTAGGAGATTTGTTTGGGTTTGCAAGGCAAAATTTTTAAAATTAATTTTTTTTTTCAATTTCATCTTTCAATATTAAATTGGTTGTGAAATTCGCTTCTTAATTAAGTCTGAGTCTAGGACTTCATTCGGGAAATTAACTCAGGTTTGAGAGAGTTGCCCAGGTTTGATTTTTTTTTGGCTTTTTTTAACTCATATTTTTTAAGTTTCATCCTTCAGCTTTTATTTAATTAGAGATTAACTCCGTTATTTTTTTTATTTACTTTCTATAGGATTTTTCACTATTTTTAAAAATGAACCAAGTTATCTCAGTTCTTTTTATTTGTCGTTCATTGTTAGATTTATCTTTTTAAAATAAATTTTATTTTTGAATTAAATAAAATTAAATTAATTGATTAAATGTAAGTATGAGATGTTCACTTCATGATATTTTGTTTGGTTTACTTTTTAGGTCGTTGCTCTAACACCATGTGCGGCTTCTTTCAACGCCATTGTGCACTGTTTTAAAGTGGTGTGAGAACCGTCTTGGTAAACACTTTCTGGTGGTGGGGCAGTGTTCACAGTAAAATGATGAAAAGTCTCCAATGGGCTTTTCTTTCTTCTCCTCTCGATATAATATTGGCAACTTAATTTTTTTATTTAATTATTGTTATTTTTTTTGTTCGCTCTATTTACTATTGATATCTTTTTTTTAATTATATTATTAAATTAAACCGAGTATATTAATTCCAATCAAATCAATGACTCGTATCTTAGATTTTTCTTGCTTCTTTCAAAATGCTTCCATCATCTGAACAACTTTTTTTTACATTAAAAAAATAATTTGGATAAGCCAGTGGCACAATGGGGAACAACCTATATAGTATAATGACAATGAGCTCCTTACATTTGCATTTGGAAGAGGTCACGAGTTAAAATTCTTTCTCTAAAATATTTGAGTCCAAAAAAAGTATAAAAAGGTTAGAGTAGCCTTTCATCTTTGTAGTACTAGTCAATTTTAACTACAAAAGAAGGTCATTATAGTCTCTCATATATATATGTATTACATTAAAAGATGAAAAAATAATTATTTAATTTTTTTAAAATTCTCAATGAGAAGAAAAATATAAGTGCTATAACATTTAAGAAAATATGCATGTAAGAGATATTATTAATTTAACACATTAGTATTCAAAATATATAATTTTGATATTTTTCAAATATAATTATAAATTTATTAAGTAGGTATATTATAGGTTTGATAATAAATTTTTAAAAGGAAACTTCTAAAACAAAGATAAGAGTTTTTCAATGCTTTTATAAAGATAGATAATTGTGTGTTTAAGTCTAATTTTAAAAACATTGGATTTTGATATTTTTCAAATACAATTATAAAGCTTAGTAGGTAAATGATAGATTTTTAGCAATTTATTCTAAATTGATCAAAATAAGTACTGGACTAGAATTTCAATATATATTTTTAATAGGTTGTTTCCAAAGGTTAAATCAATTCTTGTGTTTGAAATTCTTTTGAAGATATTGATTTCAATTCCAAATGGAATTCAAATCATAAAAAATAAACAAAAGTAAATCAAAAGGGATATTCTTTTATTTGCAAATCAATTCATCTTAAAATTAACATTGAAAATACTATTCCAAAAATACTCTCTTTCTTTGCTTCAACAAAAACTTCTCTTTACTTTAAATTTTGCATCTATAATACCTTCTTCTACTTGATAATATGATTTTCCAGACATCTATTTATATTGTATTTAATAGGTAACTATTCTTGTATTTTGTGAAAGCAATTTTTCTATGTGGAGAAATGGAGAATGGTGGATGCCTTTTGCTACTCGGAGCATAGCAGTTGGCATGATCATGGTTCGATGGGTTTCAAAGTACTTTGATCATGTTATGGCAACTAGATTGATATGTTATCCTAAATCACTCAGCAAATTACCCATCATTTATGCCATAATTTGATCATTAATATGGATAATTGCAAGTTGAGTATTTTTCTATATTTTATATGTTTATTCTGTATTGTCTCTTTTTCTTCGTTAAATGAAGAAAATTTCATTGAGACAATTAAACATATCATTTACAATACAAAATATACACAAATAACCTTCGAGTCTTGTTGAATATAAGCTAAAGGCATGGCTTGGAAAAGCTCCATGTTCAAGGCTAGTTTAAGGGAGCTCGACGTAATGTTTAATCTATAAACAAATTATTCATTAAGAAGATGTACCATGCAATTCTGAATTAAAGGCAAAATAGTCACAATTGCTAATTTGATTTATTTTCATAGGTATTCCAATCAGTATAATTGAATTCAATTATATGATCTAGTATTTTATTCTAAATATAAGAATTGTAATAAGTTATCAATTGTATTTAAATCACATGTGGAATTGAATTCAATTTCACATGTGATTTGGTTCCAAATAGGTTGTAAAGCATTTTAAAGAAATGTGAATCATGAATTCGACCTATTGAGAAGAAATAAGGAAAATTTTGATTTCAAATAGGTTTATTTAAAGTGAAAATATGATATTTATATTTTTAGAGGTTATTGTGAATTAAAATAGGCAAAGAATAAAGTGCAAAATAGCATAACAATATTTAATAAATTTCATTTTGAATCTACGTCAGTAAATAATAGAGTCTATGAACTAATTTTATAGGTTTGAGCAAAACAATGAGAAATTTCAAATTTTCTAAAAAAAACGTTAAACTCATGATTCAAATAAAGTTTTTGAGATATTCAAAACAATAAAGAATCATCCATTTAAATTATTTTTTAGAATGAAATTCAATTTAAAGTAATTTATAAGGTTACAATTAACATGCATGTCATTTTTTAAAACCTAAAAGAGTTCATCACGAAATTTTCATCAGGGTTTTGAATATTTCAACTAGAAATTTGCTTTGATCGAAGTCATAAATTATTAAAATTTTAATTTGTCCCATCAAATCAAATCCAAGAAGTATTATTAGAGGTAATTTCTACAAATTATTTTTGACAAGAATCAAATCAAAATTAAAAGTGTTACAAGCCCCCTAAGTTATAATTTATAGAGATATATTTATTGTAAAAAACATTGTGTAGGCCTAATTAGACTCAAACCAATGATTAATACTATTGTATAGTTTTTCATGTATCATCAAAGCCTTTGAAATCTTGCAAACAAATGTGTTTGGAATACTTGATCTAGCAAAAGTGGACATCTTTTATGTATTGTTATCTTTTATGTATCATCAAAGCCCCCTTAAGTCCCAATGACATCTTTTGTTTGTACAAAATGCCATAAAAGTTATTTGATGGCGTAGCCTTGTGGCATAGCCATTGAGCATAGTGGTATGCATAGTTGTAGGCATAGTTGTAGACATAATTGTGGGTGTCACTGTTGGTGTAGTCGTAGGCATAGCCGTGGGTGTTGTTATGTATAGCCACTAGCGTAACCTAGGCATAACCGTTGGCTTAAACTCTAACATTTCACTGGCGTATTCATAGACATAGTTGGTGGCATATCCACAACTGCGTTGGGGTTTCATCATCTATGAAAAGAGCTTTTGAGAAATAAGAATGAACTGACTTTTTGTTCATTTCCACATACAACACCCATGATGAGGCTGGCAAAAATCCTCAAGAGAAAGATTAGGGGCGCTTTCTATAGGATGATAAAATTGGACCCAAAATACTTGGCGAGCTCGACAACATCTATAAGAAAAACATTATGATGCTTAAGTCAGTATAGTGTTTGTACATGTGACGAGGAGAATGAGTATTCACTTGGCTTAAATGTTTTTAGGCTTTGTTAAAGTCTTGTATTAGACATGTGTTGTGTTAGACTTTAAGTCTACAAAGATGAGCTTTGGCCTTTTGACCTCTTTTTTTATGCTTCTAAAGAGATCTGTTTATATAGACTTTATTAAAATAAATATCTAGGACATTTATAGAGATATGTACATTATATAAAATACCATGTAAACCCAATTAGACTCGGCCCAATAATTAATATTACCATGTAGTTTTTTCATGTATCATTAGGTCTTAACCAACATGTACTCAAACAAGCATGGCCCCTAGGCTTATGTTTATCGTCAAATAAATTTTGAGTAAAGTTTTTAAGGCAAAAAATTATCAGGTTCTTTATTTATTTTTTATGATGGGTAGTTAAGAAAAAATATCAAAATTAATTCTGGTAATCAATATAATTAATTAAATATTAGTTTTAGTTTCAGAACTTGGTATAAAAAATGGTTGAAGGGGAAATGTTTTGCGCACTAGGCAATATTTATTCAACCTTCTTTCCTTTACTTTCTCCAACTTTTCTTCTCATTTTTTTCTTCAATCATTCTAGAGTTTAAATTCAAGTATTTCATATAGATATTTTTTAGTTAGTTTTTCTAGTTTGTGAAGCTTGTTTAGGAGTGCAACTAATAAAAATGGTGGTGTTGGAATCCTAAGAGGCTAATTGAAATAAATTATTTGTATCAAGTGCGATTAATAAAATCTTTATATAAATAATGAAATCATTGACAACAATATTGTAATTTGCCTTTTTTTTTCTAAGTGTTTTAACATGTAAGTATATTCAATATTCTATTTAAGATATTCTCTATATGTTTTTTTTATGCATGCTTTGTCTAAAAGACTAATTTAATCCTTAGACTTATAAAGTTGTTGTGCAATTTTTATGTTCATGTTTGTGCTAAAGCAGTTTTAGGCAAATTGGTTAAACCAACCTTTAGTATTTCTCTCTAGTTTGTATGCTAAAAATACATAACTAATAGAATTAAGGAACTTTAATCTTTATCTTCATGCAATCTTACATCTAAATCTAATTAATCTAAATATTAACATACAAGATCTCATAAAATTCTCTATGTTATTTTTCTAAAAAATCTCAGAATAACTATATACAACATGGAGAAAAATAC
>Ga0325404_1004948_pt1 | contig 14078 bp, 6 predicted proteins | sample PopdelMetagenome_18_FD_205664 | JGI IMG/M metagenome (GOLD analysis project Ga0325404, IMG submission 205664) | Populus deltoides microbial communities from Bellville, Georgia, United States - Xylem-Control-R1 | ecosystem: Host-associated > Plants > Phyllosphere > Stem > Wood/Secondary xylem... | reverse complement strand
AAAAAAAAAACCCTCCAACTTTACGTTTATATATTTTTTAATGATAGTGTAAATTTTGTTTCCAAGTAGAAGTTGGGGTTTGACTAAATCAGACCTCTGATTCAGTACTAGACCTGAACCAATAAATTCGGGGATGCCCATGGCTTAAATGTATATGTCTAATAGGGAGAGGATTACAGCAATATGGACGGCCACTGCAGGATGGCTCCAGTAACTCAAAAGAGGCAATTTGAGTGAGAAATGCACAATAATTTTCGAAGTTGCCCGCCGTTCTTTTCGCCGACTGTTAAGTAGGGGCGTCGGACGGCCATTACAGGGATGCACACATCTTCGGACCTTAACAAAAAAAAAAAAAAACCTAAAATGAAAGGTATGGTCATAGACATATTTTATTATTTATCATTACAATACAATTATTATTTTACTCTTCTGAAAAAAAACTTGATGTTGGTGATATTTCTATCATTTTACATGTTTCGTTACTCATTAAAAGAATAATTAGAGGTATAAATATCTTTTCCAACTTTTTATTTAATTACCTTTCCAATTAAATTTTTTAAAATTGGTGCGTAGTGGTATTTTTTTTCTTTTATTTTTTTTCAACATAGTTATAATAAAAAGCTAAAACAAAAGTTAAATTCACTGTAGCCATAAGCATGTTTTTTTATTCATCACTACGATATAATTATCATTCTTCCTTTCCAACAAAAATAAAATAAATGCCTTGGTATTGAAATTATTTCGGTATTTTCACACCATCAATTACTCATTAAAGAAATGACTGAGGTTTTAAGTGTCTTTTACAGTTTTTCAAATACCTTCTAAGCTAAATTTTTTAAAATTGACACCTATAAGTATTTTTATCTTTTAATTTTTTGAATAAAATAAAATGACAAGTTTGCCGTCTAAATCACAAAAAGTAAACTATGCATTAAAGAGAAATTTGATCTTTTAATAAAAATTAAGCATTATTTAAATTAAAAAGAATGTTTGTGCGTATGGTGTCTCTTGATCGCAAAAAACACCATTTCACCATGTTGTTGGAATCACCACTGCATTCTATTCCTATTGGTGTGACACGTGTTGGTGATGATGGGGTGATTTATTGCTGGTAGGGATTTTTTCTCCTATTCTTTTTTCTTTTCCCAAAAAAATTACATGTTAGTTCTATTTGTTGTTTATATTTTAACTTTAATTCTTATTCTTTTGATTTATGATTTTTGTTCTTGATCTTTTTATAAAAGTTTTATTTGTTTGTAATTTCATCCTTAAATTTTAATTTGTGATATATATATATATATTATAATTTGACCCTTATTCTTTTTATTTATATTTTTTATTTTGGCCCTTTTACAAAAGCTTTATTGGATATTAATATTATTTCCAAAAAGCTTACCATTGATAGATAATTTTATTTCTTCACACTCAAATTTTAGTTGTGCTGTGTCTCAACAAGAAGCAAGGCAATAGGAATCTTACTTCTAACTCTAGTGCTGACATGTCATCGGTGTTCTTGCTATCATTCTTGTTGTTGCTAATGACATTTCTACTTTACTTTAAGGTGACAAAGTTGTCCTTTCTTTCCTTTGAAATATTAATATTATCCTTTGTAAATAATTCAATATTTGATCTTAATTATTAGAGTCGAGTTCTTTAGCCTTGAGTATGGTTCTATTTATTTTTACATTTCAAAAATATTTTTAAATTTTTAAAAAAAGTTTTTATTTTTTTACTTTAAATTAATATATTTTTTAATGTTTTTAGATCATTTTGATGCGCTAATGTCAAAAATAATTTTTTTTTAAAATATTATTTTGATATATTTTTGAGTGAAAAACACTTTAAAAAACAACTACAACCACATTTCTAAACAGGCTATCAAGCACTTCACTGCTATACACGTCTTGTATTTAACATTCTTAAAAAAACAAAAGTGAAATACATTATAAAAAATATTACACCAAGAAAGAGTTAAATGTGAGTCATAATAGAGGATCAATTAGGATTGATCTAAAGATAGTTTAAGTTAAATAAGTCGGGTGAATTGAATAATGGTTACTGGTTTGATCCATTTTTAAAAATATTTTTTTTTATCATTTTTAAATATGAGCTCTGTTAATTTATTTTTTAAAAGTTTTATTTATCCTCTTATACCTTTCAATCTCAACTCTACGAATTTGTGCTCTTGATTCTCATGAAAAATATTAAATAAATAGAGAGATCGAATAAATAACTTAATGGTAGAGAATATAGAAAAATGATTTCAGGCTCAATTTAGATTGATTTGGTTTAAAACATTATCTCAATTAGGTGGGCTCGTTGAGAGTAAAACACAACGACGGCTAAGATCTTTTATTTCCTCTCATGAAAGGCCTGGCCTGGTTGAAGTTGGTGAGCCCGTCCCACTACTATATAATAATAATAATAATAATAATAATAATAATAATGTTGTTGTTAACAAAAGCTAAACCCAATTTATTTTTATTATCATCTCATACAACAATTTAATATTTAATTAAATATAAAAGATAACAAAAAAATTAAAAATACAGCGAAACAACCAAAAAAAATATTCCAAAGCAAAACCATCAAAACTGGTATTAAGGGACTTTTTCATATTTTCACAATATTTTTTTAGATATTATCAAGTTAGATTATGAGTAATTTGATATTTGATCAAATAAAAAAAATAAGACAATTATAGTGCATTCTCTAATAAATGAAAAGTGTCTGTGCTTTTTAGACGACGAGTGCAACTTCTATTGGCGTTCAAAAATGATATTCTATCATGTTGTTGGAAGAGTCACAATGTCCTCTCCCTGATGGAGGAACAAAAGTCGATAGTGGTGGTTTGATTTGTTGCCAGTAAGCTATTTTTTTTTCCTCTCTCTTTTCCATGAGAATCATAGCTTGATCTTATTTGTTGTTAGTATTTAAACTTCAATCCTTATTCTTTTGATTTCTAATTTTTGTTCTTGGTCTTTTTATAGAAGTTTTATTTATTTTCAGTTTCATCATTTCAACCCATTTTGCTATATATGTTTTTTCAATTTGGTCCCCGCTCTTTTTATTTATTGTTTGGGCATTTTGTTAAATTAATTTTTCTTTTCAATTTCACCATTCAGTAAAAAATTTATTTTTATTTTTTATTTCAATATTAATCTTTATTTTTTTGATTATTTTTGATCATTTTGTTCAATTAATTTTTGTTTTCAATTTCCCCTTCAATAAAAAATAACATTTATTTTGTATTTCAATTTTGACCACCATTCTCTTAATTTTCATTTTTTATTTTGAATTATTTTGTGTAATTAATATTCTTTTTCTAAGTTAATCTTTTAACATTTAATTGGTTGAGAATTGAGTTTAATTGTTTTTTTTATTTTTTGAGATAGTGTGTTTCCAATATAATATCCTAGTTTATAGGTTTGAAAAGTTAACACGAGCTGACATCTTTTTTTTTTTTATTTTCTTCTCAACTTTGTGATTGTTTATGTTTTTTCTTCCACTAGGTTATTTTTATCTAGTAACTTGGGTTTCAGATTTGAATGGTGAACTCGGATGGGCTCATTATTTATTTCCCGAGTTACATGTTTTTCATGCTAACTCAAATTAACTCGAGCTGTTTTTTTTTTATTTTTTTTCTTCACCCAATTTTATCTTTTTTATATTTGATGAGTTAAGAATTAGGATGCATCATTTTTTTCCGTTTACAAAATTTATTTTCTCCATGTTATTATTATCATTTTTTTTAATATGGTCAATTTGTTGTTATTATTATGATTATTTTAATTAATTAATTAATTAAAATAAAATCAATTTATATGATTTAATTCTGTTTATGATTTAAGTTATAATTTTTTTTCATTCTTTTCATGATATATCTGAATAATTGTTTTTTTTTAAGAAAAACACCCCGCAACTTAGCGCGGGTACATGGAGAGTTATTTTTCAATTCATGGTTACTCACTAAAAAAATATTAAAAGACGGAATGTGGTAACATTTGATTAAAGTCAAATCAAATATCATGTAAAGTAGGATTTTGATTTTATCTCAGTTCAAAAATAAAACTAATTTATGTGTTGTAGTGTGTAACCTTGGGATCTGTCGGCAAGAAAAATATAAAAAAAACGATAGAAGAAAATAAAATTACAGAGAATGCCATTACCGGCCATCATGAATACCTTTTCTGACAGAGACAGACATGACTAAACTGCCTTGTTATCCATAACTAACAGTTACAGATCTCACTCTCTCTCTCTCCTCCTGTCAGTCACCAATCTAAGAAAAACACAACACAGAGACACAGAAAATGGACGGTCTGATCAAGGGCCTCATGGACGTGGCGCTCGACCACCTCGGTCAAAAAGACGATGAATCCCGCGATGAACGCTCCAGATCATCCTGGGCTGAGGTTATTACCACACCCTATGTCTTTCTCGGTCGACTGCATGTCCTTCATTCTCTTGTTTTTATGTATGTATATGTATGTATGTATGCATGTATGTTTTGTTGCTAAAATGCGCAGGTGGTATCCGGCGAGGAGCAGGACGATCGGCAAAGTCAAGCGAATAATCGGAACAATCAGTGGGAATCACAGGAGGTTTTTTCTTTATATTATATTCTCTTGTTGATTGAATTTTGAAATTGAAATTGCGCATTGGATTTGGTTTATTAGTTTTTCTTCTTCACTATTGGCAGAACGAAGGAAGAAGAAAAGAGGGGTGGGAGACCGAGGGTTCGAGACGACCCCAAAAGGTTCTTTCTTTTTATTTTATTTTTCTATAATTTCATATTTTTAAGTTTCAAGAGGATCATTTAGAATGTTAGGTCACTTACTCTCAATACCAAACATGAGAACGATGGTGGATTTTTAATTAAAGAGGAGGAATAATAATAATAATAATCTATCTACGCGGAAAAGATTAATCAGAGGATGATGATCTGCCTTTTTCATACAGTGATGTTAAAGGAATTGTGCCTATAAAAAGTAAAAACAACCTTGATGTTACAGGAAAGCATAGCATTATGCGGTTAACCTGCCCTCTTGTTTCATTTGATTCCATGTTTCTGTGCTCAATGCTTCTATGTATTCATCAAAATACCAAATATTTTATAGGCCATGAATAAAGGGTATGGAAGAAATGAAGGTGTAGAAGAGCAACATGATTATGGCCCGAACCATTGGAATAGAAAGGTTGGTCACTGGATTTTGCGATGCATGCTTTGATTTACTCTAATATCATGATTAAACCATTATTTTCTCATCTTTAAATTTCTCACACAGGAGGATGGAGGAGAGAGTAATGATGGTTGGGAGACCGTGGGGAAAAAACGTCCTCAACGACCACACAAGGTATTTCTTTTATAAGGTACATGTCGATGTAATTGTTAGCAATGTTTTGGAACGTAAAGACCAGTAGGGAATATGATGTATTTCTATAAAGTATATTGCAATGTACCTTTTGGCATATAATTAATGTTTGGTGCTGGCAATTTAAGATTTTTAGCTTTGATTTGGCAAAAAAATCCTGTGGTCCAAGAGACCTAAATTTGGCCAATTTGTTGAAAGCTGGGTCACGGAAGGGCGTGTGATATTAATCAGCTATAGTGATGCTAAATACAAGTTGCAATGTCTATAATTGATTTTCTTGAATAACTTAAAATTTGTACTCGTATCAGAATTGTTAGTTACTGCTTTGTCGCCTGCTTAATGGATTGCAGAATCTTAAAAGAGTCTGAAATATGTGTATTCAAAGATGATTTTTCCTAGTCACAAATATGCTTGATGATTTGTGATATTGTACGAAAAACTTGTTACCTTTTCTTCTCCTAAGACTTAACAGCTGGTTTTTTATTATTATATTTGACAGATCCAGATGGATCAATGGAATGGATACAAAAGACCTCCGAGTGAACAAGAATACTCTAATGAGGTTGAAGAGAGTGCAGGAATAGGACCTACAAAAGAGGAGCTCGCTGACTTGTCACAAGCTTGCAACAGGCTTTGGGAACTTGACAGAAACCGTTTGGCTCCTGGCAAGGATTATCGGATTGATTGTGGGGAGGGGAAGAAGGTCTATGAGAAAGAAGATATGGCACAAGGAAGCTTATTTAGCTGGCTGAGTGATGATGTACTTAGGAGGCCAACTTTTTCTCGTTTCTGTTCACTTCTGGACAATTATAATCCAAATCAAGGGAGCAAAGAAGTTATTACATCTGAAGAGAGGCAAGAGCAAGCTGCTTTTATAGAAGAAATCAGTAGAACTGCACCGATTAAGTATCTTCACATGTATCTTGCATCCAAAGGCATTGTATCGGAAAATTACCAAGATTTTAAAAGAATATTGACTAGTCTCTGGTTTGATTTATATGGTCGAGGTGGTACATCCAGCTGCTCTTCTGCTTTTGAGCATGTTTTTGTGGGAGAAATTAAGCAACGTGGGGAACAAGAAGTTTCTGGCTTTCATAACTGGCTTCAGGTATGCCTAGAGTTTATCTTTCTAATTTTTCTCTTATATTATTTATATTTTATTTATAATTTTTATTGAATGTTGTTTCTCTGCCTATGGTGGCTTCTCTTGTTTAAAGCGTGTCTTATTCTTGCATGCTCGGGCTCCATTAGTGTCTTTTATTGAACTGACTCGCTCAATGGAGAAATTGTAATCCTGACATGAGTAATAAGGAAACTGTTATCATCAAGGATGGTTATCTAACCTCGCCTCAAGTCTATCCATAGTTAAACTTTTTCATAAAATGCACCTAAAGTATGTTGATTATTTATGATGATTATTATTTATAAGATATCTAACCTTGCCTTCACTGGAAAGATTCAAGAACAAATCAGTGATTTCCAAAAAGAAGGGTTAACATCTTTAAAGATTTTATGGCTTTCTTTTTTTCCACTTTTAGTAAATCAGAGAAATATCAGTAAACAACAACACTGGATACTGTTTCCTTTTGATCTAATTTTGTAAATTCAAGGTCTTACTTATTTGAGCAACTGGTTAGATAACATGCAGAAAGCTGGTCATTCATCATCAACCTAAAATCAGCTGATTCATCAGTAGTTTCAATATTTTCCTGGAATCGTACTCTAACACATGTTATTGAGTTTGCATTCTAGAACCCAGAAAGGGATTAGATTCTATGATGATTCTGCATGTTGAGTGCTTAAACAAATACTCTTGTGGATAGTTTTCCCCTTTTCTTCTCTATCCCTTTCTTTCTTGTTTTCCCCTTTTTATATGGTTTGCTTTCATCTTTTGTTGAGAAATGCTTAAGAGTTGTATGTCTGATTTAATGCTTTCTTTTTCACCCAATCAGTTCTACCTGGAAGAAGCGAAGGGGGCTGTTGATTATCAAGGTTATATTTCTCCTCGGAGAGGTGGACAGATTGTAAGTGTTCTTATTCTAACTTTGTTCCAGTAGAATGCTGAGATGCAGATGGTAATGAACTTCAATTTCAGAGGAGAAAAGAAAATCCTTGCAGTAAATAGTACCTTTATTATGTGTCATCTGCATTTATGCTATTTATCCCTACTTTGCCATGATTCCTGATATTCCTGTATTAATAGGGATGTCTTCTGTTTGTCACTGAATGAGACTCCGCTTTCTCTACGGTTTACTCTGCCTCGTTTTAACTCAACTCAGCTAAGCCCACCAGTTTGGTATAATCTATCTAGTTGCCACATGTGGAAGATGCAATTTAATGACTGTCCAAGTTCTTATCATAAGCTTAATAATGATTTTATATAAAATTTCTCGCTTTGACATGTTTATTTCTTGAGCCAAAACTCATGTGCCTTACCTAATAAGGGGTAGACTGTGTATAGAGGGAAGCATTCAGTTGTTGGCATTTAAGTCCTGGTTTTAATGGCTGCAATTAATGTCGACCTACTTCCAATTTCATCTTGTTGTACCTATAGGACAATATTAATCAAGATACATACTGTCGGTCATAATATTTGATATAGAAAGTCATCAAAGAAATAGTTTTTTATCCCCATTTCCAATTTGGGGTTTATCGCACTATTGCTCTGCTCGACTATTATGGAATCCAAATGTTGCAGATGAATGCTTGTTCTGCATTGAATTGCTGTTGCACCTTGTATAAAATCTGACCTTGATTATTTCCATTCCGCAGCCTGACTCAGAGAGCCAGGTGCTTACAATCCAGTTTGAATGGAATGGAGTTCTGAAATCTGTGTCAAGCACCTTACTTGGAGTGAGTCCAGAGTTTGAAATCGCGTTGTATACTCTCTGTTTCTACGTGGGTGGAGAAGATAATTACGTGGAGCTGGGACCTTATCCTGTTAACATCAAATGCTACCGCTTCGGAGATAGAATTGGGTCCGTGTTTCCCGCAGCGTAGCGTTGAATTTAGATTTCTCGAAGTAGGCTACATGAATGTGCCTGAAAATTCTTATGAAAAAATTGTATGATGGAAACCAGTTTTTAAGTAGTTCAATTGTCTCTAATAAAAAAACGTGAAGAAACCAACTGCCATGTAAAAAACTGGAATAATTACAGACAGGATTGTACTTAACATGGCTTTCAGATTCAACCATGATGTGTTCTAGTGTGTTACACAATGCAGGTTCAAATATTCTTGGATGCTTTCACATTTATTTATAATGCTGTTCTTTATACTGATTTTTACCATATATCAATCCATTATGGGTTCTTGACTAATCTGGCTAGCATAATAAAAAATATATTTCTGTGAGACCTGCTCTGCTCACACGAGCAAGAATCTATATGCATCAATTTTTTTTTATAAAAAAAACCAATAGCAGGTCACTAGTGTTCCTCACCTGCTGACAAATACTAATGTGGTAATTTGGTTTTTTTTTCTTCACACTCTGCTAGTTCGGTAAAAAAAAACTCCTTGTCTGGCTGGCTTCACAAGCTTTTGACATTAGCCACCGGCTATTATTTATGTCTGGATGGTGGCGAGCATGCACTGTTTTCAAGATCCAAATCTAACATGAATGTAACTCCGGATCTTGGGTATAAATGTTGATTTCCCAAAACATCTCATTTTCCAGTTTCCAATACGATGACATTCCTTAAATACAAACATACAAGTGCTTCTTTTTCACTACTACTGTTTGAAACACAGAAAGGAAACCTTGTTGCAGAAAGACCCTCCTCTGTTTTTTATTTCGAAAGATTTTTTCTTCCTGATATTTCAAATTTGAGTCGGTGAAGTGGCTCGCAGAGACTTTTGAAGTTGGGAATAGACGTCTGAAAAGGACATACAGGTGTTTGCAAAAGAGGGCTCTGGATTAGAAAATATCAGCAAGCAGGAACCTCAATAATGGGAAAAGTTCTGATGCAGCGATGAAATATCTTGGAGGAGTTGTCCAGGAAGATTTTATTTTATTTTTCTTGTGGTGGAGTCACCTACTGTATCCCAGGCGATATTCCTAAAATATCAATAAAATTAAGCTTGACACAAAAATTGATAATGGGGGACCATTAACTTCATAATATAATCACAGAAGCATTCAAATTCATGTTCCCCAGCCGAAATGTATGACCCGATGAAGGAGCATGGTACTTGGGCATGACCTTACAGGAAATGGATGAATCTCTCTAGTTTTCGCTTCCAGGATGGCTCTGCCTTACAGACAGGCCTGACTTCCTATAAGCAACGTGATGACAAAAATAACAATTTTTTTATTTTATTTTATTAACGTGAATGTTGGACCAGTTTGTATATTTTGATTAATCTCATGAATTCTAAAATTTACGATCATTTAAATCTCCAGTAGCGCTGAGAAGACTCAAACTTATAATTATTGGAGAACAAATCTAATATCTGACAAGTTAAGGTACCTTCAGAATTAAAAGATAAATAAAAAGAATAAGAAACTTGGTACAGGGACAACGCGCCATTACACCTACACGAACCAGAATACTCTTTGCTAGAGGGCAAAGGTAGGGATTTGGGGAATAAGAAAAGAAAAGGGATTATATGAAAGATAAAAAGTATAGCACATCACACATTTTGTCATTACTGAATAAAATATACAAATATTTCTTAATCCAACGCTAACTTAATCATCGAAAAGACTTATGAAGTCCCTGAACTGGTTTAGCTTTCTATTTCAGAAGCCTGGAAATTAAACTGACATGGAGCGTTATTTAATATTTAATTATGAATTAGATGGACAAAACTACGTTCAAGATATGAGGTCGCGTACATTAATAAGTTTTTTTCCTTTTTAAACAATATCGACCATATTTGATAATAATCAACCATAATTGATCAAACAGGATTCTGTTGAAAATTGTATTTGTTTTCCTAGTTGTTTTATAATTTATTTCCTAATTAAGTTATAGAGTTTTAATTTTATTTTTCTAGTTAGCAGCCATATATAGCCTTATTTGATTTGGGTTTTCCTATATATATATATATATATATATATATATATATGCTGGGTTTAAGTTCTTATATCAATAACTTCATGTATTAGTTTGAAAATAAATCAAGAAATAATCGAAGTTTATGAAACAAAGACTCTTAGAGTACATCAAAGTTTTCTCTATAATTTTCTCTACAATTAAAAGTTGTAAATTTAAACTTGAGAACTCCAATTTTTTTATCTACAATTTAGGACGTAAAACTTTAGGGATGTTGAAAATTATATTTATTTTCCTATTTTTTTAAAAAATTTATTTCCTAATTAAGTTATAGTGTTTTAATTTATTTTTTCTAGTTAGGAGTCAAAATCTTATTTGGTTTAGGTTTTTCCTATATATAGGGTGGGTTTAAGTTCTTATATAAATAGCTTCATGTATTATTTTAAAAAGACATAAAAATCAGATTTATGAAATAAAAACTTTTTAAAGCATATTGAAGTTTTCTTTATAAATTTCTCTACAATTAATAGTTAATTATAACCTTAGACATAAAATTAAATCCTAGTTTTCTCTCTCTCTCTCTACACGATAGTAAAACTTTAAAGATTGAGTAACTCTAAAGCTATAAGTTAATTATAACCTTAGACATAAACGTATATGAAAGAAATTGTTGTACAAAATTACATAATTATTAGACAAGTCAACATATATTTTTAGTTTAACATAATAATTATAACTCGAGATAAATTTGCAGTCAAACAAAGTTAGCGTGTATACTAAAAATATATAGAATTAATACTTAAAACAAAACTAATTTAAAATACTTATTTGTTGAAATTTTTAGAATATAACCGAGCTGAGATTTTATTGTTGTTAAATATTAATTCTTTATCCTTGAGGTTTTATTATTCTCACTTTATGTAAAATACTAAATTCAATAACCTTTCTAGGATCCAAAAACACCATCTTATTTAGGTGCATTTCTAAAGGTCTAATGAACTAATAAAAATATACTTAATTATCTCTCTACTAGAACTGAATCTACACTCTAGATTGTTCTTTAGCCTATTTTATAGATGATTTTAGAACCAAAATTGATATGATATTCATTCTGGTAATTTCCAGAATAAATTACCTCAATTACTAACTTTGATTACTTTCTATAAAACTATAATTAAATCTGAATATTTTGGATTTAAATATAATGTTTTTGAGATGAAAAATTTGTTCAAGTTTTGATTAAACTATTATAGAAAACTTAATAAGATTTTTATATTCTTAGGTTGGACAAAACAATAGGTTGAAATAAATAATTTTTTATGAACCGGATCTAGATGCAAATTAAGTTGGCAAAAAATAATCTTTTGTAGTTTAAAAAATTATTTTAAACCCAGACTCGAGTCAGGTTGCATACGTGTAAGTTTAAGCTCAAAACTTATTTTGCTTAAGACCTCTTCTCTTTTAAAGTTTGAGTGTCATTTGGGTCAATTCTAACTTTTCTCATTTCCACTAAATAAACCATTAGAAAAGCTTATTTCTTTTCTATGTGGGATATAATTCTTAGAGTGTTTTGAGTTTCTCTAAAACATGCAAATTAATAGTTTTTTTATATTAATTTTCTATTCACCTATAATTTATTTAAATTATATTAATGTTATATATTAAAAAAATTATGTTGGAGATTAAACCCCATTAAAATTCTAACCCCATCCCAATAATGAGTGGACTTCACTTTTAATTTGACATATGCCAATTTACTATGATTTTAAATAAAATTCCAACAAAATATCTATTTGTTTATGGAAAAAACTTAAATAGGGCTTGGTTGATTGTATACCGGTCCAGTTTTGGATGACTTAGTTGAAACCCTTAATTTTTTACTATAGAAAAAAGGCTTAAAAATCTATTTTGCTCAGACTTGGTTATGCTTTTGATGTACAACTTGTAACTGGGTAAGCAATTAGGAAAAAAAAAAGAGAGGTAATATTATAGCTTGACACATGAGTGGTATACTTTAAAAGTTACTAGAAGTTATTTTGAATGAAATAGGATGAATGAATATACTTACTGAAAATTACCTTGAATTTTTTAATTTAAAAAAGAATATCAGGTAAAATATAAAAATAATAATAACTACAACTACTCAACAACAATTACACTGCAATTCATTTAAGTTTGCAAGGATTTAAAAACTTATTTATCAACTTCACATAATTTTCAAAACTTGTTTTTCAAATAAACATGTAATTATAGGTTGATAACAAAATGCTTGTAACAACAAGTTTATAATTGTAGGTTAACAACAGTAGATTTGCAATTTTTATTATCAAAAAATTAAAAAGAAAAATACAGAACCATATCCTTTCAAATCAAGAACAATTCCATAATTAATTTAAAACTCCCTTAATTGAAGCCGGCATAAAAAAAAACCTAGGAAACAATGAGCTAGGAAAATATACTTGAATATCACTGAAAACAAATAAGCATAACAAATAAAACGGAAAAGTTTGTCTCTCTTAAAATAAAGCTCGTTATATTGCTAGCATTCCACGGCATTGCCACCTAGAAGGCTGGGATGCCGGGTTATCATCAATGGATACAGCTCATGCAATGGAGAACCAAGAAAAAAAAGCATGTGAACTTTGAACATTTGCGTGGGGGGACCCTTGAGCCAATTGCCAAGCAAGATGACAACAGAAGCTTCAATGTTTCAGTGCGAAAGAAGTTAGCGAAAGGGGTCTATTCCTCCCGTCCAAATTCAGTCTTAATCCATCTCCAAAGAAAAATATAGCAAGATCCTGTTATTCTCGAGATGATATTGAAACTTGATTCTCCATGAGAGAGAGAGAACCACCGACACCGGCCATTGAAAGTTAATCCCATCTCTCCCCTTTCAATTTCAAATTTGTATTTGCAGAGAGAGACAAAATCAACCAAACGAAGGTGATCTTCCTGCATTTAGATTTTTCCACTAGATTTAGATACATAGAGAAACAACATTCCCTTCTCTTTTTGGCGTTGTGGACTTCAGAATGAAACCAAATGCATTCCTTTCGGGATTGTAGATTTTAAAGTGAAATCAAATTTACCCTGATGGAAAATGACGAGTTGCCGGAGTTTCTACCTGGAAAATGCATCCCCGCTAAATGTTTAACCCAAGAACAGGCATATCATACAAGAGCCTGCACATGAAGTTATGCTTAACCCAAGAACAGAAATGAGGAATTCCCCCATAGATGATTGTCACAAAATTACAAACTTCATGATGCAATGTTTTCTCAGTAGCCAACACCTGGGACCGTTGCTTAGTATTTTTTTTAATGGTTTTATAAAAACAAATCCAGGTAACAGTAGCGTGCTGACAACCTAGAGGTTATGGATTTTAGTGCTAGGAGGCATACCTATTTTCTTAAATGTGACGTGAATTATCATCTGTGATTTTTTTTAAATATAAAAAATAAAAGGCTGGTCGACATGTTATTTACTTTCTTAATAACCAAGAAAATAAAATAAAACCAGGAGGCCTAGGCGATGTGACTGGCTCTTTGCTGTTTTCTTCTTTCTTTTTACATTTTAAAAATAATTTATCAAATTCACTCACTATTTATTTTTTATATAATTATTCTTAAATATCATTATAAATTTTTCTTTTAATAATTTCTTTTCAATTATTATGTATTTGATATGAAAATAAATACTAATAATA
>Ga0325404_1004947_pt1 | contig 14079 bp, 6 predicted proteins | sample PopdelMetagenome_18_FD_205664 | JGI IMG/M metagenome (GOLD analysis project Ga0325404, IMG submission 205664) | Populus deltoides microbial communities from Bellville, Georgia, United States - Xylem-Control-R1 | ecosystem: Host-associated > Plants > Phyllosphere > Stem > Wood/Secondary xylem... | reverse complement strand
GTATTTGGTTTTTTTTTTTGAGACTTGGATTATTACTTTTCTGAAATTATCAAAAATTAGTTGTTTTTGTATTAGTATTATACTTCAACTTATTGATTTGTTATAATCAAAGAATTATAATTTTGGTTTTTTTGGTTCAGGTATTATAGGATTAAGTTTTTTTTATCAATTTACTTTTAACTTTTTTGAATGGTTTCTATCTAATAATATATTAAAATAATATTTTTTAAATTTATTTTTAATATTAAAATATAAAAAATAATTTAATTTTATAAAAACACTTTTCCTATCAGCAAATTGTGGTGCAGTTGGCAGGGTATGTCGTTTCAAGTTAGGCCTGAGTCGCCTCCTTGACGAGCTATTCTTGTCATTTGTAATTATTAATAAAGTAGATTTAATGGACTTCTGTCAAAGAATGAAAAAAGAGATACCTTTCTTTTGTGTGTCTCTATACTTTTTTTGCCCTTTAAGTTGTGCTGTGCGGGCACTCCCAATCAAACCATATATACCACAAAAAAAAAAAAAAGAAAAAAAAAAGAAAAAGAAAACCTTGCTTCGTATGACATTGCACTTTTCATGTTTCTTCCGCGTGCAAGCAGTGACAGAAGTATAAAGCAACCGGCAACATCACCACACAATGAAGATAAGATAAAGAAAAAGAAAGGAAAGGAAAGGAAAAAAAAGAACCAAATGGCCATGCCCCATAGCCTGATGGTTTCATCATCTCCGGCAGCTCTCAGACTCCATTGGGATGTGTTCTTAAGTTTTCGTGGAGAAGACACCCGCCACGGCTTCACCAAAAACCTCTACGATTCATTAAGCAAGCAAGACATCAGAGTCTTCTTAGATGACTCTGGAATGACTCAGGGAGACGAGATTGCTCCAACTCTAACGGAGGCCATTGAAGATTCAGCCTTATCGATCATTATTCTTTCACCAAATTATGCCAACTCTCACTGGTGTCTTGAGGAGCTAGCTAGAATATGCGAGTTGAGGAGGCTGATCCTGCCTGTGTTCTACCAAGTTGATCCATCCCATGTTAGGAGACAGAAGGGTCCTCTCGAACAAGATTTTATGAATCACATGGAGAGGTTTGGGGAGGAGAAGGTGGGCAAGTGGAGAGAAGCCATGTATAAAGTTGGTGGTATTTCTGGTTTCGTTTATGACACCAGGTGATGTATTTCTTTCACACCCTTCTCTTTGGTCCTTTTGTTGTTCTTGGGGCGGGGCAGGGGCAGTTGCTTACTAAGGCAATAAACGATCTAGACTTAAATTATATATTAAAATATAGTGAAAGACAAAAAATCCTTAATATGAGACTGGTTTTTTCCCCATCATTTTAATGTTTAATGGAAAATTTGTACACTATCATAAAAGTTTTCATAAACTTAGAGTATCTCATTGATTTTCATAAATGTTATTACGTCTTAATTTTAAGCTATTCATATTCATGTTATTGTTAAATTCTTATTGAATTTTATTTAATAAAAATAGTGTTTTTAATTACATATGAAATAAGTTTATTACATGAAATTATACAAGTTGTTTTGCTTCTTAAATTTCATAAACATGCAAATGAGTTTCTTTATAAACATGTCCCACGAACCGAATTAATGCTATAACTCGACCTTTTCCCTAGAGTTCTTTTCTTTGTATCTTTAGATATCTTCTATTAATAAAAGCACGCACGCATGATCGTTTTCACTAAAAAAAAAAACTAAGAAAAAAGAAAGAGCTTTAGTGAGTTAAGCCTGAGCTTCATTCATGTCGAAAGTGAGCTTTAATAATGGATTCACATTAGCTAGTTGATATATTGGTCTTTACAAGGAAGGCCGAAGCCTGTTGCAACTTACAACTTTTGGGTGGAACCTGGGATTTCCAATAGCATTAAAGAGAATTCCAGTTTTAAGCAGCAACTCATGGGATTTACTATCATGGCCAAGGATCCTATCATTGCAATTATGTAGAGTTATCACTTTTGTAGGAAAACACAGCCAACTCTGCTAATTGTTCACCTTACCAAAGCTTTATATATTATTTTATTACAGATCAGAAGATCAGTTGATTCGGCGTTTGGGGAATAGGGTTATGACAGAATTGAGAAAAACCCCGGTGGGTATAGCTAATTATACCGTTGGATTGGATTCCCGTGTAGAAGGCTTCAAGAAGAGGTTCATAGATGATAAATCAAATCGCGTTCAAGTTCTGGGACTTCATGGTATGGGCGGGATTGGTAAAACAACTCTTGCCACAGCTCTCTTCAATAAACTTGTTGGTCATTTTGAGAGTCGTAGTTTCATCTTGAACGTTAAAGATATTTCTAAAGAAGATGGTGGTCTAGTAAAACTGCAGAACAAACTTCTTCGTGATCTTTCCCCAAATTGGCCTCTTGTAAATAATATTGATAAAGGTGTTGCCGCAATCAAAATGCTGGTTCATGATAAGCGGGTACTAATTGTCTTAGATGATGTGGATGATGCAAGCGAACTGAATGCACTAGCAGGGAATAGAAGCTGGTTCGGTGAAGGAAGTCGAGTTATTGTTACAACAAGAAACAAAGCTGTTCTAGCTGAACACCTTGTCAACGAATTTTACGAGGTTAGAGAGTTAGGTTACCCGGAAGCCTTACAACTTTTTAGTTATCATGCACTCAGAAAAGATAAACCCACAGAAGAATACATGAATATATCCAAGGAGATTGTGTCACTCACAGGAGGACTGCCTCTGGCTTTGGAAGTATTTGGTTCCACTTTGTTTAATGAGAGAGGGTTAAATAGATGGGAAGATGCCCTGAAAAAACTGCAACGAATAAGGCCACATAATCTTCAGGATGTGTTACGAATAAGTTATGATGAGTTGGATGAAGATGAAAGGCATGTCTTCCTTGATATTGCTTGTTTGTTTATTAAAGTGGGAATGAAAAGAGAGGAAGCAATTGATATTTTGAAGGGTTGTGGCTTTAGTGCTGAGACAGTCATCACAGTTCTGACATCAAAATGTCTCATAAAGATTCGTGAAGATGATGAATTATGGATGCATGATCAACTCAGAGACATGGGAAGACAAATTGTTCAACATGAAAACCTTGCAGATCCCGGAGGGCGTAGTAGGCTATGGGATCGCGGTGAAATCATGTCAACGCTGATGCGCAAGAAGGTGCAACTCATTACTTTATACATACACATTCATCCTTTTTTTTTTTCATAGTTTTTAAAAGCTCAATATATAACTAAAGGTTGAGATTTACCCCCACATAAGTAGATCAGATGATGGTAAGACTGATAGGTTCCTAGGCTGAAGTTTTAAGGGTTTGATTCCCGGTTTTGACTTTCGAAGATTAATTATACCATGGATACATCCAGTCCATGAGTATATTATGTACCAAAATTGTTCTGCCCTCTTTCAAACCGAAAAATGCTTTCATTTCTTTAATAGGAAAATGAATTTTGCTAACCAATTTGTCAGAGTTCCTCCAAACATCTGAAAGTTTTCGAAAGTATTTTCCATAAAAGATGTACTTTTCAAGAAAATACTAGCTGGTATATATTGCTATTAAAGTATCATTCATGTGCATGCCAAAATAATCTTCTGAAATCTGAGAGATGAGCATGCTTTTTGTTTCCGAGTGATTCAATCGGGAAAAAATATGTGATTCTTCGCAAACTTTAAGGTGTTTAATTTTTATTTTCTTAGATTGTGTGTGCTCTTTTTTTCCTTACAGTATTATAAAATGTCGGATTTGGATTTTTTATGTTCATTTAGAAAAATGTTTGATTTTGAATTCAGTAATTATGATTAGGCGAGAGCAATAAAATAATAAAAAGTTGAGTTATTATTATTTTTTATGAATCAAATCACGTTCATCCAATTTAAATTCTAAAAGAAACATGAGAGGATCTGAATCTTTGTTTCCAATCTTATTCTGACTTTAATGACTGTCAACAGGGCACAGAAAGTGTACGAGGTATAGTTTTTGACTTCGAAAAGAAGAAATATACGAGAACTCGACGGATTTCTTGGGTGAGAGCACTGAATCCTTGTTCAGCACTTGCGTACTTGATTGAAAAGTGTAAGATTTTTCTTCGACAAGGACAAGAGGGAGAAGAAAAGAAGAAATATACGAGAACTCAATGGATTTCTTGGGTTAGAGCACTGAATCCGTGTTCAGCACTTGCTTACTTGATTGAAAAGTGTAAGATTTTTCTTCGACAAGGACAAGAGGAGGGAGAGATGATACTTGACACTGAAGGCTTGAAATCAATGGTTAATCTGAGACTGCTGCAAATCAATCATGCAAAACTGCAAGGGAAGTTCAAGAATTTTCCTGCTGGCCTGAAGTGGCTTCAGTGGAAAAATTGTCCTATGAAAAATCTTCCTTCTGATTATGCTCCTCATGAGCTAGCTGTACTTGATCTTTCAGAGAGTGGAATTGAACGAGTTTGGGGTTGGACCAATAACAAGGTATGATTTATTTATCTAGTACATATAATGGCTTTAAAGAAAATGTTAAATAACTTCTCCGTCTCCCTGTTTCAATCATGCCAAAGGGAGATTTGTTTTGGAATCATATCCAAACATATATGATCTTATTTTGCTATTGTTACAACATGATGATGCGTGTCTATACCCGTACATGGTAGGCTCTTTAAGAGCTATTGTTTTATTGGAATCACATAGTGAGTTTTGTCTTGAAAAGACATTTTTTAGGGAGAGAGGTTGAACCTTGTGCTTATAAGCGTCCAAGCCCTCGTCTCCTAGCTGATATGGGATAGTGACATCATCGTAGCCCTCAGACGAGGGACTTGGATGGTCGCACATGGCTGATATCTCCACAGACAACGCCAATGATGATATATATTTACATTCGCACATGGTAAACCCCCTTTAAGAGGTATTATTCCACTGGAATCACATAGTAAGTTTTGTCTTGAAAAAATACCTCGTGAAGTGGTTGAACCTTGTGCTTATAAACAATCAAGACCCTCGTCTCCTAGCGGATGTGTGATAGTGTCATCATCACAATTCATTTGAATTCATTTAGTATTTGCAATCTGTCCCTTATGGAAATTGATCTCGTTTTCCTCTTAGGAACTCATGTTTGCCACTTAAAATTCATCGTTGTAGGTGGGCAAGAACTTGATGGTTATGGATCTTCACCGTTGCTATAATCTTGTGGCTTGTCCTGATTTATCTGGATGTAAAAACTTGGAAAAACTTAATCTCCAGGGTTGCATTCGGATAACTAATGTTCACAAATCAGTGGGCAATGCAAGGACATTACTTCAGTTGAACTTGAATGATTGCTCAAACCTTGTTGAATTTCCAAGTGATGTATCTGGGCTAAAAGTTCTTCAGAACCTCAATCTCTCTAACTGTCCAAAGTTAAAAGACTTGCCACAGGAAATAGGCAGCATGCATTCCTTAAAACAACTTCTTGTTGATGAAACTGCGATATCAGTGCTGCCCGAATCTATTTTCCGCCTTACAAAACTGGAGAAGCTTAGTTTGAATGGATGCCAATTCATAAAAAGGCTGCCAAAACACTTGGGAAACCTGATTTCTCTGAAGGAACTTTCTCTCAATCAATCTGCAGTAGAAGAACTGCCTGATTCTGTCGGATCTTTGTCAAACCTTGAGAAACTAAGTTTGATGTGGTGTCAATCACTTACTGCGATTCCTGAATCTGTTGGCAATCTCCAGTTATTGACCGAAGTTTCCATCAATAGGAGTGCAATCAAGGAATTACCTCCTGCAATCGGTTCGTTACCTTATTTAAAAATATTATCAGCTGGAGGGTGTGGTTCCCTGAGCAAATTACCTGATTCCATTGGAGGGCTAGCTTCTATTAGCGAACTTGAGCTAGATGAGACATCAATCTCACATCTTCCAGAGCAGATTGGTGGTTTGAAAATGATTGAGAAGCTTTACATGAGGAAGTGTACTTCTCTTAGATCATTGCCAGAATCAATTGGGAGCATGTTGAGTCTTACTACCTTAAACTTGTTTGGTTGTAATATTATTGAGTTGCCTGAATCCTTTGGGATGCTGGAAAACCTTGTGACGTTGAGATTACATCAGTGTAGAAAGCTCCAAAAGCTTCCAGTTTCTATTGGGAAGTTGAAGTCTTTATGCCACTTGTTAATGGAGAAGACAGCTGTTACAGTACTACCTGAAAGTTTTGGAAACCTCTCTAACTTAATGATATTGAAAATGCGAAAAGAGCCACTTGAATCTCCCAGCACACAGGAGCACTTGGTTGTCCTCCCAAGTTCCTTCTTCGAACTATCCATGCTAGAAGAACTAGATGCTCGTGCTTGGAGAATATCAGGTAAAATTCCTGACGATTTTGAGAAACTGTCATCATTAGAGATCCTGGATCTTGGCCATAACAATTTCAGCAGTCTACCATCTAGTCTGTGTGGTCTTTCTCTTCTAAGGAAGCTTCACTTGCCCCACTGCGAAGAACTTGAGTCTCTCCCTCCGCTTCCCTCAAGCTTAGAAGAAGTGGATGTTTCAAACTGCTTTGCATTGGAAACTATGTCGGATGTTTCAAACTTGGGAAGCTTAACGTTGCTGAACATGACAAATTGCGAGAAAGTGGTGGATATTCCTGGCATTGAATGCTTGAAATCCCTGAAATGGTTATATATGAGCAATTGCAAGGCATGCTCCTTGACAGTGAAGAGAAGGCTATCCAAGGTTCTCTATCTTGTACCTATATCTGCCAGTTTTAGAGTAACAAGGTTTTGCCTCTTTACTTTTTTTTTTTTAATTATTATTATAGGTTTGCTTGAGGAATATACGCAACCTAAGCATGCCTGGGAGCAAAATCCCAGATTGGTTTTCTCAAGAAGATGTAAAATTTTCAGAGCGAAGAAACCGTGAAATCAAAGCTGTGATTATAGGTGTCGTTGTCTCTCTCGACCGTCAGATACCAGAGCAGTTGAGATATTTGCCAGTTGTACCAGACATTCAGGTCAATCTACTGGACCAGAATAAACCTATTTTCAGCACCACATTGTACTTACAGGGAATACCAAAGACTCATGAAGATCAAATCCACTTATGTCGATATTCACATTTCAATCCGTTAGTTTTAATGTTGAAAGATGGCTCTGAGATACAGGTAAGAAAACGAAAACCACCTGAGATTGAAGGGGTCGAGCTGAAGAAATGTGGAATTCATTTGGTTTATGAAAATGACGATGATTATGGTGGAAGTGAAGAGTCCTTGGATGAAAGTCAGCAATCTGTATCACAAAAACTGGCCAATTTTTTCAATTCATAAGAGGAACATAGCCAAGTTTGTTGAAGTTGAAAAACAAAGTGAAGATATTGAAGGTAATGAATGATATAGCAGTTCATCAAGTATGCGATTTAAGTTACTTCTTTACTTCCTGCTCATATGCTTTTAGCTGATGTAATGCTTGTACCTTTTTGTGAGCATGCAGCATTTCGAAGATCTTCTAAATGATATAGCAGTTCATCAAGTATGGCTTGGAGGATGCTGGACAGGTCTTGGTTACGTACTGGGAGACAAGTTATAAAGCCAAGAGAGCTTTTCTGCTTGTTGGCTATTTTATTTGTGGCTGGATTGGGGAGCATATCACAATCATTATCGGCATAGAGTTCTGATTTCCTCGGGAATTAGTTTATGGATTATATGTGTTTGTTGTCCATGCTGATCTTATTTTATTATCTTATTTAATTTCATTTATGTTTTATATGGTCGACGACAAAGTAATTGGTTGCAAATTTCTCCTTTCAGTTTTAAACTATTTTATAAAACAAGATATTTATTTATTGATGTTTGTTAAATGTAAGTGTTATTTTTTTATTTAGTTAATTTGTTTATGTGTTTGGAATTGGTCTTGTTTATTTATTTAATATTTAGTATTATATATTATTTCAGTTTCTATAATGATTATTATTGTTACTGGTTTATTTCTCAATTATCCATTTTTAAATAAAAAAATCATTGTCATTTATTCAAAATCTATCTTTTCATTATATAGATAGATTAGAACAAATGGTTTTAGTTCATTCATCATTATTTTCTTTATTTTTTCTTTATTCTTCTTCCAAATCTCAATTCCATTCAATTTTAAGTTTCAAATATTGAGTAGGATTTTTAGTACTTTATCAAACCTATAATTGAGTCTCAAACTAAAAGTTTATTGAATTGTGTTTATAAAATCTCAATTATTTTCATGACCTGAACTGAATTAAAAACCATTTTAAATTGAACTGGTCCAGTTCGGTTAAGATCAGATTTTTTTGTATAAAAACTCGTAAACCTAGCACAACAAAAATGGACATTTTTTTTTAATAATGAACCTATATTAAATTGGGTTTTAACAATATATTTTTGGGTTTAACTTCTTTGTTGGATTTTTAATAAAACTTTTATTTTATGAGGCCTTTTAACAAATCCAGCCGTACTCCATTACTAAATTGAAAATTCAATTTAAAAGGAACTCAATTAGACATTTACATTCTTTTTCCTCACCTAACCAAATCACTGCAACTTTACTATTCTGTTGAGCCTTCTATTTTTTCTGTATAGGTGTAATAATTTATTTTTGGATTCTTCCCTCAAATTTACCTTTTCCTTTCAAAATAAAAATAAAAAACAAAAGCAATAATAACAAGAAAACTAGCAACTTGGCAAAAAAAGGCCGAGAAAGGTTTAAAATATGTAAAAGAATCAAGCTAAAATTTTAGATGGAATTATGAACCTTATCACATTTCATTGTACTCAAGACTAAAGAGACAATGCAGATTCAAGGTAAAATTAAATGATTATTGGAAGAATCCACATAAAACTTATGTTCAGGAACTTAATTAGACTTTTAATAGGCCAATTTTATTTAATTATAAGCTAAATTAAAAGTTTAATTATGTTTAAGAAATAATTTGGGTCAAATTAAAAAGATTTAATTAGGTGCAAGGACTTAATGATACTTTTAATGGGTCATATTAATTTTATTAGGGATTTAGTTGGTGAAACATCAAGTTTGGGAGGCCAATTTGGGCCTAATTGAGAAGATTAAAATTTTAGAGGATCAAATTCAATTTTTACAAAGTTAATTGGTTGAAATCAGGGATAAAATTGCAAGAAAATTGAAATTTAGGGTCAATTAAAGGTTAAATTAAAGAAATTCATAACTAAGGATATTTTTTAGAAATACACTAAACTCTGATAACTCAATTTGTTTAAAACAAGGGTAAAATTAAAGCAAATTAAAAGTTTAATGGTCAATTAAGGGTTAATTTACATAAATTCAAAATTAAGGACCAAATTAAAAAAGATGTTGAAATTCAAGGTTGATATTGGAGTTCGGCAAGGCTAAAATCACATAAATTTAAAAGTTTGAAGTCAATTAGGGATGCAATTAAAAGAAATAAAAAACTGAAGGATTAAATTGAACTTTAGTCAAATCCTAATTAAAACCCTAAGAAAATCAAAATGATGCCGGTGTGTTTTGACCATAACAGTTTGTTTTGGTACAAAATGACGTTGTTTTGACCAGCACAAAAAAAAAAAGAGATGCTAGACAACTTGTCGTCTTGCTACTGTTCATCATTTTCCCCCTGTAAATCTTCTCTCATCCATTGCATGCCGAACGTGAATTCACGTTCTGCAATGGTGGAAATAATTAACATGGTCACTAGGTTAGGCTAATGATCATGTAACGTGGGTGGGCTGAACTCGTTTGAGCCCAGCTCACATGGCTGAGTTAGGTCCAGCCCATTAAAAAGAGAGAAAGGATTGTTAGGCCTTCAGTGGGCCCAACCCATTTCGATCGGGTTGGACTTGGGCCTCAGGTGCATCCAACCCATTTTTAAAAAATATAATAATAAAAAAATTAGAAAGATCAATTTTAAAATTATTTGTGGGATCATCACATGTTTTTTTCTCTAATAATTTTGTCTAATATCGGGTCGTAGACTTACACCATTAGATACAGATCCAATATAAAAAATATCTGATTTTTCTCAAAAAATTAAAAAATAAATTTTATTTTCAAAAAACAATTTTTTTTTTCATGCAAACGACCAAATCCTAAAGTTTTTTCATGCATATTTTCTAAAAAGATAATATCATATTTTTATCATATTTTAAGAAATGCAAAAAAGAATATCGTAACCGGTTTATGATTATCCATTAGAATTTGATAAAAATAAAAAAAATTCCCATAACAATTAGTTTGTTATTCGGAATGTTAGGAATTAACTATATCCAGAAGATAAATATGATGATAAATCTAGGTCTTAGAACAATTAGGATTTAATCCAATACGGTAGAGATTTCCTCACAAAAGAAGATCCACCTTAAACCTTAGATGAGATCAATGGATAGAAACATGATCTAGAAAAATAATCAATCAACAATGCAACTTACCTTTGATATGATATACGGGGGGGAAAATATACACAATAAATTTTTGGTCCAATTTATATTAACATATTAGCAAACCTAATAAGAATAAATTTAAATTAGAGGAAATTAAATAAAAAAAATCTAGAAAATCTAGTAACAATAAAAGCTTAACAATCCTACAAGGTTATGATATAAAAACACTAGCAAATTAGTAAGAAGCAGTAATCAACAACCGAATCTAAGTAATCAATAACAACTCAAACTTTCAAAAAGCAAAGTCATAAATGACCATTGAAATTGTGTTGATCCAAAAAATGGATCGTTGTACCTAAACGTTACAATGAAAATGCTATCTTAATAAAATATTCCATTGAAAACTAGCTTATCATAAAAGACAAGATAGAAAGAATATCAATGGCTTCTTTTTAAATACTATGACTAGCTATGCCTTTTCAAAGGAAAATAAAATAAAAGGGGAGAGAAGAAATACTAAAATGCATATATGTAGACTATAGATAGAATTTTATAAAAAAAACTAGAAATATTAAAACATGAGACTTTTTAATGAAAACAATAATATGGAAGAATAAAATCAATCTCATGCACATTTGAACATGATTTGCAACCGCTAATAGGAGATTTGATCTAACCATTTGTGACCCTATATAATGTTGAGCAAGAAATCCCATTTGTCTAGCATAGTTGACAATGGGAAAGACTTGAAAACAATAAACATAAATGTTAAGAAGTAAAATTCAAATTGCTCATGCAATAAATTTAAGGATATATAACTATATTTTAATAAAATGAGGTACAAAATATATATATTTCCATTTAGATCCGTGACCCATAAAAATTGAAAATCAAATACAATACAAAATACTCTATAATTTATTATTATTATTATTAAAAACCTAGTAGTTTCATATGGGCAAGAAGAGGACCTTACATCATACATCAAGAGAAGAACGAGAGAGGGGAGAACAAGAGAGAGAGGGCAAAGGAAGGTGTGGCTAGTGGCTGCTGTCAAAACTCAAAACTTTTAGGGTTTGGATATGTTTCTTTTATGCCCTATTTATTTTTTTATACTATTTAAATTTAATTGAACAAGTCTAGTTCAATCAATTTCAGTTTTCTATAATAAAAACCAAACTGAACCGAGTATTTTTCTTGTTTTTTAATTGATTTCTTTGATATTTTGATTGATCGAATGATTTTTCTTTTTTTATTATTTTTTTGTTTTTTGGTTAATTTGTTTTTTGATTTACTCGATTGGTTGTTTTTTTTAACACCCATGTTCATGCTTAAACATGTCAAATGACTCTACATGGATGATTATTAAAAACATGTATTCTCAAAATTAATCAAACCCACACCTTTTATCCAAGATTGTTAAGACCGAGCCTGTTAATTTAATCGGGAACCCATGAGCCAACCAATATAACAATTCGGTTATGCTAAAAATCCTTAATGGGTTAAAGTTGATCAAGAACCAGAAACTATATGGTAAAATCACCAACCATCTAATTAACTTATGGCTTCCTTTATTGTTTAAATGTTAATAAAATTATAAGCATAGGGTTCTGAGATATAAACTACCTCATAATTCAAATATTGCACTTAATGAGTGGGGTAGGCTATTACATATTATTGATCTATTTGTATAACCTTCGCATGCTTCATACTAATAAATGAAAAAGGCCATATTATTTCAAGGGAAGCGACTTCTTTGGTGATTTTTTAGCAATGCAGTATTTGTTTTTCATTTCTCTTTAGCATGATAGCATCTTAAGTTTCTAAAAGCATAGAATATCAACTTACGATTTAATGCACCCATCTTATAATTTTCCTCTCATGTGTTCTAGCAATTCTATACATTTTTATAAATTGCATATAGTTTAGGAATAATGAAATGATAATTTAAAACTATAAAATATTGAGATCAATGATTTAAAGTCATTTAATGATTGAAAGGATGTTTGATTATTGTGAAAGTCCTATAGAATAAGCGCTAATTAGAGAGGTAACTCCAAGTTCTACACTTTTGAATTATCAGAAGTCTTATCTCGTCGTTGTCTCTTTTGTTAGCTAGCACATGCTTGAAGTATACTATAATGCGCGTTTAACAAGCTTAAAGTATCTTAAAATGATTAACATAATACTTGATCAATTTTGATTGCTTTTTTTATACTATGGGAGCAGAAGTAGCATGGGGAAGGTTACTTTCCTAAAGGAGGAGGGAGGTTTGGGTTTGAGGACGATGAAGGAATGGAATATAACTTACATTATGATATCTATATGCAGTCTTTTTCTTCAATTAGGATCTTTATGAGTTGCTTAGTTTCAACTTATATGTTAAAAGGAGAAAGTTTATGGGAAGTAAAGATTCTACAAGATTGCTAAGAATTTGGACTAATATTGGTAATGACAAGGCTACCGTTCTTTGATAGGAATCATGGCAGCATCCTAAAAGTCTTCTCGTCAAGAAATATAATCACAGAATCATTTATGGCATATAAATTGTAATGTATGGAGACAATAAAAGCACATATCTAACTACAAATTAAGCTAAAAAGTAAAGGAAGATTTAAGTGCTATAAATTAGGCTGTAGGTTTTCATGGCAGCAAATTAGGAGGGAAGATTTTTGTTGGTTTCTTTGCCAAATTGTAGGGAAAAATCATGGCTAAAAATGGGATGTGTGTTCCTATATTTTAATTATAAATGAAGAGCGAGTAGAGAAAAAAGGAGTCAATTATAAAGAGTTGGGAGTTGAGTGAGTGGTGTTCCTCCTCCTCCTCCATTACTGTGTATGTGTGTGTATATTATTTATCTAGTAAAATTAGTAGCTTTCTAGTCATAGGCAATTGTCAAACCATGTTAAAAGTTGTGTTATTGATTTGAGGCATCAATCTCAGGTATGATAGTTTTTTCGTTTTATTAATTTTGCTCAGAAATAAAAGTGTTCAAAAACATGTTTAGAGGACACCGATGAACACAACAATGTGCAAAATAGAAATAGGAGTATGCTATACTCATAGAAGGATTGTTGCCCACACTATCTCACATGCCTTTTACACGTGCTAGCCATCATCTTTGTCACCCACTAACCTGGTTTATAACCTAACAATCCTGGCTTGATTTAGACTTGAAACTATCTAAGTCATGAATATGGTATCCTCCATGTCATCCAAAAGGTTTATTTATCATAACACACCATTAAAAGTGTCAACTACCATGTTGTTAGACACATCGTCAGAACATTAGCATTTTAGGTCTAATCATCTTCCATGTTATCAAAGGAGAGCGATGTAGTATGTTTTGCCTATGTACACCGGTGTTATTGCTTAATATAAGACATCCATTAGGCTAGATTTTTCTTTCAAATATAAGCCATTTAAAGTATGATTTTGATGATTCTAGACACATTTTTAGTTAAATTGATCATTATGTACACAGCTACAAAGTCTGATTGTCTAGATTTGGACTTAAAATTAGATTAAGACTTTTTAATTACTATTTGATTCCCAATTACTCTTCAAAAAGAATAGATCGTTAGAGAAGAAGTAAAGGCTACATGAATAGACAAATTTAATGGCATAGTTTTTACGTATTATAATATATAGATTGAAGACTACCTCTATAAGAAGAAACTTTATCTTCATTTATTAGGGAAGAAGCTAGACAAGATGAAGGA
>Ga0325404_1004943_pt1 | contig 14091 bp, 9 predicted proteins | sample PopdelMetagenome_18_FD_205664 | JGI IMG/M metagenome (GOLD analysis project Ga0325404, IMG submission 205664) | Populus deltoides microbial communities from Bellville, Georgia, United States - Xylem-Control-R1 | ecosystem: Host-associated > Plants > Phyllosphere > Stem > Wood/Secondary xylem... | reverse complement strand
AAACATCTCGTCATCAAATTTCTGCTCGGTTTCATGAAATAAATTCAATTTTATTGTTTATAAGAGATTAAAAATAAATAAACCAAAATTACAACGAATAAAAATAGCTCTCACCCTACTTTTTTTTTTGCCTTCAGGCATCAAATTTTCTTTCCTTTTAATTTGATCCTTATGGTTGTGTTGATTGGAATTTATTATTCATAATTTATTTTAATTTATTTTTACATGATTATCTTGATATTAAAAAAATATCCTACTATTGAGCTAGTGTTTGATTCCAAAAAAAAATCATTTTACTCTTTGAGAGAAATAAAAAATGAGGGGACCAGAATTGAAACATAGAATTTTTTAAAAAAATTTGTGTTGATTTTTTTTAACTAATTAAATGTTAATTTAAAACCATAAACAAGTTTATTAAAACCCTCAAGGAGATTTTTTTAGATATTTTCAATTGAGAAAATTGATGAAAAGGGATTTTTTTTCATACCTAGAAGTCGGTAGCCCAACTTACTAGCGTATTACGGTGGTGAATTTTAACTAATGAATGACACAACGTCTGATATTTTTATAAGAAAAAAAAAGTAAAAAAATAAAGAAAATTGACAGGCGCACGGGCTTGGCCTTGTAAGCTGTGCATGACCTTTTTCTTATCTATGGACTAAGCATGTTGACCAATTAGGCCCGCGTGCCAAGCCTTTTTTAAAAAATAGTTTCCAAAAACTTGTGTTTAATTTCCTAAAAATTAAATAATTCCATATATATATAATTTATTTCAAGTTTTTAGAATAACTGAGGATTTTTTTAGTTATTATTTTATTAAAGTTCATTTCATTTTGATTTTGAATTTTTTTTTAACGGTCGTTCTTTTTTACAACCCATCGTATTTATTTTCTTAAATTTATTCGCTTGTTGTACTGTAATTACTGATTTTTATTATTATATAATTAAATATAAAAAAATTAGGAAAACAAACTTATCAAACTGAGTCGGGTTTATAACTTGGGTTACAAATTTAGCGGGTTGACTCGGATTGATTCTTAACTTCATGGATTAGTTCTTGGTTAGTGTTAAGATAACTATTCAATATTTCTTAGTGCATGTGATCCGCATTCCATTTTATTAAAATTATGAATCATATTTTGATTTAATGATTATGAATCATATTTTGATTTAATGATTGATATTTTTCTTGTTGCGTAGAAAAATATTAGCAATGCATAATTTTTTTTTGTATGTTAAAAAAGTTGCTTCGATCTACAGCGTAGAGCCATGTAATTAACATGCAAAACCAGAATTAACTTTTTAGGCTACTAAGATTATTTGACTGTGCTAATATAATATATAGTATATGTGTATGTGTTCTTTTATTCGCATGTCTGTCACTAATTATAAAAAGAAATTCTCAAGGAAAGATCATTATGCCTTTTGATTCAAAATATTGTGGACCACAATAATGTTCCACGATAAATTTTATAGTGCCTTATTAAATATCTAGTGGTATCTTATTAATTACTCATTATGATCCACTTTCTAAAAAAATTAATTGATACAAATATGATAGAGAAATCCTACACGAAGATATTTTTATTATTTTTTGTGGATCATGAATTTTACTCTCTCTCTCTCCTACTTTTATGTGTCTTTTTTTTTAAATAGGTAATGATAAGTAATTGATAAGATGTCACTAATTAATCATTGTGCACCATTAATTTTTTGAAAAACATTTGTTGCTCAGTTTGGTGAAATCAAATGAAATTTTATTGATTTAAAATAATTAAATCTATAAGAACCAAATTTCAAACTGAAACAAATAAAAGGAATTAGGGTGAATGCGCAAATGCAAACTTGTTGGCACGTGTAATGTAAGTGCAAGCATTTAAAGGAAGTCGGTGCCCTCAAGTGGCAAGTGCAACTTTCTTTGATGTTCGAACACCACTTTTTTTGGCGGCATTGGAAGTGGCTCGATGAGTTCTTTTCATTAGGGTGGCGTGTGTCAATGAGAAGCAGTGGTCGTTCTTTGACTGCCTTTTCTTTCTTCTCATTGATTTTTCATGCTAAACTTTTCAAAATTACGAGTCTTGTCATTTGTTTTGGTCAATTCTGGTTTTTATTTTTTTTATTACTATTTGTTTTGTTTTAGGTCATTTTTTTAATTAAATTTATTTTTTTATTTTATCCTTTAACATTTTTTACATGTCAAATTACAAATGTCACTGACACTGTTAACTCATCAATGAAATAACAGACAGTTTGTTTGATAATTATATATCAAATTCGCCGATAAAAATATCGACGAGCAAAAAAAACAACTGATGGAATGACATATGATTTTTCTGTTTGTGATATATTATTTTTTTTTTAATTCAAGTCACATGTTTAGCGATTTAGCTTAGTTTGACTCAAGTTATTTTTTAAATTTATTTTTTTTTATTGGTTTTTTCTTTTCTATTCCACCCTAGAATATTTTGTTAGTTTGACTATTTTTTTTTAATTCTTAGATGAATTAAAAGTATATTTTAGATATTATTTTATTAAATTCAATTTATTTTTTGCTTTGCTATAAAGTAAGATTATAGATCTCTTCATAATATTAACAAGATATATTTTCATTATATATATATATATATATATTTTTTTTTCTATATATCTTCATCTCAATATTTTAAAGATATGTCATCCGAAATACAACAAATTATGAGTTCATCATTGAATTTTTTTCCTGCTAAAAAACATGTAAGGAACATCTTTTGGTATTTTTTACATTTAAAAAATTAATTTGACCTACAATATATCACAAGTAAATAATTTAGTTATAAACTAAAAGTATTATACTAGAATGACGTTAATTATTGGACCGGATGAATAAAAAACATAATAAAGGGTTTCTTATTTATTTTAATTTTTGTTATTAATCTGGATTTTGACTTAACGGAAAGTGGATGGAAAGCTTAGGTCTTTATGCAGGTTTTACTCTCAAATAGTTTCCCTTCCCAAACCGAAAAAGTCAAAAGCAGAAGAATTAGAAAAAAAAAAGTTGCTTCGGTATGAATTCCGAAAGTAGTGAAAACTTGTAATCAATATATATATATATATATATATATATATATAAAGAGTTGTTATAACCAGTGGGTATGCAGACAGGTCACGCATATACGGGCAGCCCGACCCGTTATAACTCAACGATTCTGGACAAAACGATTTCAGCCCCACGCTTTCTTATAAATTGCGTAGAACTTGGACTCGGTCCATTTTTTTATCAAACAGTTAAATCTAATTGTATCAATATCATAAAATTATAAAGTTTTTCTTTCAAATATGTTTTATAATTTAAAATTGCTTTTTTAAAAAAAAATTACATGATATATTCATAAAAATAAAAATCATTTATTCTTAGCAATCAAGATTAAACTCAAAATAAAAATAAATAAATAAAAAGACAATCAAGGTTAAATACTTTATATTTTTTTATTGCTAAAATTAAATATTTATTTAATATTTAATTACCATTTATAACTCCATGTATATATTTATATATTTTTAAATCATCATATTCCAAAATACAATCATACCATACATCAAGTATTAACTCAGAAATCTAGCAGGTCAATTTGGGTGTTGAACACACACACACACACACAGTACAAAACAGAACGAATGACAAGGAATTGGGATGGGACGCCTCTTTTTAGGACAAGGAATCACATCACATGAAAAACAATTAGCAAAACTCTAAAAAATGTATGGAAATTATTGCACGTGTCATCACAAAACTGTAATTTGTTGCAGTAAAAATATTTTTTTTTATTTTAAAAAATAAAATATTTTAATAATAGAGTAATTCGTTTTCCATGACTTATTAGTCATTACAAAATTATAATATATATATATATATTATTTTTTAAATAATAAAATAATTAAATTACCCCAAATCAAAATAATAGAACTATGGACTAAAGTACTTCTATCTTTTTATTTTTTAGAATGCATTGTAAAGATCTTTTGCCTTTAGAATTAGAAAAAATAACAACATGTACGTACGTACATGCATGGATATTCTTAACCTTTCCATAAAAGTTTTTTTTATTACTTTTATAATTATGAGGTATTTTAATTTTTTTTTTATGTTGAATCATTAATTTTTATTTTTAAAAAGCTATTGGTGGGTGGAGAGCACCCGCGAGCATGTGAAAAACATTCATATTTTTTGAGCAATGTATGTAGTTTTTTTAGTGGCCAAACTTGCCTTTTTATCGTGTCGTTGAAAGTATAGCTGTGTCTTTTTCTTGTTTGTGTGGCATGTGACAATAACATATAGACAGTTTGTCATCGGTATTTTTTTTATTTTCTATTTCTCTCTTAAAAAGTACACATTGATTTTCTTTGTTCTTGGTATTTCACTTTCAAACATTATTCTTCTTAATTTTAATTTTTGTTCATGCCTCGTTTATAAACATTTTAGTCTTGAGATGAAAAACGCCCCACTAATACAAGTCAAAGAGAGGAAGGACCGATTAAGGCAAATATCCTATCCTGAGGCTGACCTCCGACCATCAAAGAAGGGATTGGACTCAGGTGGGCAAGGCAGGATCCCAACCTAGCTCTTCATTTTCAAGATTGAAAGGCCTATTGGAAGATCTCACTCAGATCAAGAAGGAAGTTATATGAAAATGAGAATGTCTATATATACAGAGCTGAGCCCAATTCACACTATACATCTTCAATTACAATTTGTTATATTTTTTTTATTTATATTCTTTTGATTTTTGATTTTTAATTTTTTTTCTTGACCATTTTATTAAAATTCAATTTAATCTTTAAATCAAAGTTTATAATATATTATTTTTTTCAATTTGATATTCATTCATTTAATTTTTTTTCTTTTGTTAAAGTTATTTTTTTTAATTTAACCCTCCAATAAAAAAAATATTGTCCTCTAATTTATTTTTCATTTTATTTTTCTCTCCTAATTTTTAATTATATTTTTTATTCAAATAGTTTCATTAGTGTTTCTATTTCTGTTATTATTTTATTGAATAAAAAATTAATTCAAATTTAATAAATACAGTCAGATATATATCACATGTTACTGGATCAAATATCAATTTCTTGATTTTTCTAATTTTACTTTTAGTTATCATTAGTTATTTTCTTTTTTCATTTATTTACACATGGTTACCAATTCGTTTTACGCTTATAAATTTTTTTAATGCAAATCAAATAACTAGCAATTCTCCAATACCAGAGGATGCTTCACAGGTATGATATCAACATTCCCCAGCATGAAACCAGAGTTGACTGATCTCTTAAAGCGCACTATAATTTCCTACACAATGCAGAATTCAGTAATTCAAACTTATTTAAAAGTAAAATTATCTGCATTTACACTATGGAAAATATTTCCATCAATTCTATACAGGATTTTTTTCATTAAATACAGCAATAAACAGAATCCTCTAAAAAATTACAAGGTGAAAGCAGTTACCTTCATAGCAACAGTACAGCTCTAGATATAATTTAACACTGACGACGCTTTATTAAGACATGGGAACCCACATCAGGCTTTACAGCTTACATGGCCAACTAATTTCCTACACAAATTATGTTGCAGACACCTTCGCCTTTATATTCTCGCTCAAGGAGAAAGGCTCACTTGAACTTCAGCTGGTAATCTGCAACATTATGATTAGAAAAATCAGGAAGTTCAAAGATATAATTTCCTTTGGTGATAGTTTTGGGTTCGAGCAACTGGCAATAACTCAGGTCCAGAACAGATCCAACCTTTTGCTGCAACTGAAGACCTTGTGACCCATACAATCCTTGCTTTTGAATCCAAATAACAAAGGTAACTTCAATTTTGTATGCTCCTTCATCATGTTTCCATTGTGCATAACTTTCATTTAATTTGATCTGCTATGCTTTTCATAATCCAAATTAAACATGCAAAACAACTTCTCTCTAAAAAAATATTAAAATATGGTACACAATGTAAAAGGGTTTAAGTGAAGAAAACAATCATAGAAATGGAATAAATAATTGTGGATAGGGCTTTCATTTCAGCAAAAAATTTCCTTTGGTGATAGTTTTGGGTTCGTGCAAGTGGCATAACTTTTATGTCTGTATTATTCTCTCTCGCTCTAAGAATTATAGTCTGCCAGATAACAACGGTTTCAATGTGTTGAAGTAACAAACCTTCATATCGACTACGTGTTTCAGCCACAGAAGCTATAATAATAATAGTAAAAAAAGAAAAAGAAAAAAAAAGACAATGGTATAAACTGCAAATCAAAATATGATTATAGTAGATACTTACACATAAGAGTATGAATATTTAAGTCATACTCTCATGAATGAATGCATATACGTAACTGTAGGCTCAACAGCACAGGCCCGATTAGCTCTGAGCACACTCAAAAGGGTGCAAAGTTCCTTCAGTGAATTCATGCATCCGAAACCGCTCTAGAAGCTCAAAGGGGCTGCAACTAACAACATGGAACCTTGTAAACATAACAAGTCACTTGGATTGAAGAAATTCTTAGGAAAACAATCATTAAATCCATGGCTTAGAATATGTGCATGGGTGCGATGGGAAGAAAAGGGGGTGCTAGATAAGCATTTATCCTTGTGACTACTTTACTTCTTCTAGATGGAGGAGACACAAGCATGAAAAATAAAAAGGACAATAGATTGTGCCGATAGAATGGGTCCAAAAAAGAATATTGGAGGAACAGATATATGGTCCAAAAAAGGACAATACATTGTGCTGACAGAAGAGACTTTATTGAATTGAGCTGTATTGTGTGCAAGTGCAGCATCCATAAATTCAGTAAATAAAACCAAAGTGAAGTGAAGAAGAGCATAAAACCCAGATATGAAATTGTGTAACAGGACTTCAAATTCAGGAAGTCCGGAAATTGTATACTCAAGACAGAGACTTTGTTGAATTGATCTGTATTGTGTGCGAGTGCAGCATCCAGAAATTCAGCAAATAAAACCAAAGTGAGGTAGAGCATGAAACCCAGACATGAAATTGTAGAACTGGACTTCAAATTCAGCAAGTCCACAAATTGTTTACTCGAGATAACCAACCCTGAAACTTCATTGAATTGAGCTGTATTGTGTGCAAGGGCAGCATCCGGAAATTCAGCAAATAAAAATGAAGTGAGGTGAAGAAGAGCATAAAACCCAGACTGAAATTGTATAACTGAACTTCCTGAAAAATCAAACTCTTATATCCAGTTTCGGTTCACATTGAAAAGGCTCATGGATTTAACGTTTAGTGGACTTCTAAGGGTGGCAAAACACAATTCACAGAATAATATGTAAATTTTGTGGACAACCAAGGACTCGTAGTCTTACAGGATAGCTTCACGATTATGCCATAACCTTCGTTGGTTGCTTTCCATGGCTTCCAACACATTAGAAATTTCTGGTCCGGCTGCTCCCCCAGCCACAATTGATGGAACTGAAGCACTTGGAGTCCAGATCTAGAACCATGTTGCAAGATCAGAAAACCAAACAATAATAGATGCACAAAAATCAAATCCATCAAACCAACCTTTATGGTGCTATCAATCCCACTGGTTGCCACAACACAATCAAATGGATGACACTGGACACAGTTCACAACTGTGAAGCAGAAGAAGAATAAATCAAATATAACAAGGAAGAGACTAGTGAATCTAAGCAAAAACAATACAGAGTCGCATGGAGAAAGAAAGCTACCAGCTTCATCTCCAAGAAGCATTTTTATCAATCTACCAGTTTACTTCTCCCAAACAAACCATCTACCATCATCACTTCCACTGGCCACGTAATCACCTGCAAATCAATAATCAAAAACTAAAAAGCATTATTGACCACAGTCCACAGGAAAGCTAATTGTGGACCTGATCTCGCTTGCAACATTTGAAAAAAATCTAGAAAAACTCAAGGTGCATTAACAATAATTAAGGCACACCAACAAATCTATGATGCATGCAGTGTCCAGAATATAATTCATTGGTGCTGATATGTTGATGGAGAACATTCAATCAATTTGCCTGATATGTTGTATACTCTTCTCCTCTAAAGTGTTTGTCTTTCTAATTTCCTTAGATTTGTGTTTATGTTTAGTTGAGATATTCTTCCTCTTCATGAAATGTTTTTGACTTCCTTTCTACTCTCATTTGTCCCCTATTGATTGTGCAAATTCCTGTTTACCATCGTAGAATTTGTTCTTTCTCACATGTCAAAGGCAAGCAGAAAGAGGCTATATAGACAAGTTGATCCAAGCTGAATTTAATTTCTGTGTCCTATGCCTTTTTCAAAGAGAATAAACACCACAGTGTTGCGAATGTATATATCCAATTGCTTAAATACACAAGGATAGGGACCTCAGCATGTAGTATGGTGCTTGTTTATTTCAATTCCTTCTTTCTTAAAACCACTGGAACCAGATACCACAACTGCCTAACATCAGTAATTACCTGTCTGGACACACAGAACTAGAGAGCCCCTAAGAACAATGGCAGGATGACGGATTAACTTTTCCAGGAGAAAGGGGTCACAGCATTCTTCAAACCTAACACGTAAGGCATTCCCCAGTAACTATCACCTACAAACACATACAGAAGTTTTAAGGATTATCTCAGGTAATGGAGTAATGGACACAGGATCAGAAGCCACTTTTACTGGTAGCTGATTGATTACATTTATAGAAACCAAGCATATCACCTGACCTGGGGCTACAGATATTCCGTCAATTAGCATCATAAAAACTATGACTATCACAAACACCTTAAGTCCTCACTGGTCCTATTTTTCCAGCAAACTAGTATACAACAACCTAACCATCAGAGGAAGACATTCAATCAATTTAAAATTAGTAAAGATGATTCATTCCAACTATAACTTAAGACTAACACCTCAAATATCCCAAGTCTGCTGCAAAACGTGAGTCAATGGTACACAGTCAACAAACTACTAAAACATGTCAAGACTCAGTAACATTACAGTCAAGACCTGGAATCTTTTAATGTATCATTTTCATTATAGTCAAATAGAGCCCCATTGACGAGGCAATGGTGGTATTCTACATCCATGGAAGCTATCCGATATCAATGAAACGATATGAATCACAAATTATAATTGCTAACTTTATTCAACATTCAAAAGTAAAGGCAATCAAAGCTGATTTACATCCTACGTGCTAAGAAAGAGTAGGAGATATATAAGAAACCAACCTCTTTGCCCAAGAAAACTAGCCTGTTTATATCAGTACCAACATTACAGAGACCGACATATCTCTGCTTCATATCAATTGGTTTTGGGAGGAGCACGACATTTGAATACACGAGATGATAGTGGTTGCAGCTCTAGACCATTGAGTGTATGTAGGGCCGATTGTCATCAATTTTGAAGCATCTCCCATAGTATATCGAACAGAAGTCCCCCCAGCTGCAGATCACAATAACTTTAGACATTGAACAATCAATGTGTTCCAGTTGTTAACTAAGAATTTCACAAAAATTCAAGTAAAACAACAAACAAAAGATTAACAACATAGATAGTTCAGTACACAAATCACGACCACCATCTATCAAATGTAGATCATATCTGAAGCTAGTATTGTTTTGACTTCAAAATCCACACCAGAAACTTCATAGTACAAACACTTCCAACACCAAGTCAAGTTATAAAAATAGCACACTTAACAGGAATAAAGCCAGGCTTACAAGGCGACGAAGCCTATAATTCACATTCATTAAATATACATGCTCTCCACTATAACTGAGGAGAACCTCATCCCCATTTGGACTAAATGTAACATGAGTAAGGTGCAAGCTTGAACTCCCTGAAAAGAAAATGAGACCAAGTTGGACCTTCTAAACAGTACACTCACTTCATATAAATTCTAGTTACATAATTCTTTTTTCTTTGAGAGGATAGAATGATGGTAGAAACAAGCTGTAAAATAAAAAGAAATTGACAACAAGATGATATTGGACCAACAGCATGTTTACAAGGATTTGAGGATGATATGAAGTAATTCTATCTTCATTACCTAATACGGTAACCTAAGCAAATAGAACAAATTAAATCATCTTTTTTTTTCTTATCCAAAATAAATGATGGTTCAGTTTACAATCAGATCAAATAATTAAGCAGCGAGTAGCAACATATGAACTGACATGCTCAGAAAGATGCATTGGGCAGAAATAGTTAGCACTAGGAGGCGGGTTCATCCTTTTCCTATGGGAAGTCAGTGGAGGCAGCATCCTTCTATCATATAATCGAGCAAAGGCATCACTGCAGACATTCCAAGGGAAAACAGTTAAAACAATGATGATTACAGAGGGAAAAAAGAGTAGGAAAAGTAAACTCAGATGACATCAGACTCAGACCTCCCACCAACCAGGAGTAAATGAGGTCGACTGGTACTGATGTCACAAGATTTCAGAGCAAGGGTTTGTTTTGGAGGATCAGCTAACGATCTTTTTGCTCCAGACTGCAAATCAAGCTGTCGTCACATACTGAATGTGAAAAACAATTATGTTCAAGTATAATAGCTTGATGAGAAGAAAATTTTCACAAACAAGCACTCCAGAATAAAAAATGTAAGCAAACATCATAAATATTTTTGTGAATGTTTTAACCGCATTAAACTAAAGGCCAAGGAACACAAATGGCCTCTATACCTTGTAATCATAAGCACCGTACCTGTTGTTGGTGTTCAAACTAATTAATAGTAGGTTATAGACTAAATCCCAGTTTAAATAACATGGCTCAAGTTTGAGCTAAACATATTAACGTGCAGTGTTTCCAACATGAAGAAAAGAATAGATATTGAGATATTCTGAACTTTAAACTGTTAGCTCCACATGCATGCTGGGCAAACTTCTGGTCAGTCATCATCGCCACACCTGACAAGTATTGTACACCTTCAAGCTGATAATCCAAATGCCTACACTGCTGCATATAGATTTATTGAATGGAAAAAATGACTGGAAGTATCTTCATTTTTTTTTTTTTACCTTTCTTTTAATTTAAATTTTTTTTACGTCTCAAGTATTGGAAGATGACACCTCTCTCATGGTTATTGGTGGCAGGATACATAACTAATAGCAATAACCACTCACAGACAATCAACAATAAACAAACAGCATTTCATTTATAAAAAAAAAAATCTAAAGTATTGCAATGAAAACTTCAATACAGCAGAAATACTAAATTCAAGACATAGAGAATAATTCACAGATCTCCTGAAACTCACCAGAATATTGCGACATTCATGGGGATAAGATCCTCCTGGTGGACATGAAGCACCCTCCTGAAAATCATGCTGTCTAAGTGTTCCATCTTCACTTGCACTCCAGACCACATTAGGGTTTCCAACTTCAACCTGCAAAGGAGGTCAAGATTGTGATTACAGGAAGGCTACAGCAATAAGACAAATGGAAAACTTCACCAAACCAAACAATCAAAAAAAATTGAATTTCTTTTTTCATGTCTATGAAACAAGTGAAGGGCTAGTTTTGGAGCCCCAAAGAGACCCACAGCCACCCACTGCTGAAAACAAATACACAAACACGCGTGTTCACACACACACAGAGCAAACAAGTCGACTAGGTCATCCATACAATGAGATCTTACAGCTAATGTTTTCACTCTTCTTGTATGACATTGATACAATGCTGATGGAGCAATAGAATTATCATCAGGACCCCTCCCACTTAAGTGAGAAAAATTAAATAAGCAAACCTGAAATTAAAAAAGGTGAGAGCATGTAACCAAAAAAATTAACCAGAGAAAAGAGCATCAACTTTAAAAAATTCAATTCATCAGAGCATTACTTCTGCATCTCCAGCTCCAGAAACCACAAGCTCGTCAGATGTTTCAGGAACAAATTTAGTGCAGAATATATTTGCAGAATGCCCAGTATCTATAGAAAGCAAAAGCTTTCGACCAGTTTAGCTCCACCTGCATAATTTGAAGCATGATGGATTGTCCTCTTTCAATATGCACAAATGTCTCTCTCAGTGTGTGCGCACGCATGCAGCAATCACCCTCTCCTTTAGTGCATCAAATTTGTCTGTCAATACAGTTCAAAGCTCTAAAGTAATGTCACACATGAGACGGTTTCCATTCTATCCATTTTCTTCAACCTCATCCCACTTTTTTTCCGGCCAATCAAACCCAATCACACAACATATTCATTCAGAAGCATAGAGGTGGACCTCCCTTCTACGAGGTCTGCAATCTTCCAAATCACAAGAACTCAAATCACTCAAACTGCAACATACGAAAACTTGAAAAGCAAAAGCTGACACTAAACATAAGTCCACAAGACAAATCAACTAATCTTTTTATTTCATCCAATTGTTTGTCCTACACATGAAACACTATATAATCTCCGATAATACACATAGGTATCATACCCGTATGTCATCTGATCCAGAAATCAAGAGTGAACCTTTAGAATTCCAGGCTATGGAATTGAGACAACCCTGATGCATCCAGGCTATGGAATTGACACAACCCTGATGCCCCTGTTAGAAAGAGAGAGAGTTTCAGACAAGCAATCTGTAAAATCTAAAAATACTTATGCCGCCTTGAGGAAAAATAGCTTTACTCAAGGTATCCTACAAATTCCATCATTCAATCAACTGGCAAATAAAAGTCAATCATTGAACGGGATGCACATGGCAACTGGTAATCATTTCTTAGCCACTTCAGCGGTCATTCTTTAGTACATCGATTAAGTATATATTCAGGCAATATGATCAACAAACCTTGTACTTTCAAGAAAAAGCTTCTATGGGTGAAAAAAGAAAAAAAAAATTCGAAATCCATACTAACCTCCAATTCTCTTTCTTGGGAGAGTCTCCGTATCAATGAGGAATGCATTTGTAAACTGCGATCAACATCCTAAAAAAAAAACAACAACAACAAAGACATTTGCAGCTATACTTCAACTCCTCAGTGTAATTAGGCATTAAACTTCAAATAATTATACAAAAAAAAAATGTACAATCTTGGCCAGGAGAAAAACTAGACGTTAACTAGAACGGAAAGAGGAAAATTCGATCCAGAGTAAAAATTAGGCGAGTATTAAATGGGAGAGAGAGTGGAGAAAAATTACAGGACGAACATCGAGGTATCTGCTCTCTAGCAGATTATAGATATTACCATCATGAAAACCGTAATTATCCATTTGAAGCAGGGATATCCACAATCCCTAACACGATCGGAATCGAAAAATAATAATTTGATTAAATGATTAATCACAGCAGCTGCAGCTGCTGCCGCTGTTGTTGTTACGCATATAAGGTATGGTGCGGTGTCGCGGTATAGAGAAGGAACACTATGATATATATGTGGCATCAATTTTCTACAGCTCTCTACTGGAGGGAGGCTAGCCGTCTGGGAAATCTATCAACGCGGTTTTGGGTTTGGAGCTCGGTAAGATGATGGGTAGGATTTACCGGTTGTTGGGGAATTAAGCAGCTCTGATTGTGCGATGACCGGTGCTGATTCTGCTTGATAAATATTTCGGTTGAAAATTTACAATATGGTCCATAACAAAACAGTTTAATAGTTATTTATTAAAATCGAACCTCATTAGCAACTTCTCGGATTTTTTCTCTCTCGTTCTTTCCATTTAAAATGTCATCCTCCTACAATATCCTTAAGAACTCAGTAAAATAATTTGAAAAGGTCACGCTATTATCTTTCATCAAAATAATTAATAGTTAGGGTTTTTCTTAAAATGTTTGGAAATAACAGGATAAAAAAATTTAACTATAGAATCAAAATACAGAAATTTATAACTACTTATAAACACCTAAAAGAGAATGAGATGAACAAATCACTGTTCATTGACTGGAAAGCCCGCGAACCCAGATGAACCCCGCGGCAAAGGGTGTCAAGAGCAGATAGGAGGCTGTTTCACTCAAATTATAGACTAGCAACAAGCACGAGCAAAGAGCGGGAAATCTCTTTGTTAATTTTTATTTTTAAGAGTTGACAAAATATCGAATATGAAAAAGTTATTGAAATCTTTTTCTTGAAAATGAAAGATTCTTATTCCATCTGGGACAACATCAAGGAGAG
>Ga0325404_1004942_pt1 | contig 14094 bp, 9 predicted proteins | sample PopdelMetagenome_18_FD_205664 | JGI IMG/M metagenome (GOLD analysis project Ga0325404, IMG submission 205664) | Populus deltoides microbial communities from Bellville, Georgia, United States - Xylem-Control-R1 | ecosystem: Host-associated > Plants > Phyllosphere > Stem > Wood/Secondary xylem... | reverse complement strand
TTTAAAACCTTTAACAATAAGTTTAGCTTTATATTTATCAATAGTGCCATCAACTTTCATCTTTCTTTTAAAGATTTACTTATGGCCTAATAGCTTACTTCCAAGAAGAAGTTTCTCTAATTTCCATATATGATTATTCATAATGGATTCAATTTCACTATTGATTGTCTCCTTCCAATAAGAAGCTTCTGGATAGGACATTGCCTTGAGTAGGTTCGAGGTTCATTTTCTAACAAGTATGTTAAAAAATCAAGACCAAATATTGTGGTCATTTTTGCCCCTTTACTCTTTCTAAGCTCAACTTCATCATCTTCTAATTAATGATAATTACTTGAGCTAGTCTTAAATCATTCTCTTAAATACATGATTTTCTTGTGTTTTCTTCCATGGAAACACATTATCAAATAATATAGCATTCTTTGATTCCATAATAGTATTAGGATGAATATACTCAATTGACTTTTATAAAAGAAATTAACAAGCACTACTATTGTATGCATATTCGATAAATACATAATCCATAGTTTTAGATCCTATCTTGACCCTTTTAGGATCAAGTATTGCTACATTTGCAAGACACCCCCATACTTTGAGGTATTTGGAAGAAGGTCTTCTACCTTTTCACAATTCATATAGTGTCTTATCTAAATTTTTATGGGGTACTTTGTTAAGTTTATAATTGACAATTAAAATTAACTCCCCCCTAGGTTCTGAGGTGCTTTCAAACTTATCAATATGACATTCATTATTTCTATTAATATTCGGTTCTTACATTTTGCAATGTCATTTTATCATGGTGAATAAAGAGTAGTAGTTTAGAGGATAATACCATCTTGGGAACATAATTCACCAATTTATGCTTCGTATTCTTCACCTTTATCACTTTTTATTACTTTTATCTTTTTGTTAAGTTGATTTTTAATTTCATTCATGTAATATTTAAACATTTTAAGAGCTTCATCCTTGCTCCTAAGCAAATAGTTATAACAGCACCTTGTGCAATTATCTTAAAAGTAATATAATACTTTTTTCACTTCTAGTTTGCACAAAGTTTAAATCATCAATATCTAAGTGATTTGAAAATAAGGTTTTATGAATTTTGATTCTACACAAATTTCACACTTATGATTTTTTTAATCAAAAATCATATTTGGCAATAATTCATGGTTTATTAACTTTTGCATAGAATTATAATTCACATGACAAAACTTGTCATGCCACACATCACAAGACTTAATCAAATAAGAAGAAGATACAATTTTATTATTATTTTCATCAATGGTTATTACATTCATTTTAAAGAGGTCATCATAATGAAGCCTTTTTTATATAAATTTATCACTTTTAAGTATAAATTTATCACTCTTAAACATCATTTTAAAACTATTTTTGCTCAACAATAAGCTAGACATTAAGTTCTTCCTAATGTTAGCAACATGCAGTACATTGTTGAAGGTGAGAAGCTTTCCAGATGTCACTTAGTAACTTGAAGGTTAACAAGTTCTCCATGTTGCTAACATAAGGTTAATAAGTTGTCCATCCACTTCTTTGTAAGTAGAAAACATCATCTTCTCGACGTATAAATGTCTTGTAGCACTAGTATCAACCCACTACTAATCAGGATTGTATAATCAGGTTGACTTTAAAAACAAAAAACATGTTCATTTTTAAAAATTCATTAGCAAGGTAATCAACCTCATTGATATTGGCTTCAATAATAATTTATTTTCTTAGGTTGCTTTGTTAAGCCTTATTTTGTTTACTGTAATTTGTTCAATTATCATCATTTCACTTATAAACTATAGCATATACAAAAATAGTATCAGAATAATTCTTTCACTAAGTAAATTCTCAGGAAAGATTGAAGGGGTCACAAACAACCTTGCTTAAAACACAATCTTCTTAGACATAACTTACTAGATCGTATTTATTCACTGCACTAACTTTTTGTATATGTAAACAATAACATATACATGAAAATGTTGTATACATGAACAAATCTAACCATATAACTTTGATGTCATTCTTAGATTTAGAAATTTACCGACTATGAGCCTTTTCATAACGACAACTTCAACCTTGAACTTTTTTGTTAAGAGCTTTTCAAAGTGTCTATGCACTCTTAATTGAACTATACACATCATATTGTGTATTGTTTAATCTATTCAAAATGTTTTTTTTTTAATTCATGAGTTCATTATGATTCCATACGTCCACTATTATAATAATGAAATTAAATTCATTATTTGACAACTTAATATTTTTCTTACAAGAACTTAACCAAGTTTGAGGTGGGTACATAAATCAACATTTTATGCTATCGTCATTTAAAGTTCAATCCATTGAACTTTTCAGGTTTCTCACTATGCACCATAAAATATGATGATGGGATTCTCATTACCGAAGTACTACTTGTTGAAGCAATATTGGTTGGAAAAACCAATTCTCGAGTAAAAAAACATGATATAAATTATAAAAAAATAGCCAATAATATTTATAAATAAATATTTTAGCTCCACAACAAGCAAGTAAAATAATATAAAACTTGAAATAGAAAAACTTTATAAACAAAAATATTTAAATTATACAAGATAAAAATAAACACTTTTGTTTGTGTTAGTTCAAATTAAACAATGTATTATGTCAAAACATTATGTTTAAACAAGAAAGACAAAATGCATGATTATACCAACAAGTACGCAAGTAACATGTATACACTAAACAAAGATATAAATATTGTTTATAAAAGCTTAGTTCATGAAATATATATCATTCAACAACTCTAAGAGATTCAAATAAATTGCAAGAATTACAATTTTAGAAGATAAATCATAATATTAAAATAAAGATATATAACAAATTTCTAAAATTAAATAAAGAAAAAAAAGAAAAGCTATAAGCAAACCAAAAGGCTATAAATTAAAACATATAATATTAAAATAAATCTATATGATTACTATTTTTTCCCACATGATAAACCAAACAAAGTTTAATATATATAAAATTAAAGCCTTAAGATTGTAGAATCAAAGGTTATAAATATATTAGACTAGTGTGCAAATATGCTTAGTTGATCATAACAAGATTGTAGTTAAAAAATAATTAGCATGGATTGGTAGTTTATCATTATAAAGGCATGCTAAACAAAAGATGTCCTAGAAAAGACTAGAGTTTATAAATGTTTATGTTAGTGTATAGGCTTTGTAGCTAATCAATTAGTTACACGTGACATTGACTTTGTTCATGTAAATATATTTAATTTATTAATAAAGACTTATTTATTTTTGATATTCATCAAATATTTTATTAATGAATATAATATTTTATTAATGAATCTATAGTAAAGATAAATTTCTTAGGACAAAAATGCTTTGCAAAGAAAATTATAAAGTTATAATTATGGGATTCCTATTGCATCAAAGCGTTATTCCTAAATGTTCATGGTCAATGCTATATTAAGACTGGACATTAATTAGAGTTGTTGAGACTGATACATATTATATTCTTTTTTTTATGAAAGGAAGCAGTTGTTCTTATAAATTGAGGTATGAGGGAAACCTACAACTATTATATAGATGTTTGTCAGATGACAGTTATGTAAGTGATCCTTAAACTCTAGATTACTAAGTTTTCTTATATAGATAGTGTTATCTTTTAATCGTGCTACATGTTGTCTTAATTAATGATAACAAATAGACAGATATGGGGTATAACATGAACTATATGAATGTATTTAAGTAATTAAGAGAGGATTCATCACCTTAGATGAATTGAAGAAAATGTTATACCTATTCTCAAATAGTATTGATTGTAAATCCTTGCATAAGGCGGAACAAGATTTGAAAATAGTTTCAAATTTTATTCAAAGAATCAATGACTATGATGTTGAGAACAAACATGACTTGACATAGTAGACACAATCCATGCTATAATGTCAAAATTGGAACATTGTTGATGAAAGGATAATAATTACACTGATAAACTGGTCACTTAAAGGTTAAGTCAAATCATTTATGACTTTTCTAATATTTGGGGGATTATGATGTAATTATAGATAACTAAGTTTAAATTTTCATTCCCTTAATCTACGACTTCATGGACGATTAAGTTACTTCACAATCCCTTAGCTTCTGTTTCTACGGATAACTAAGTTATATTTTCCATAATACCTTTATCCATTATCACCCATCACAAACTTCATTTCAATCATATTTTCCAACAATCATTTTTATCCAATTTATGGTCTTTGTACCAACCTTTCATTTCCTTCTAATTTGCGAACATTAATTTAACAAGAAAATCAAACAACTAAAGTAAACAAGTTTAAGGTACCAACACCTACCTCATTTGATGCTTGGGCTCCTTCCGCTGATGTCCCAATTTCGGATGCTTTGTAATAGCTCAAGATTTCTTATCATTTTATGATCGGATGTTTATTCAAAATGACCGAAATTAATGGTATTTTTTTTTTGTATGTCATCACGTTATCGATGCTTCTCACAACAGTATTCAGGGATTTAAAAAATAGAATTCATTCATTAGTATAGTGTAATAAAAGATTTCATAATTCAACATCCTAATAAAAGAGAATACCCAATACATATATCTGTAACATTATATTTACATATTCATAAGTCCACATTTATGTTCTATTATAGTTATAATTACAAGTCTTTACAAAAGTGTCGATCGATAATTTCACAACTAGTGCATTTATGTATACAAAATACATAAAATTTAAAACATGCGGATACATAGTTCATATCAAAACATGTGGACCTATGGAACGAGATTCTTACGCATCTTGGTTGTGTGATATCCTTGTTATGGTACAAAATGAATACAAGAATCATAAACAATCTTAACATGACAATAAATAACTAAAAGAATATTAGCGCTGCTTCCCCGTATTAACCTAAGTGAGTATGTTCCTTTCTTTACTTCATATATACATAATACAACCCTTACTATTTCGTCAACTATATTATCCTTACTCACACGTCCCAACCTATCCATAGGAGTTGCAGGGACCAAATTTGATACATTGGTCGCGGTTAAATACTTCACTTTAACCTGGTCATCCTTTACAGACACCACTAACCATGATGAATCACATTACTCAAACTCGATCATCCAATTCGGATGCCACTAACTGAAGCTAGATCACTATATCCATTTTGGATGCCATTAACCAAAGCTAATCATTATATCCAACCCAGTCATCCATCTCAGATGCCATTAACTGAAGCTAATCACAATATCCATACCCGGTCATCCATCTCAATCTCGGATGCCATTAGCCAAAGCTAATCACAATATCCAAACCCGGTCATCCATCTTGGACGCCATTAGCTAGAGTTAATCACAATATCTAAACCTAGTCATTCATCTCGGATGCCATTAGTAGAAGCTAATCACAATATCTAAACTAGTCATCCATCTTGGATTCCATTAGCCAAAGCTAATCACAATACCCAATCAATTATTCCATGAGCGATTTAGTAGTCATAACAAGGTAGAAACAATTCTTTTATAAAAAAATCATTTCAGAGAATCAATATTATTTAAGAAAAGAGTGAGGACCACCTACCTGTTTCTCTCATGGGGTGTCCTCTTCTGGTCGAAGGTCCGATCTCGGTCGCACCGCCTGACACATCAAATGATCACTAATCAACATATTCGCATTCAGTTATTGCATAAACCAATACCATACATATCCCAAGATTATACATGTTCACATTTAAGTGTTCCACAGATCATATAATCATACAATGAAAGTCATCATAACTAGACATTCTTCTTAATTTTTAATGTATGTTATTCACGGAAATCTTAGTGTTTAATTCTTGAGTCTCGTAGTGGGATTACGTCAAGCTAACACTAAGATCATAACTGACAACTAGATCGTTTCTGGTATGACATTTTGGCAACAAAAACTAAGTCACTACTGACCTAGAAAATCATTAGCGAAACTAAGTCGCTATTGACCAAGAAATCATCAACGAAAACTGAGTCACTATTGACCCAGAAATCATCAGTGAAACTAAGTCACTGTTGCCATAGAAAATCATCAATGAAACTAAGTCGTTGCAAGCATAGAAAATCATCAGCGAAAACTAAGTCACTGCTGACACAAAAAATCATTAGCAAAAACTAAGTCATTGCTAACTAGAACTCGTCAGCGAAAATTAATTCACTACTGACTAAGAAATCATCAGCGAAAATTAAGTCATTGTTGACCTAGAATTTGTCAGCAAAAATTAAGTCACTACTAACCTATAAAATCTTCAGCGAAACTAAGTCGCTACTGACCAAGAAATCGTCTATGAAAATTGAGTCACTATTGACCCATAAATCATCAGCAAAAATTAAGTCACTGTCAACATAGAAAATCATCAGCGAAACTAAGTTGCTGCTGGCATAGAAAATCATCAGCAAAAACTAATTCACTACTGACCTAGAATTCATCAACAAAAACTAATTCACTGTTGACTTGACAATCATCAACAAAAACTAAGTCATTACTAAACCAGAATTCATCAGCGAAAACTAATTCATTGCTAACTTAGAAATTGTCAACGAAAACTAAATCACTGCTGGAATAGAAATCGGTCATGAAAACTGAGTCGTTGTCGACTTAAAAGGAATCAGTGAAAGTTGAGTCATTTCTGGTTCTACTTTTCCCCTAGGTTACGTATAAGGTCTACGCTAAGCTTTCCCCCTTATAAGACACCCCAACCTAGGTGAACATAGATCGTAACCAAATCACATCCAAATTTATCATAAGGTTATCAAGCAATACATAACCAAGTCTCAACAAGTACATTTTCCAAAGGTTCTCTTAACCATCATTTCAACACCGAAAATTAATGTTGCCACAATCATCCATTTTATGTTTTCAATTGTATCATACCAATTCATCAACCCAAATTAATAGTAATTTCATATTACACAAGGGTTTCATTTCCATCCTATGTCTTGTTTCCTTAAGGGTGCTCATCATGCAAAGTTTTCTTCATGGTTTTCCCTTTTTCTTTGGCCGGACATTGTTGTTCATTTTATCCCTAATTTACACATGCAATTCATCATTTCTATCACAAGTATATTCACAATAACATTCTATAATCACATTTTCATTCACTTGGTTCATAATCATGCAAAATCATTAATCACATAAACAAAATCAAAGCATTAACATGTCTTTAAAGGCTTAACAAGATCACAATTCTGCACATTCCATCACTTCATTTCACTTTCAAACAAGTTCCTCAATCATATATGCATAATTAAGACATTAACATAAACATGAATTCTGTTTTAGTTCAAGCATGTTTCAGAAGCCTAAAAGGCTAGTTCTGGATTTAACAGTAGGTTAGGAATTTTTGGGTTGCTGGGTTTGGTTTTTTTATGCTATTAGGAAGAACATTGTCTTAACCTATGATTTGGACCAGTTTTGCTCCAATTCTTTACACTAAACCATTCAGGCAACTTGACAAGTAGATATAATCAAGAGTTTATTTGCATTAATAACAAGTTTCTAGGGGTTTTAATCCTAGGGTTTTGGTTTTAAACCAAAACTTATTTTGATAAAATTGTATTGATTAATTGATAACTGAAGTGAATGGATGGTAGATTATGGATCCTTGCATGATTTCAAATAAAACCCTGCCTTTGATTGCACAAAAACTTATTTGGATTAAGATTTGTGTTTACTTGGTTCTTAATGAATGTTCTTTATGTTCTTCATGATTTGAGTGTTTGATATGTTTTTCTACAAAAAAGTTAATGTTTTCTGTTAATTTTCAACTTTTATTTTATTTTAATTTAAACCTTTGTTTCGGTTTAGTTTTTAGGTCAAACCTTGGTTTTTGGTTCAGTTCATGGTTAAACTAGTGTCTTTGAGTTAACTCGTTTGGTTTTGTTTTGGCTCAAGTACTTAAGGCTTTGTTTGTTTGGACAACTTTTTACTAAGTATTTTTCAGCCTAAGGGGGTGTTTGGTAAACACACCCTTAAGTCAATTTTGACAGTTTTCTAGGGAAAGAAAAGATGGTTTTGCCAAACATGGCTATCATAACCTAAGTTTTGAATTTTCAAAAAATAAATAAATGAAAATTTGCAAGACAATACGAGTTGAAAGTTTTGAGGACTAATAAGAATGAAATTATAAATATGCAAGTCAATTTTGTTAGTTTAATTGAAGAATTGATAAGTTTGGGGACTTAATTAAACTTTGGAATAGTTTAATTAATGAAATCAGGAGCTTATTTGAAGAATTGATAAGTTTGGGGACTTAATTGAACTTGGAATAAGTTTAATTAATGAAATCAGGGGTTTAATTGAAGAAATACTAAAATTTAGGGTTGATTCAGGTCAAAATTGCAAGAAATTAAAGTTCAAGGATAAAAGTGAAAAGGTGGGGTACTATAGAGAGTTTAATTTATTTTTTCAAGGGTAATTTTGAAAGAATTAAAAGTTAAAGAGTAAACTAAGAACTGAATTGATTAACTTAGAAACCAATGACCATTTTGTAAATGGCGCCGAAATTCAAAGGTCCAATCGCAATTTATCCAGGGGCGAAATTAAAAAAAAAGGGGAATTTCCTAAATAAGGGGCTTGATTACCAAATTTCAAAAATTCAGTGACCGAACTGCAAATGGCCATTCCCATCCCAAAACAGCGTCGTTGATAGTAGATCGTGGTAACATCCCTCTCGCCCCTACGATGCATGCCATTACTGAGGCACGAATGCATGGCATTCTCTGGCTTTATAAAAGCCAGAGAAAGGCCATGACAGTGGGGGTGAAAGAAAGACAAAGGATGAATGGACAGAAAAACCCAAGAAATAGAGACACGAAGGAGGAAAACAGGGAAGCACATGATAAAAAGAACGAGGGGAGGACGAACTGAAAGATGAAAGACAAAACAGAAACAAACACAAAAGAAACAAAGCAGAGAAATACAAACATGAAAAGAAATACAAAGGAGAAACTACGGGAGGAGCAAACAAAGAAGAAGAATAGAGGAGAGAAAAACATAGAGAGTCATAGACCAGAACAAACTAACATAAACAAAAGATGCACCGAGAGAAAGCAAAAGACAAGAAAGAACTAGAGGGAAAGAAAACGGAAGGAGGAACAGAGGGATCCAAAGCACACCATCGCCATTGTCTTCGACTTCGCCTCCCTGTACTAGATAAGTTCTTTTTCTTCCTCGCTTTCTTTTGTAGTTACATAACACTGTGCGAAGGTAATTATAATTACCTTCACACTAAGCAACACACATGCATGATTAATTCACGCATGTGTGTTGTTTTGCCTAGCTGGGTCCAGCCTAACCCAGCTGAGATGGACCCAGCCAAAAAAAAACAAAAAAAAAAGCTGAGGTCGGGTTGGGCCTGAGGCCCAGCTGACCCAATTTGTTTTGGGCCAAAGGTGTGTTTGGCAAAACACACCCTTATGCCAATCTCCTTTATTTGTTTTCTCATTTGTTTTGATATCTAGCCAAATGAGTTCCTTTGTAACATTAGAAAATTCCAAAAAAATAAATTTGTGGATCCTTTTGAATTTATTTGTGAGTCCTTCACACTTTTTTTTCCTTTTTCAATGATTTCACTATATATTTGCTGTAAAATTCGAATCTGGTATGCGATACATGTTATTTTTTTATATATTAAAAAATAAAATAAATATGCACGCTTTGCTTTCAATTCAAAATTTACTAGTTTATTCACTAGCACTAGAGTCAGGAATATCATGTTTTTTGTGTTATGTAAAATTTACCATCACCAGAGTTGGAAGTATTCGTATTCGAATATTCACTAGTGCCAAAGTCAGGAATACTACAAGCACACCATTGGTAGCATAATCCAACAAACTCTTGGCAATTTAAGACAAAACCAGCAATGCAGCTTACCTAAGGAAGGACACTTAAGGGGTGATAATATTTTCCTTTTTGCGTAACCAGTCTTATACCATAAGATCTTTGTTAATCAGTTAGGGTTCCTAGTGACCATAATACTAGGTGGCGACTCCTTAAATAAGACCTTTTCCATCTAAGAACAAGATACCAAAAATATGTTCTTTTCCATAATTTAATTTTTAAAAGTCACCGCGATGTCGGGTGCAATAGAATGGTGACTCTACTGGGGACTTTTAGGCCTAAACTTTGCCTTTTGTCTTATTATTTCTATCTTGTTTGTTATGTTTATTGGTTTATTTTCTTGCCTTTACTGTTTTAGCATGCATCCTTGTTTATATTTTCATGCATCACTTTAAGACCACACATCTTAAATTTAGGATAGATAGGGAAGTAACGGTATCCTAATGGCTTTAGCTTGGCCAAGACTTATGAAACAATCCAACTCTCGCCTAATTATTTACTTGGAAGTAGTTGATATGCCTATTTGATATTATTTAGAGCCTCTATCTTCACACTCCTTGTAAGCCTTATATCGACCTTTCAAGGATGATCATTGAGCATGCGAGAGACCCTTTGAGACTAGATAGTAACCTACCCCCTTGATGTGTTTAATGACTAGAACCTACCTACTAGGTTTTACCCTGTGTAATCTCACCATGGCAAGGCCGACATGTGGCATCTTGAATTTCAAGACCATGGGGTGGCAAATAGTGATCACATAGGATATATGAGTCTGAGCTGTTATGGTTGACAAAAGGGAACTGACTTGAATTGAAAGTCGAAAGGTTTATCAAAAGCTCAAACTTAAGCAAGGTTGGACAAGGATCCCCTCGTTGGTGTGATGGCGTCATTAGGTTCCTAAAATCCATGAATAACGATCGTTGTCACCCCAAGAAGGGCGAGTCCACATTGAATCTGTATTTTCCTTGTTGATAACATCATCATTTGTGCATAATTGAATAATTTTCATTTAGAAGGTTGAAATATAGGTTCCTCATTGAAACACACTTATAACATTCGACTGTGAAAAAGATAGATGGAAAATGAAGAAAAAGCCTAGTTGGAAGCCTAACACTAAAAAAGTTAAAAAGTCTTAGAGAAGAAGTCGTAAAGCTTACTAGTCTACTTGAAAAGGCCTTCGGATCTAAATCCAAAAAAGCAAAATTTACAGCTCAGCCTCCACAGATGCCTACAACTCCCTTCAATCTATAGAATCTAGGAGAAAATAAGGTATCACTTGAATCTCAACAGACTATGTATTCCTAATTTGCTCACTTAGAATATCCCATAATAATGTTGTCTACCATCGACTTTATAGTGAAGGAACCTCAAAAAGACAAGATGGTAAAAAAAGATGGTCTGAAAAAATGGGCTGCCCTAGAGCAAAGGATGAGGACATTTAAGGGGGTTAACCTATATGATCCCATAAAAGTTGTTGAGATGTGTCTGGTGCCTAACGTGGTCATTCTCAAAAAGTTTAGAGTGCTGAAATTTGTTAAATATAATGAAACTCAATTCTCTATAACTCATCTCAAAGCATACTGCAACAAAATGGCTGAGGTGGTTAATGATAAGAAATCGTTGATTCACTTCTTTCAAGACAACTTAAGTGACACTGCCCTCACTTGGTATGTATGGTTGGACAATACCAAGGTGAAAAAGTAGGACTTAGTTAACGCCTTTATTAGGTAATATTAGTTCAATATGGACGTGAGCCCTGATAGGTCAAGCTTACAAGTTATGGAGAAGGACAACAAGGAGTCCATAAGAAAATATGCCTAAAGGTGGCATGAGGTAGTTGCACAAGTTAATCCTCCTTTGTTGGAAAAAAAAGATGATCAATTTATTTTCCAACAACTTTAAATCCCCGTACTTTGAATATCTTGTTAGAAGCTCTCCACAATATTTCATTGACCTGGTTGTTATAGCTAAGAGGATTGAACAAGTAATCGGGTTAGGTAAGATTGCTGACCCAACTGGGAAGAAAGGTTTCATTAGAAAAAGGAAGGACATTAAGGTTCGCAATACTGAAGGTGGTTACAAAGGCAAGAGAAATAACTACCAAAAACACCTACCTTTCCAATAGTTAACCTTTTCACATTGGTTCCTAGAAATCAAGTATCTTGAAGATAAAGCTTCAGTGTTATTAGGTCAATAATGATCTACATATGAACCCAACTAACTATTGGAAAGATGCCCCTGTCGAGGAGTTCATAAGAGATGAACAATTGGGATAGAAAATTTCAATCAATGGTTGCTAAGTATTTAGCCCTTTTGTATTACCTTGCTAGAAGTTATAGCCCAAGATGTTGGCATAAGGTCTTCATTGCTAAGCCTCTTCAATGAAATAATGAGTTTGTCATTCAATTGTGTCTCTTTCTTTGATTTACGTTATCATAAATCCTGAAAGAGGTTTCCTGAACTCACAAATACACCTTTGTAGCCTTGCATTGATCTCATAGACTCAATTCATTTATTTTACCAAAATCTTTTCCGCCAATGGAATTTTGAAAAAAATTAAACTTGCTTTTTGATTTAAAAAATGATTTGGTGTTTATTTAAAACAACCTTTTGACATTCTACTTGTAGAATGACATATGAATCAAGCAACTCTTTCATTGGAGTGACTAAATTCTAAACCAAAGTATATGAATAGAAAAATGAATAGTCACCCTCACACCATGACTCTTGAGCCAATCATTTTAAATGTATGCATAATGATATGTAGTGGATTCGTTATTCATAGACTCATGAAATGCATCTCTTTGCAAAGCCCAAAACATCACACTAGATGAGATCAAAGTTTATTGATCTTAATTGCTTGCGCTTGAAATGAAAAAATACCATCTTTATTATCCCTTTCACATTCTAAAATAAATATATCCCTTATAATCCCTTGTTAAATGTGAATAAATTTTTTTTCATGGAAAATCTCAACTAGGATCACACCTCATATTAGGGCAAATGAAATTTCAAGGATCAATAATGATAACAAAGCTGTGAGAAAGCCAAAAAGGTAAAAAAGCCCAAGAAACTCAAATGTTAGGGGGCATGCCCAAATCACAAGAAAAAGTGATAGCAAAAACAAAATGAGTATGCCCTGACCAAAACAATAAAAAATGGCAAATCAAAGAAGAGTGACTAAAGAAAAGATGAGAGATATAAGAGTCGAACTGCTAATAGTGATCATCAGTCTTTGAAACCTTAAAACACTCTTTGAGCCTTATGAATCATTTCTTTTATAGCCAAAAACCACAACCCACGTTATGTACCTATAGAAGTCCTTTCTAATCAAACAAGCAAGCAACCTGGAACAATAAACGATGCTCTCAAAATGCAAAGAGTATTTTTTTCATAAGAGTCATAACATCGAGAACAAGTTACTCATTATTATTTATGTTGATAAAATGAGTGTTCAAAAAGAGACAGATTTTTCTCAAACAAAACCTCGAGCTTTTTCTCAAGCTCTTCACTTTAGAACCCACGAAAGCAGAAGGTCACCTCATGATGTACCTTCACCAATGACAATATTGTCGATATAAGAACAAATGATCTCTTTTCCAAGAAAAAAAAAACTAGGGAGTTCCAAGATTTCAAAAGAAAATTATTTTAAACTCACATTGACACAATTTTTATTTTCAAAATGCAAGATCAAGATTTTAAGATTCGTTTTAGATAAATATTTCTTCATTAAAATAAAAAAAGGTTACTCAAAACCATTATTTTTCTAAGTTAGAGCACACTTAGGGGTGAAAATATCTAGAGTAATATGATGAGTAGCTCTTTGTATCATGTGCCAATCAAGAGAATGAGAACTAGAACCAGTTGAACCAGAGTGAAAACTATCAAGACAATCAAGTTGATTGAGCCAACTGATTAAAGATTCTATCCACAATCAGACCAAAATTTATTATTGGCTAAGGAGGGCAAAAGATGGCTAAATAATCCTAATTATCACACATTTGACACCGTGAACATGGCTACAAATTATATTGATCCCAAGGTTGCCGAGAGCCAAAGATATGATATGAATTGCGTGGAGGACCATGCCCATGATTCTTAAATCTCTCATTCTTGTTAATGAAATAAGAATGTTTCATAATTTTAGTGGTATAGAGATTGACCAAAGCTGCATAGCCAATAACGGTAATGATGTTAGGGATAAAACCAAGTTC
>Ga0325404_1004941_pt1 | contig 14096 bp, 8 predicted proteins | sample PopdelMetagenome_18_FD_205664 | JGI IMG/M metagenome (GOLD analysis project Ga0325404, IMG submission 205664) | Populus deltoides microbial communities from Bellville, Georgia, United States - Xylem-Control-R1 | ecosystem: Host-associated > Plants > Phyllosphere > Stem > Wood/Secondary xylem... | reverse complement strand
CAGTCTCTCCAGGTTGGAAGGAACTCATTCTTGTGTTCAAATTATTTTTGTCTCGATCTTATAAATGTCCAATCAAGACTCTCTAACCTCTTTTCTTTCTTTGTTTAAAGTGTATGATAATTTTTTATATTAACTTCAATCATTTCACGTTAAATTTTGCATAAAAAATATCAATTGACAAATTATTTTTCTTTCAATGGCTTCTAAAGTAATAAATTGCAAACCTTAAACTTACTTCATCGATATATATTGTATCCATATAACTTTAGAACAAATTTACCATTGTGATAACAATAGACTTGTAATCAAAAGGATCAATTTTTTATGGTACATGTTTCAAAGTGACGCAATTAAGTGATGTCATCTGTTTCAGTGCATACTTGTGATTTGGCTTCTTGACTTCATAAAGTGAAAGGAGTTGCATGATAACTAATTGAAAATTTTCAAAAACTTTAAAGTAAGGCATATTTATATTTACTACCATCTATAGCTCAAGGATCAAAGCTTGATATTTAGACACCTTATTGGAGCAACATTCAGTAAGTGAAAAGGCAAACGACAATACCTATCCTTCAAATATGATAAAGATTACTCCAGCTTTGGCTCTATTTTATCGTGATACACCATTAAATAACATTTTCCATGGTTCTGAAATTTCTATGAACAAGACACCTTCATTAGGCAATTCTTCATAGAACTTCCATTCATTGGGAATGGGATGATCAACAAAAAAATTATTTAGTACTTGCCCTTTTATCACCTTTTATGAGACGCAGATAATTTCAAATTCTTGAAGTAATAAAGCCTATTTTACCAATCTTCCTGATAATACATGCTTTGAGATGATGTACTTTAGAGGGTTAGCTCAAGAGATTAGTCGTACTAAATGTGCTTGGAGATAATACCTTAATTTCTTTCTTATAAACATCAATGATAGACATGTCTTCTCTATTGGAGAATAATTCAATTCAACCTCATTTAATGTCATACTAAGGTAGTAGAGAGCATTTTTTGCCTTCATCATTTTGTTGTACCAACAACACTTCTAAGGAATGTATTTGAGCTACAATATAGATGATAAGCGAGTGTTCTAATACTGGTGCTTGTAGGATAGGTAGATTAAGCAAATACTTTTTAATCTTATTGAAGGTATTAATACAATATTCATCCTAATAGAATGATGTATCCTTCTTCATCAAATGAGTGAATGATTGACATCGACCTTTTCAGTTAGAAATGAACCTCCATATATAGGCCAACTTTCCCTAGAGACCCTTCAACTCATGGATGTTTTTTTTTGGCTTTAGCATTTGTATGATGACATCGATCTTAGACTGATCAATCTCAATTCCTCGATGTCGAACTATAAATCCTAGAAATTTAGCCGAGGAAACACTAAATACACATTTTAATAGGTTCATCTTAATCAGCATAATTGTTCAAATACCAGACAAAGATCTGGCAAATAATTTTCTTTTTCCTTTGACTTCACCACAAGGTCATCAAAGTAACATTCAATATTTTGGTGAAACATATCATCAAAAATCTTTTGCATCACTTTTTGATAAGTAGTACCTATATTTTTCAAGCCAAAAGGCATGACTTTATAGCAATATATCTCTTTCAGAGTCTGGAAGGCTGTCTTCTCCTCATATGTGGGTGCCATTCAAATTTGATTACAGCCAAATGAACCATCCATAAATGTTAATCTCTCATGGCCTATAGTAGCATCAACCATGATCTTGATGATTGGAAGTGGAAAGTTATTTTTGAGACAAACATTGTTAAGGTCTTAAAAATCCACGTAAACACGGGTTTGACAATTCCTCTTTTTTTTTTTATCGAAATGATATTTAACCTCATGAATGAAGCCCAATTGAATAATTTTATTGATTTCGACCTCAATATATGAGATGAGTTCAAGATGAAAGCGACACTTAGCTTGTTTTATAGGTTTAACCCTATTTTTTTACTGCTAACTGATGAATAACAACCCTCTGGTCTAAACCTGACATTTCATTGTAGGACTATGAAAAGATATCTCGATACACCATTAAAAGTTCCATGTAATTCCCTTCTTTTTCAGGTTATAAGTTTGCGTTGATGAAGGTTGGGTGTAGGTGTTTAACAATGCCTAAGTTAACCTCTTTAAGTTCATCCACAGTAAGCTTATTTTCTGATTCAAAGGCGAGTGAAGCCTTCTCAACATCTTCTTCGACGAGAAGCTCATCATTATGATCATTTTTAATAGTGATGTGATTTGAAGTGAGATATATTATTTCCTCTTCTTTCTCTTCATTAGAGGGTTTTATGTTCACCATCGTTCATTTTTTCCCTTTCAATATCACCTCAGCACTCACCACATATTTATATTATCTCTTACAAGGATAAATTATCTTTATTAAATGTTTGTACCTCATTTGGTTTGATGAGCTTAAAAACTTCTTGTCCCTAGTCAGCCACACATGCATTGATATATTTAAGCTGATTGAGGGTCAACTTTTCAATCAATGAATGTAGAGTTCTAGACCTCTAAATTAAGTGTGGTTTATTCCTAATGGTAGATTTACATACCCTTTATTCCTAGGTCTATCAATGATACGTCACAATCTCCACAATGATCTTGACAAAATACCCAACCTAATCATCTATGACTGAAGAATAAACTCACCATGGCAGAAAAGACTCTAAGGTTGTTTTCTTATACTTGATTACAGTTTACAAAAAGAAAAAAAGGAAACCAAACACCATCAATTTTGGGAAGGAAGGTTTTGGAAAAGAAAGAAGAAGAATCTTCCATAAATTCTCTTGGCAAAACCACCATGGTTTTGCAACTTATTTTTCTAGTTTTCTTATAAAAAGGCTGATGCTCTTGACCAGAAAGAGAGGAGGTCTATTTAGAGAAGAAAATATAAAGAAAACATAGAAGAATTCTTGAGTAAATAGAGAGAAAACGTTAAGAGAATCATGTAAAAATTTGAAGGAAGAAAAGAGAAAAAAAGAAGTTCATACAAGCTAAGGATTACAAGCTGAGAACAAAGGGAAATAAGTAACAAAACCCAGGAAAAGAAAGTTGTATTATTAAAAAAGGTATACCTAAAACTTTGGTGGGATGATGCAGCCCAATCGGCACACCTCTCCTTTACTATCTTCCATGTTTGTATTTTATTTGTTTATTATTGATTCTTTTGATTTCATTTCAGTTTAGAAGCTATGTTTAGTATATTATTGTTCTTATATTTAATATGCTTTTGTTAAGAAAAGCAAGTTCAAAACAATTTTGAGTATATAACTTGATGTTTTTTTTTTATTGTTAAAGATATGTAATTAGCATATTTGAATGACAATTTTGAAGTGTAGGCTGATCACTTCATTTCATTTTGATTTATGCATTGATGTTTGATTTGTTTAGATTATATTTTTATTTTTCTCTTCGACATGATGTGAGGTTCAGTCCAGCTTTGTACATGTTAAGGATGATGAAAAACAATTTTAAAATTGATGTAATGATGTTTATGATAAAGGAAATGCATTGTTGAAATTATAGGGTTTGATTTGGTCTAACTACTATTTTATCCTCTTTTCTTGTTTCCTTGAATTCTGTATGGTTTAAAAAGGTCAAGTTAGGATAGGTTAATGTTTTGTTTACGAGGTTTAGGCCAAATTATAGGTTTAAGGCACATTTTGGGTTTTTTTTGAACATTCATAGTTGTAAATTTTGATTTCCCACCAATTGATGCTTCAACTTGTTTTATGTACTTTGATCAAAGCAATGACCTATATATAATTTATTTATTCCATTTAATTTCCCATTAATTGCCTATCTTAGATCAATCGACCCTTTTTAGTTTTTGAATGCCTATGTTAGGGTTAACAACTGTCAGGTATGATTCATGCAATTTATGGCTTGTTTGTTTTCATTTTATGCATCATTATGTTTTAATGTTCCATATCTTATCTCTTTATGGCCTTTAATTAGTATTATTTAGTTTTTATCATCTATTCAATTTCTTGTTTGGTTTGAATGTTCTTTATGTTCTTGAAAAAATTCAAATGAAAATCCACTTTGATCTTCTTTCCTCATTGTAGGTCATGTTTTTAGGCTTGGACTAGGAAGCTTAACCCCCATGGCTAGGCTGAGTCAATCAGGGTTAAGGGTGTGTTTAGTATGCCAACCATTTTCAAAAGGAAAAATTGTATTTTTTTTCCCTAAGGCATGTTTGCTAAATGTGACCTTAAGGCAATTTTTAAGCCTTTAACTTTTAACTAAGAGTGTGTTTGACAAATATATCCTACTAATTTCCCTTAGTGTTTGCTAAACACAACCCTTGTTTTTTAATTAATTCAATTTTATGCTTTCAATGGACCTATTTGCAATAATTCTTTTTTATGGCTCTCTTATTTTACTCTTTTATTATTTAGTACTTGGAGTTGTGACCTACACGTAAGCTGCTTTTTTTTATATTAAATAAATCAGTTTCTTTCACAAAACAGTAAAATCCTCTTTTATATAAAATATTTTAAATTTGCATATGACCAGGTCTCTCAAATAAAAATCATATTTGAATAAAAAAAATACATGGCAAGATTTAGCATTTCTAAAATTCCAAAATTCAAGAAAAGTAGTTTTTATATATCCTTGAATGTATTTTTGGATTTAATAGCAAGTTTATTAAATCTATGAGAACTTGACATACTTTTAAAAAACACAAAAAAAAATCAATTTGTTTATTTTAATACCAAGAAGTATGAAGTTATATGTAAGATGAATTCCCAAATATTAAAAGAAACAAAAACACAAAAAAAAATTTGAGCTTTAGAATTGATAGGCACGACCTATAAAGCCATGATCCACTCTACTTGAGTAGACTTGCTTTGATTGATAGACAAGTCAACGGTTAGAAAAACATAACAGTGTCTTAGTAATCATACAAATAAACAATACAACTTATCTTAGGTAGGGTATACTAGAGGTGATATTGTTCTCTCTATATATAATCAGTCCTCTTGTTCAGATTCTGAAAACCAGTTAAGGTTCATATTGACAAGAATACTAGGTGGCGACTCTAAACCTATTTTACTGATAAAGGACAATAATTTCTTGTTCTTTTCACCCACACTTGAAGATCCTGATCCCAGAGGATGATCATCATGATGCTGCACACGCATGACAATTAGAAAGTATTTAAAGAAGTATGTACCCTCTATTTATGAAGCAAACAATGGGATATTAAAATTCACTAACTTTTACCCATTCTCCTTACACATACAAGAAGTTCTAACAAAACTCAATAACAATTTCATCAACGTCTATACTTTCTTTTTTGTATGATCATGCTTATATATGCATTATATCACATAAACAATATCGTATTTACATTGATTTTTTTTATTTATTCTTTCTTTGGTCGACACCAAGGTTGTCAAAATCACGAGTTGACTCGTACTCGTAAAATCATATGATTTTAAGAGTCAACATATATATAAAACGTGTAAATTCAGGTTATAAACTTGAAACCTAGCAAACTCGGTCAAACTCGGTAAACTCGGATCGAGTTTGTGAGTCTGAGAAAAGGAAAAAAATTAATTGACTCTCCTTATGAAATAAGGATCAGTGCTCTCAAGTAAAAATGTAATATTTATTCCTCTTCCTCGTGTACGAGTTTTTGCTTTTTTTTCTCTATAATGATCGATCAACATCATTCTTGCCAGATTCTTTATCCAACAAGTTTACTCTGTCCTTAAATTTCCTTGTTCATATAATTGCTTTCATTTTAGTACTAGTTATTCTACTAGATCTGCTACTAAACTGACTTTTCAATCTCACCATTCTTTCATCTCTATTTTCTGGGTTGATTTTAGTTTTCAATTCATTTGAATTTCTAGGTTTAACTCATCTGATCTCTCTTGGTTTGATTAGTTAATGGTTTTGACTTTTGAGTTTCTAGGTTGATTTCCAAGCTCTGTGGTTCCACAATTCAGATATAGCAAGCTTTGATAATTTCCTTGTTCATATAATCTATATAATGAATAAGCTATAGTGATTTCTCAAAAATCTCAGCAAACTCCATCTAACCATTCTTTGAAGTATGTTATTTCAATCCTTTTGTTTGGGGCTAATAGGAGTTGTTGTCTTGGGAGCTGGAATAATAGCAGTAAGGATTTGAAGGGGCAACAATTGAATGACACATTTTATCATTTCTCTATCGAGTTCATGTGAATGGTAAATCTTTATTTTCAGATTTCATGGAGTCTCAGTGTGCTCTTATTTTGAGCATATGACTTTGATGTTTTCTTCCATGGTCTTCCATATGGGCTTGTTTGAGATGTGATGATATGGAATATGCAAGCTTAGAATACAAAAGCAGTAATCTCCACCGCAACTGATATTTAATTTTTTAGAAATAATAAATTTTTTGTAGCAAGCTATGATAACGTTATTAATGCAGCAACTGAACTCTCTCTGTTTCGTAGGAATAATGAATTTATTTCACTTTTATTTTAGTTGTGTTATATTATTATTTATTATTTGACTAAAATTGTTAATATATAATTAATTAAAATATTTTATTTATGATTTTATGAATTTACAATTCGAGTTTACGATCCGAGTTTATATTGTATATTTCGTGTCGTGTTAAAAAAATATTTTTGACAACCTTGGTCGACACCTTAACTTCTTCTTATATTGTGATTTATTTTAAAATTCTTTCCATTAACTCTTCCGTTTCATGAGAAGTCAAACACGTTCACAATAACATTCATCTTCAGGTTCAATATCCACCCTCAATTTCCAAATTTTTAACAATGTAAACATTTAAATAAATCTATGTAACTTAACTAAACTCATTTAATATCATTTCCTTCACAAAATTATACATTAATCTATCACAATATCACTTAACTACGCACAATTCTATTACATAAAATTTAGTCCCTCATTGGCCAGCCATTAGACCTTTAAGAACCCCGTGATTTTCTTTATTATTTCAACCAATTTCATCACTCAACACAACTTAAACTAACTCAATTTGTAGTCAATTTGCATTTCCATTAAATTTCCTAAATTCAACTTCAATTGTAATTCATTTCATACAAACTTGCTAGATTAGGTTTAGAACTTCTTACTGAACAATAATCTAGTCTTCAAATCTCAACCAATCAAAACTTTATGCGTTCCTCCTTTTTTTCCTCGTCTTTCTTCACCTTCTCTCTCATACTCAATCCTCTTTCTCTCTCTCTCTCTATGATCTTTTTTAATTTCTAGTATGGATGTGATTTCCCTCTCAAAACCATCTCTTTTCACTTCTAAACCTTAATCTCTAGCTTTTCAAGATGAAAGAAAGGAAGAAAAAGTGAAATTATTGTTTTCTCTTTTGTTGCACCCGTTAGGTTATACCAAGGATAGTAGTGAAAATGATATAACCATTTTGAAAATGATCTAGCTGATTTATGTAAATCAGTCTAGCTGTTTCTCAAAACGACTAGACTGTATTTTCTACTGGAAAAATTTACATTTTCAGCCAAAAACTCTTTTTTTTAATCTTCATATCGTTTTTTTCTTTTCATTTAATATTTTATTTAGTTACACCATAGTTTCTATTATATTATTATTTATTTATTTTTCCTGGGGTTTACATTCCAAGTGTAGTAAGGATTCATTAATGTTCTGAAATTCTTTTATTACAAGAATTCTTTATTCATCCTAGCTACACAAGGGAAAAAGGGCTAGTGATATTTAATAACAGATTGGTTTCTGGGATAATTGAGTTATAAATGAAATAATAAAAATAAAACTCATAAGTTAATTTATTATGCTGTTGTGAGAAGAGAAGAAGAAGAAAACAAAACAAGTCTGATATAAGGTATATTTATAGCCTAAGTTTTTTGGGCTTACGAATTTGCATTGTTACTCGTGAAATCATAATCGTAGTTTTGTTTTGTTTTTATTCAGTATATTTATTGATTCTTAAGTCTATATTTATAATTGGATTGCGTAGCAAAAGCCATTGACTTTGGTTTATTAATTTCCAGTTCTGAAAGAACTGCAAAAAGGTGAGCCAAAAGGTAAAAGGCATAGTGAGAAAAATTTAGTGAAAAGCCTTGAATTGTGTGAAAGATGATAGTGGATAACACCTTGATGATATATTTTTCTTGGCATTAATCAATTTTTACAGATTCAAAGATGTCTGAAAATAATGACTCCGCAACACTGATAGTGGATAACACCTTTCAGATGCAAGCTTTCACCAAACCACTTGAGCTGCTGGCTAGGGTGATAAAGGAGCTGAAAGATGATATAGATTCGATGAAGCAATAAAATAGTGGGGCTGATCGGAGGAGATTCAATATGAGTAAGCAAGAGAAATGAAGGTTAGAAGTTTCAAATATTTATGATTATAATGTTTCTATGAGGTTAGATAAAGAGCACAAGGTTGAACGACTTGCAAAGATTTATAAAGAAACTAATAAAGAACGTGAAGAATGGAGAGCATCAGTTCAGCGCCAAAAAGATAAAAAAAAGAGGAAAATAGTGGTTATCATTCAATAAAATATATGCAAGTTGATGGCAAGACATGCTTTTTTGAAATTATTATCAACTATTATTTTCATATAGTGTTGTTGGAGGCAAGTGTGTGCATGAAGAGAACTCCAATGGCTTCAACAAAAGGCTAAGGAATTGTCCATTAAACCTATTTGTGATTTAAGGACAAATCATCTTAAAAAGACAGGGAATGATACGATCCAAGCAAGGTAATATTTGGATTTTGGCATAAAATTTTCTACTGTTCTGTTTTGCACTATTGAGCATAACTTCAAATTAGACCGTTGTATCAACTAAAACTTTACCAGAAGATTCCAAAGGTATAATTCTATCTTAGGGTGAAATGTCAGGTAAATTGACGTTTGGGAAGGACTTGCGATATAGGTCAAAACAAGTTGTACGGATTTTGTTGTTTACTTTCTTTTGACTTATGAACTTTCTATTTCGCAAGGATCCTTTTTATATAAGGATTTGGCAGCTTGTATTGAAAATTTCCAGTTCTACAAGGATCTTTAATGGGCTGCAACATAATTTACAAGTGTGACAAGGATTCAGTAATGTTCCAAAATTCTTTTCTTACAAGGATTCCTTATTCATCCTAACTACACAAGGAAAGAAGGGCTATTGATATTTAATGATAGATTGATTTATAGGATAATTAGGCAACATTGTAAGATAAATAAACCTTATATCAGACTTGTATTATTTTTTTTCTTCTTCTCTTTTCACAATAGTATAGAGAATTAACTTATGAGTTTTATTTTTATTATTTTCACTATTAACCAAGGCTTGTTTGAGTATAATTAATACTTTATTTTCAGCTAGGATCCAAGGCTTGTTTGGATCAAGGTTTGAGCTTATCAGTATAGGTTCTGGGTCAATTTTGTAAGGGGATCAATTCAGTCCACAAGGGTATATCCATTAAGGTTAATTTTTGAGAAGTAGTTAAACCTCGTAAGCCTAAGTTTCAAAAAACTTTTGATCAATAACACTTCTGAACTTTTCAGTTTAACATGCGAGATAAATTCTTGTATTTTTTGGTTCTTCAATAAACTGAATTTGACTTATCGAAAATCAACTGGCTTTGTAACATCATTCGACTTCATTCGAATAATGTTGATGCCTTGAGATAGGTTTTTATTGTGTCTCACTTATTTCAAACCTTTTTTCACTTTCCAGGATCGGATTTGAATCTTAATTGTGGGTTGCGTGATTATGAGGTTTGCGTCACAAGCTCAAGCCCAAATTAGGTTAGGAAAAAAATAATTGTTTATAATCCAAAAAATTATTTTATAGCAAACCTAAGCCTAAGTCTAAACCCAAGCTAGGATTAAAGGTCATGCTTGTGCTAACAGCATGAGTATGGCTTAAACTCAAAGCTTATTTTATTTAGGCTTATTTATCACTCTTCAACTTTTCACCATATAAACTATAAGAAAATTTTGTACTTTTTGTTGAAGATTTTTGTGTTTTACAAAAAATTCCAACCAAGGGTTTTTTATATTAATTTCTCATTTATCTATAATTTGATTTAATTATGTTCATGTTCCATTTTAAAAGAATTTTGTTGAAGAATATTTTTTAATAAAGTTTTAACTCTAAGAGTAAACGAGCCCTACTTCTAATTCAACAACAAACACCATACTTCAAAGGCCCAATGTTGAAGAAGATGATCAACAACAAATCATGGGTTGCAATAGGGTATTAAAAGGTGTTTTTTAAGTGGAAAACCAGCAATAACACTTGGAACTTGAACCAATACTTTTTGATAATGGGTTGCAATATGATAATTTAGAGTCTTTTTTATTTTTAACCACCAACTTTGCAGAACTTAAAAAATGATTTGATGGTTGTTGAATCATATATTTCATCCATTATCATTGTTGCAACACCAATTGTTCCAATGTTAAATTCTTGCAGCCAATTGACAATGATATGAATGTTGCTATTATTGGGATTGGTTTTATAAAACATGTAATGAGCCCTTTTAAGACTAAATTATATGTGAGGTCCACTCATATTTGAGGTTGAAATCATGTTGGATTTTGTGATCTAACATGAGTACTTTAACATGGAATATTAACATATTTTAAAAATTAATTAAAGGTGAATGAGAGATTGTTCTCAATGAACCTTTGGATAACAAAAATTTCAAACCCAAAATAATTTTGATGGATTAAGCTATGATTTTTTGTGCTTATAAGTTTGGGTTTGGGCTTGATTAATGAAAAATACCTTTTCTATTAAGTCATGTTTGATTACTAATTTATTTTTAGTCCCTAAAATGTTTTAATACATGAACCAATACATTAATTATATGATAAGAATAAATGTTATTAAGAGTAATTCATAAACTATGAATATTCATGAATTATAAGTAATTCATGAACTTTAAACATTCATGAATTATGAGTAATCCATGAACTATGAACATTCATCATAATTAATAAAACATCCATGAATTACAAAGATTCATGAATTATGAGTATTAATATTTTGGTTTTCAAATTCTATAAATAGATGTATTGGATGAGTGGAAAGGGATTAAAAAATTTCTTTAGTTCTTACCCCTTTTTGTTATTAGTTTTTCTAAAGACTTGTTCTTCCATTCTTTCTTTCTACTCTAAGCTTAGGTTCAGTCTTTGTGCAAAGATATTGAGTATTGTTCCTTTGAGTTCATTGTACCTTATTTAGGACTGCACCTAAATAAGAAGTTGGAAATTTGTTTAATCAATATGATTTTAAAAAATTAAGCAAAGGAACCCTTTGTTTTTCTAGATTAGATTCTTGATTTATGGTGGTTAATCAAAGGTTGATAATGGTAGGAATTGATTCTTATTAATTCTTCAACCTTTTAGCTTTCAAAACTCACTAAAAAAAGGGTGAAGAAAGAGTTTATAACTTGAATTTTTTAGATTTTTTCACACTTTGCCTCACCTTATTTTTAGTATTTTCATTCTCTTTATGCTTTGGTTTTTTCTCTTAAATCTAGAGCTTAGGTTCATATTTTATTGAGAGATATTTGAATTCTTTTATTTTGGTTCAAAGACTTTATTTAGAAGTGCATCTAAACTAAGGTGGTATTATTGAAATCTTGGAAGATTTATTATAAAAATTTTAGTTGTACAAGTGATGAGTAATAAAGCCTTAAGAACAAAGGATTCCTCTTTGACAATAACAAAAGTTTCATATATTTAAAGTGTTTTAACAAGTAAGTACCCTTGTTTGTTTTGATTTAAGCATTGCTATTTTTATTATTAGTATGCATGCTAGAACTTTGATCTTATATATATTGCAAGTTTGAATATATGCTTAGATGTATGCTAGTATTCTTTTTATTATATTTATATTGAAAGCATATTTCTCTTAAATTTTATTTTGTATATTTATAGATTTAAAATTGTATGCACTCTAGAGTTACATTGAACAATCTTTTGTGCTTTGAATGCTCTTATTATAATAAACTAAATATTGTTGCTCAATAATCTAATGTAATACAACATATTCTAACAACAATCTTAAGACTTTATTTTTTATACTTGACTTTGTTTAGTTTATCTTGTGGGAATAATAATAATAATATAGATTAATTTTGAAAAAGGGTTTTAACATATTTAAAACCTAAGTTATAATTAAACTTTCTTGAATTTGCTATATACTCACATATAGATTTGATTTTAATTCTATATGTTTTAATTTATAACCTTTCGGTTTGTTATAATTTCCCCTATTTTTCTTTTGTTAAGTTTTATAAGGTTGTTATATATCTTTTTTTTAGTTATAATTTATGTTCTAAAATTGTTTTTCACACTTCAACAATTCTATGATCGATACTATTCTCATATATGTTATTGTTCACATTTACAGAAAATTAATGCAGTGAATAGATACAATCTAGGAATTTTTATTTAAAAAAATTAGATTTTAAGTAGGACTATTTGTGACCTCTCTAATCTTTCCTGAGAACTTACTTAGTGAAAATATTATTCAAATGATACTATTTTTACAATATAGTTTGCATGTGAAATAGTGATAATTGAACAAATCATGGTGAACAAAATAGGGCTGAACTTAGTAACTCAATAAAGAGAATAACTATTGATTTTATCTTGCATAATTTAAATATTTTTATTAATTAAGTTGCTTTATTACAAGTTTTTTTATTACTTTCTTGTTGTGGAGCTGAAATATTTATTTATAAATATTATCAGCTATATATATATATATATATATATATATATATATATCATGTCTTCTACTCAAGATTTAATTGTGTCAATTAATGTTGCTTCAGCAAGTATTACTTCAGTAGTGAGGATTCCATTGTCACCTTCTATGGTGTATGATGAAAAACGTTGAAAATATATTTAAATAATAAAATTTAAATAAATTATAGGTGAATGAAAAATTAATCTCAAAGAATCCTGGGTATCCTAGATTTAATTCTTGATTTATTGTGGCTAATCAAAGATTGAAAATAGTGAGAATTAATTCTTCAACATTTTAGTTTCTAAAATTCACTATAAAAAAGGGGTGAAGGAAGAATTTCTAACTTGAATATTTTTTATTTTTTTCACTCTTTCTCACCTTATTTTTTGTGTTTTCATTCTCTTTTATACTTTGATTTTTTCTCTTAAATCTAGAGTTTAAGTTCATATTTTGTTAAGAGCTATTTATTTATTTTTTTGGTTCAAACACCATGTTTAGAAGTGTATATAAACTAAGGTGGTGGTATTAGAATCTTGAGAGGCATATTATAAACTTCCTAGATGAACAAGTAAGGAGCAATAAAGCTTTAAGAACAATTGATTTATCTTTGACGATAACAAAATTTTCATACTTTTAAAGTGTTTCAACAAGTACATTTCTTTATTTTAATTTAAGCATTGTTATTTTTATTATTAATATGCATATTAGGACTTTGATCTTATATATATATTACAAGTTTGAATATATATGCTCAGAATGAATGCTATTATTCTATTTATTATATTTATGTTAAAAACTTGTTTGTTTTGAATTTTATTTTGCATGTTTATAGATTTAAAATTGTATGCATTTTAAATTTATCTTGAACAATTTTTTATGCTTTGTATATTCTTGTTATGATAAACCAAATATCCATGCTCATTAGTTTAATATAATATAACATATTTTAATAATAGAAGGAATTATTGGAATCTTGGGAAGTTTATTGAATATATATATATATATATAATTATTCTTTGAAAACAACAAAATCTCATATTAAATATTTTATAAATTTATATATTTGTTTAGTATATATAATAGCTTTTTATAATGAATGCACGATTATCAAACTAAATAAAAAATTTTGCTTGTCTAATTTATTTATTTTTGTGAATTTTTAGACAACAGCTGCTACAGAGGGTGATGATTATCATCGAGAGATTCTCCGGCTGCTAGATTTGAGCGGCTGCTATGACGAGGCAGATGTGGTTCCAGACTTCCAGCAACTCATGCAGTAGAGGCTAGCTCTTATTGGCTTCAGGCTACACCAGCTCTGGATGAACCCTTCACTCAAAGAGCC
>Ga0325404_1004939_pt1 | contig 14098 bp, 17 predicted proteins | sample PopdelMetagenome_18_FD_205664 | JGI IMG/M metagenome (GOLD analysis project Ga0325404, IMG submission 205664) | Populus deltoides microbial communities from Bellville, Georgia, United States - Xylem-Control-R1 | ecosystem: Host-associated > Plants > Phyllosphere > Stem > Wood/Secondary xylem... | reverse complement strand
ATGTGATTAACTGATACAAGTGATATTGCTATGGAGCCTACTGGAATAGAATCCAGTACTGTTACAGCTGGAGAATAATTAAGGAATAAGGAATGTAATAGTAAAAACAGTGTGGGCAATGGCAATAGCCACTCATCATGTTTTTTAATAAACTCCTTTATTCTCTGTTACAGCTGTGCCATATATATACAGCATTCCTTCCAGAGCGTTTCCCTTAACTAATTAATCCTTTATTCTAGCATGAGAGCGCACACGGGTCGTCTGCTTGCAGTTAGTTATTTGCAACAGTGCGAATAAATGAAACGGAGCTTTTTAACAATGATTATAACAATTTAAATCTACCCGCCTCTTCTTGGCTCAATTTTTGCATGTAACAGGTATTCGCCCTTCGAAAACGACCTTGTCCTCAAGGAAGAATTCAGGGAACCTAGCTATATTGAATTTCATCAGCATACTCCCAGGTGGCGTCAAACGGGGCAAGACCCTTCCAGTTGATGAGGATTTGGGTGGTGGCCTGGTTACACCTCTTCACCATTCGTCTGTCCAAGATCACCTGTGGGGTTATCATGGGAGCTGAAGGAGTAGTAGGCAATGTTGACTGCAATGCCCTATTCCTGATGTGCTTCTTTAACTGGGACACATGGAAAACCAGGTGGATGGAAGCAATAGGTGGTAACAACAGCTTGTAGGCCACATAACCAACCTTCTTCAAAATCGAATAGGGCTATAGAATTTTGAAGCTAGTTTCTGAGAAACTCTGTGTGCCATGGATTTCTGACGATAGGGCTGTAGTTTGAGGTAGACTAGTTCCCTTGGATTAAACTGTTTGTCACTGCATTTGTGGTTGGCTAGCTGTACCATTCTATGCTGAGCCTGGAGCAAGTTGTTCTGATTTTTGCGAGCATTTCTTCCCTTGGTGTGAGCAACTGATCTATAGCCTCCACTGTGGAATCTTTAGGAAAATAAAAAATGTGTAGAGGAGATGGAAAACCATATAATATCTCGTAAGGAGTAGACTTAGTAGCTGTGCAGTAATTGGTGTTGTACCACCATTCGGCAAGAGGCACCCACTTAGACCATTGGTTAGGATTGCCACCAGTCATGCAAGGCAAGTAATTTTCTAAACACCTGTTCATCACTTTAGTTTGGCCGTCTGATTGAAGGTGGTAGCTTGTCGAATGATGTAGGTTTACTCCCTGATGTTGGAATAATTGTTACCAAAAATGACTTAAGAAAACTGGGTCTCTGCCACTGACAATAGTAGGAGGAAGGCCATGCAGTTTATAGACGTTGTTCATAAAAACTCCAGCCACAGAAGAAGCTGAATACGGATGAATAAGAGCCATAAAATGTGCATACTTGCTGAACCTATCCACAACCACCAAGATGACTTCCTGACCTTCTGATTTAGGAAGGCCTTCAATGAAATCCATGATGATATCAGTAAATAGGGCTAGAGGAATAGGTAGAGGCTACAGTAGCCCTGGGGTCAGCACATTTTCATTTTTGTTTTGCTGACACATATTGCATTCCCGAACAAATTGCCAAATGTGTTTCTGCTGCTTCTTCCAGTAGAAAAGACTGCCTACCTTTTGAGTTGTTACCACCACCCCTGAATAACCCCTTGTGGCTGTGTCGTGGTGTAAGGCTATCAACTTGTTATGCAGTTCAGGATTCTGTCCTACCACAATTTTGTCCTTTTTGTTTAAGTGATTGTTGACCCACGTATAGTGAGGGTGAGAGCTAGGGTCTTTCAACAAATCACATATAATGGTCTTGATACTAGCATCAGTCTCTCAGGTCATCCTGATTTCGTCCATGATAGGAGTGGAAATTAAAGTCATAACCATGGTGCTTAATTGTCCACTAGGAATCCTTGACAGAGCGTCTGCGGCCATATTATCTTTCCCTTTCCTATACTCAATTTCATAGTCAAACCCAAGTAATTTAGTAAGCCAGAGGTGTTGAAAAAGACAGGTTACCTTTTGATCCAGCAAATGCTTGAGGCTAACGTGATCAGTTCTTATGCGAAAGTGTTTTCCCCAAAGGTAATGTTTCAACTTAGCCACTGTCTGCACAATTGCAAACATCTCCCTCTCATAAGCAAATAGAACTTGTTGCCTAGGGCTTAGAGCCTTGCTGAGAAAGGCTCTAGGGTGTCCTTCCTACATCAGCATAGCCCTCACTCTAGTTCCTAAAACGTCGGTTTCAATGACAAACAGCTTGGTCATGTCAGGTAAAGCCAAAACTGGAGGATTTGTCATTGCTTGTTTCAGATTTTCAAAAGCAACTGTAGCCTCTTCATTCCACCTGTAAGAATCCTTCTTGATGAGCTGAGTTAAAGGTTTGCAGATGGCCCCATAACCCTTGACAAACCGCTTGTAATAACCTGTGAGCCCCGGGAAACCCCTCAGCTGTTTGATGTTTCTAGGCAATGGCCAATTTACTATGACTTGAATCTTGAGTGGATCGGTGACTACCCCAGACTTTGTGATCACGTAGCCTAGATACTCCACTTGAGAGCTGCCAAAATCACACTTACTTCTCTTAGCAAGAAGACTCTGACTTCTGAGAATATCAAACACTATCTGCAATTGTTCCACATGCGTTTCCAGTGTAGGGCTGTACACCAAGATGTCGTCAAAGAAGACGAGAATGAATTTTCGTAAATGCCTTCTGAAAATGTCGATCATTAAGCTTTGGAAGGTAGCTGGCTGGTGCATTGGTTAAGCCGAATGGCATGACCAAAAACTTATAATGGTCATTATGGGTTCTGAAGGTTGTCTTGCGTATATCTCCAGCAAGCATCCTTATTTGATGATAACCAGCCCGCAAATCAACCTTTGAGAATATAGTCGCCCTTCCTAGTTCTTCCAACAGTTCTTCTACAATAGGGGATATGGAACTTGTCTTTGATCGTCATCTTGTTAAGAGCCCTGTAATCCACACACAACAGCCAAGTATCATTTTTCTTTTTCACTAAAACCACTGGTGAAGCAAATGGATTGGTGTTGTGTTGTATAATGCCAGAATCCAGCATTTCTGTTACTATTTTCTCCACTATATCTTTTTGTAAGCCAGCGTGGTGATAAGGTCGGAGATTGATTGGTTGTGATCCTTCCTTGAGAGGAATAGCATGATCATGCGTTCTAAGGGGAGGGAGCCCTGTCGGTTCCTTAAAAATGCCCTGGTAGGAATTCAACAATTCGTCTATAGTTGAATTAGTCCCAAGACTAGGTTGCAGGGTAGTGGTCATTGAGCTGATGAGATGATCATTGTCTTCTACTACTCTGAGGCTGTAAAGATTGACCTCCACGAGCTGAGTTGGATTGTTAAGCAAACTGTTGAATTGTTCGAAGCTAATAGTCTGGAGCTTAACTGGAGTATCTCCTTGCAGCAATACGTCTTGCCCTTGCCATACAAAAGACATCCATAAGTCATTGTAATTGGATAGGATGTTACCCAACGTAATCAACCATTGTACTCCCAGCACCATGTCACAGTTGTTTAGTTTCACTACAAACATATCTGCAAAGAACTTGACTCCTTGCATTTTCCAGAGAAAATTCTTGCACACATAGGTACAAGTCATCTGACCACCATTTACTGCTTCTACTGTTAATGGCCGAATTGGAGTGAGAGTGTAACTCAGTTTCTTGGCCACCTGAGTGTTGATAAAATTTTGTGTGCTTCCTGAGTCGATCATGATAAATAATGGAGACTTGTCAACCTTACCAGTCACTCTTAGGGTCTGAAAACCTGAAGTACCCTCCAAGGCATTGATGGATATTTGAGGTGTGAAGGTTTCAGGGTCAATCTCGCTGGCTTCCTGGACCTCTTCTTTTGCAACATCCTTATCGTCTAAAATACATAAGGAATACACCCTTTTATTTCTGCATCAATGTCCTGGTATGAATTTTTCATCACACCAAAAACACAATCATTTCGCCCTCCTCTCATCCAGCTCCTTATTCCTAATGGTCCTTGTAGGTCTGTAAGGTGTTTTAACAGGATAGTTATCAAGGGTTGGAGTCTTCTGGTGTTATGGAATCGGTTTTGCAGTGTTGTTATTGTGGAAGAGAGTGGTTTTAGTGGTGTTTTGGGCAAGGAAAGGCTTCTGTGGGTTGATATTAGTAGTTTATATGTGTTCTTTGAGTAGGAATGATGGGGTTACTTGTGACTGATGGTATTTTCTTGTAGTTTAGCTAGGTTGTAAGCTTGGTATAAAGTTTTTGGTTCAAACATTTTGACCATGTTCTTAATCTCAACTTTTAATCCCCCAAGGAAAAAGACCAGAGCCTGTCTTTCTGTCATCTCTGCCCTGTTCCACAGTATATCGAATTCTTGTATATAAGTTTCTAAGTCAGCCATTTGCTTATGATCCTTCAGTTCCTCTAGAGGGTCCTTCTGGCCTCCAAAACGACAGCACAACGCCTCAATATATTCACTCCATGGGACCCCAAGACGGTGCCTAACAAAATTCTGATGCCAATATAAGGCTCTGATGCCAAAAATCTATGATTTCAAAGTACTGGTTACATCTGAATAACCATTGATAGACTTTGTCTCCATTGAAACTAGAAAAGTCACGTCTAGGCTTATATACCTGTTGAGGATGTTGATCTGCTTCCCTAGTCCACCAATTCCTGGTAACTCAATTGGAGCAACCTGGCTGCTCATGGTTAGCAATTGGTTCACCCCTTCCCAAGCTCAGCTTCTGCAGAAAAGAGCTTTGCTGGAACGCTAAGCCACTGATCAAGTCTTTGATCTCCCCAAACTTAACCTTATGACCATCCATTTTCTGACCATACACTTCCAATAACTTGGTTACTTGCTCATATTTTACTGCATGCTCCTTGTTGGTAAACTCAAAAGACTCCTCCAAGCGCCTTAGATCCTGTGCTCTGGTGTCTGGAACCATGGCTAGTGTCCAAGGTTCGCAAGCTCTGATACCAGTTGATACAAGTGATATTTCTATGGAGCCTACTGGAATAGAATCCAATGTTTAGGTAAGGTTGTTATGTAAGGAGAATAAGGAATGTAATAGTGAAAACAGTGTGGGCAATGGCAATAGCCATTCATCATGTTTTTCAATAAATTCCCTCTCTATTACAGCTGTGCCATATATACACAGCATTCCTTCCAGAGCGTTTCCTTTAACTAATTAATCATTTATTTTAGCATGAGAGCACACAAAAGTCGTGTGCTTGTAGTTAGTTATTTACAACAATGCGAATAATTAAAACGAAGCGTTTTAACAACGATTATAACAATTTAAATATACCCACCTCTTCTTGGCTCAATTTGTGTGCATGTAACAGTAACCTGATCATACATGATTTTGACTGCCTATTAAAGTCAATTTCAAGAATTTTCTTATTAAAAAAATAAAATTATATTAAATTAACTCGATAATTTAGGCTTAATGATTTAGGTTTTTTTTTCAAGTCAATGCCTAGCACAAGTTTGACAACTATACTCTACATAGAAGAAGAATATATACAATCCCTTCCTCTTAAACCTTCTCCTCTCATCCATCCTTCTCTCAATCCCTCCTGACAAACAAGGTATCAAGAGATCAGCTGATGCTCATAAAAATATACAGCCTAGCAACCAGCTGATATTACCACATAGGTTCCAATGTAGGATGTCTTTGATCCTTCGATTGATCTAGAATCTTAGATGGTACAACTTAATAACATTACACTTCAGGATATAAGCATTAATTCCCATCTGCAAGGTGGAATTAGGAGTGATCATCCGCAACAATATAAGAGAAGTCATCTTGTATGCTACAAAATGGTTAAATAGCAAAGGTGAAATTAAGAGGATCACCATGTTTTAAGCCTCTCTGAACCCCAAATTCTCTACTGGGAGAACCATTTATTAGAATCGCAGGTCTTGATTGTGATAAGCATTCCAAGATAAAATTTCTCCATTTTATCCCAAAACCCATATACGACATGACTTCCTCCAAATACTCCCATAATACTGAATCAAAATCTTTTTCGAAGTCAACTTTGAAAATAAAACCATCGTTGCCAGTATGTTTCAGTCTATGAATCAATTCATTTGCTAGCTACCATATAACCATCTAGAATCTGTCTACCAGTAATGAATCCCGTCTGATTCGAAGTGGTAATAGTGGGCATATATAGTTTGTTTAAGTCTTGCTGAAAACAGTTTAGCTACAATCTTAAATAGCCCGTTGATCATACTTATTGGCTTGTAATCAGCAAAGCTATTAGGGGACTTACATTTAGGAGTTAAAGTTACATGAGAAGTATTGATACATTTAGGCAATTTTTCGTTTCTGATAAATTCATTCACCAGCCGCAGTTCTTCCGTGCCTATGATGCCAAGCATTCTTGTAAAATGCAAGAGTGAAACCATCCGGCCCAGGAACTTTAGAGCCGTCACAATCCCACACTACCTGCTTTGCTTCCTCTATAGTTGCCTCCTGCTCTAACTGTTGAGACATCAACATAGTGATAGACTTGAAGCCCTTATCTCCCATAGTTGCTAGTGATATGTTTTTCTTGCTGTACAACCCCTAGTAAGAGATTGCCGCTTCTTTGATTGTTTCTGGCATGTTTCAATATTCTACACCATCGAATTTAATTCTCAAGATTGTGTTTCCAGCCTTTCTAACATTCGCTGCCATGTGAAAAAATCCCGTGTTTCAGTCTCCAAGATCACACCAATTCTCTCTAGACTTCTGTCTCCAAATAGCTTCTGCATGTTTACTGACCTCCCTGAGAGATAAGGTCATTTAGATTGCTTTGCTCACCCTCAGTTCATGCCTTTAATTCACCCTGTTCCTCAAGGATCTGTATCTTGCTTTGCATCTCAAACAACCTGCTATCCTGGTTCCTGAAAAGCTATTTATTCCAAACCCGAATCTTGTGCGATAGCAGACTCTGTTTTTTCATCAAAGTGAAATCCCCTAGAAATTGATGGCAACATTGTTGCCAAAACTCATGAAGATCCTTCATAAAGCTCGGATGATTTATCCAGCAGTTGAAAATCTGAATGGCCTCCATCCCCAATCTTGTTGACCTGACTGAAGCACGAATTAGCAGTGATCCGATAGACCTCTCGGATATCTTACTAACGACAAAGTTTGGAACTGGATATGGCAAGGTGCTGTTGCGAAAGCTGTAATTCCACATTGCTTTTCTCCAATTGAGGTTTCCGTTGAGACTTCATCTTTATCCTGTATGATGTAGGTTGAGAGACTGGCCATGGAATATGATATAGATTCAGGGAGTGGATAATGAGTAGAGTCTATTTCACCAATTTTGATTTTGAAATCAGCTCCATTGAGATGCATCTTGATTACTGTATTTAAAATTTCCACGTTCTTGGTGCGAACTAACCTGCCAAAGCCATGTAGCATTTTGCCAATGCATTCCATTTTCCACCCAACAATTGATATCCAAGCCAATCTGTCAATGGCATAATCAACTGTATTCCAAGGTCTAATTTCATCAACGAAGTTAATCAACCATGTTGATTCACTCTCCAGTGCTTGTTTCATCTCGCCATATTCTTCAAATATGATCAGTACTTGAGATGCACCAAGGAACCAGACTAGTTTTCAGCCAAGTTTATTCCCAACAAAGAGCTTTCGTAAAAGTTTATTTTCAAACCCGAGATAATCTCAAACCATCTTAGAATTCTCTTTGCATGAATTAAAGAATTGAAATCATTTGGAATAAATATCAAAGTATCATCCGCGTACTGCAAATGGGTTATAAAATCTCCAGGATTAAACTGATCAATACCCCTGGAGTAATCTAAAGCTGAAGCTCCGTGGAAAAGCACAAATAATCAATCCCTCTGTTGCAATATCAAATAGCAAAGGTGAAAGAGGGTCGCCCTGTTTTAAGCCTCTTTGAACCCCAAATTATCTACTGGGAGAACCATCCCTTCCGGTATCTAACTAGTTTTTAAAAAACTCTAAAAAATTGTTGGATCTTAAGGGGAAAATTGTTGTCTGTGATCACGGAAGTAGTGCAAGAGTGGAAAAAGGGTTGGCTGTTAAGAAAGCTGGAGGTGTTGGATTCTTGCTAATGGAATTTCTAATGGTGAAGGTTTAGTTTACGATGCTCATTTAATTCCTGCTTGGACTGATGGTATTTGTCTAACTACATTGATTCAGGTACACTGAATTCAACCTTCTTTCTAGCACTTTAATGGAACGTCTTCATGTAAGTGGTGTCGCAGCCTTGCTTAAATCTGCACACCCAGATTGGAGTCCGGCAGCCATTAGATCTGCAATGATGATCACTGCCAATACAGTTGGGTTATGAATACCTAGTGGATACTCGAAATCTAATCAAGTTTGGTTCAGGTATCTAAGATTCGTACGTGATCGAGTTCGGATCGGTCATGGATAGTAATTTTGAGTTGATATTTGAATATGGATATGGATAGTACTGACCAGGTGATAATAAATATGTACATATTTATCTAAAATTACAATATCTAAAGTTCTTGTAATTTGAACACACCACTAGCTCCATCACCATGGTCCACCATCATCACCTATCTCCTTCCATTCTTCATGCACCTCTCGCTCCACCATTAAGCCTACCACCAGAACCACAACATATTCCTCCACCTCTACCACCTCCAAATCAACACCCACCAGCCCCTCCACTCAATCTATCTCTAGCCTCGCCGACAGCACCCTCACCACCTCCAACACCAACAATTTCTCCAGAACTAGCTCTAGCTCCACCACAAAAACCTTTACTAGCTCCAAAACCCACAACCTCTTCCAGCACCATCTAAATTAAAGGAGCCAAATTAATAAGTTTTTCTGAAACCTCAAAAGAACCCTTTTCAGTTGCAAGAAGTTTCCTAGACATGGTGAAGCAAACTACAAGATAACATTTTGATGATTAAAACTCGATGGTCGCAAGAGGGTTTTATAAGGGGAATATGTTCGAGTATCTTACATATTGTTTCTCATCTTTTCATCTAAAAACCCTGTTGAGAAAGTGATTACACTTAGCTACCCCTAATGAAAAGAAACCTTTGGTATTTACTTTTCATTCCTACTGACTTCTTCCATATTACTTTATGTCACGGGGTCAATTTTTCGCTCTCGAAAACAGACCTCGCGCGGCAGTCTAGTCCCGTTAGACTCAGCCTTTCCCTCGTCTATTCACTCGTGTTTTGCCTACGACTAGTTTGTCCCACAAACCCAAGAGATCCCCACACTCTTTCAACATAAACAAGCGGAATAACACTCAATGAATATGAACAGAATACAAAACACAGCAGATTATAGGAACAAGTCCCAACCTTTTCATTAACTCCATTAAAGGATTACACAAAGTCCGTCTTGTGTGCTATGCCCAATCCGTTCTGCATGCTACACATTTTACAGCCTATCTATTTACAAGATAATGGAAGTTACAAGTATAAACTGCCTTTAACTTCCTGCACAGCTGGAGCACCTATTATCCCATATTCTGCCAACTTCTTCCCCATATAAGAAACTGCCGCAAACTGCCGATAACTGCTCCCAAAACTGCCACAACTACATTGGCATGTTCTCACAAGCCAACTGCCAACTGCCAGCGTAACTGCCTCGCATGCCTTGGACCGTCCGCTGTCCAAGTTATCGTCAGCCCCTGCTGCCGATTTTGTCGACGCTGTCGAATTCCTCGACGCTGCCGAATTGTTGACACACGCTACTGCCGAATCTGTCAACGCCCATGCACGATGTCACTGTCGATGCATGCTGCCATTCCTGCCAGTAGTGTTTACGTCAAGTCTAGGACTGCCTACTGTCCAGACTTATCGTCAGCCCCTACTGCCGATTTTATCGACGCTGCCGAATTCCTCGACGCTGCCGATCTCACCAGTGCTGCCAAATTCCCCACTGTCCCATTGTGTCATCCCAGCACTGTTTCGTCAAGCCTTGAACAATCCTCGCCCAAGCCCCAACTTTCGTTAGCATACTACCTCGCTAGCTGTTGTGTGCTGTCGCACACACACTCTGCGGATTTTCGCTACTGTCACGCGGGCTGCCACCCCGTAGCTACTGTCCAGCAATGCTTTTCGTCAGCCTATGCCTTGACGAATTTAACCCTGTAACACTTTACCTTTTTATTTATTTTATTAATTTCTTGAAGTACAATATATTTACAACTAGGTATGAGACTATAATGTAGTGTTTATCATGGCAATTTTTATTATTTAAATTAAAATATAATTTTGATTATTTGAAAGAAATTTCAGCAGAGAAAGACTAGACTACTATAGTTACTGAAATATCAAACAAATTGCTAAATATTACTTCTAATTAATTACACTAAAACTTGATAAATAAGATCATAAAAATATATTCATAGATGTTGATATTAGCTGAAAAAGATAACTAAGCCATGTTATATACTATCGAATAACAAGCCTTCTATCTATTTTTATTTAATTATAGAGAATTTGTGTGCTTGGGAGTCAAGATTTTACCATGACTATAATTTTAGAGAGACACGAAAGCCTTTAAAATCACTTGTGTAGTTGCATAACAAGCAATGAAAACTGCCTTCACATTGTATGGTTTGGTGTATTGATGATTCTTAATTTATTGACCACAACTTTTGTATTTATCATCGCTTTCGTTGTTCCCCTAGTAGACATGGAAAATATTCATGAACTTGTTTCTGGATCTCTTACTAAAGGCGATATAGATAAGTAATGGCCACTGGCTAGCCCATATGCAGAGAAGATTGAGATTCTTTTTCCTATAGCAAGGACCAGCTGTTGGTATGGAGTATGACAGATAGTCATAGAAATACTCCCTTTCCTGGCTCGTTATGGAAAAACCCTGGAAAAGATAATTCTAATGTCGATAAAGGTGTTGTCCTGAGCATGAGAGAGAAGTATTATATTGAAGAGTGAGTCTGAGAAAGATGGTCATTGGTGTCCATCTTCCGGAAGCCTAGTGTCTGGAGGCATAATAGCAGCGTGTGAGGGTTCTGAGCATTTGTTGGATTTTTCAGTATCAAAGATACCTTCAGATACTTTCATTTTTTCCCCCAAGATTTTCTTCATGAGAAGGATGGCGGGTAGGATCTTAAATAATTTGCCATCGGGTATCTTAGTCTTGCATTGAAAGAGGTTGAACTGAACACACTAGGAGTTTTGTGTTTTCTTTTTACGATGAAATAAAACTACAGTGACCTCAAACACTTCGTAGCATAGTGATTTTGAGTGCTAAGATGAAGGAGTCCAGTTCATATGGGAAGCTATTGTTGGAAGAAAGATATGTGTTGTATTTGATCAAAAACGGTAATCCAAAGCCGGAAATTTAAAAACAAGAAGAAAATTGAGAAGAATGTATATTTTTATTAAATGTTTTTCTTTTAGCTTTATTAGTTTTTCTTTTATGTTTTTTAATAATATTAAATTACAATGTTTTTATAAATATAAAATTCTAAACAATCAAGAAATTAAACTAATATAAAAAAAATTAATCTAGACAGTCAAATCAATCAATAGCTGTTTTTTAACTAATTAACCGATTCATTTAATTTAATTAATCAATTATTTTCTTTATTGTTTAAAAAAATTAGAAATTAAGTTTATTTTTTAACCATTATGGTAGGAAATGAACAATTGAACAAGTTTATAAATTTGATTTTTTATTACGAGAAACCATGAACAAGATTTTTCTAAAACCCCTTATTCGCCATTCCTCTGTTGCAAGAACTTGCATTCCCTCGTCTCCAAAATCGACATTGTCTCCCTTAGATCCTTATGTCAAAACGAGGGCGGTGGTGATGACGATGAAGATACTCTCTTGTGCTTGTAGTCTCATCACCACGTTACACCACCAGCATTCCCTGCCCTCATGACGGTGTTTGGAAATCTCAAGTTTCTTGAAATCAAGCTCTGCTCTTTCCCTTCTTCCTCGAGTTTGCATGTGTCCAGGCTGAACTTCATGATTGGTGATGGCGATAGTATCCAATGTGAATTAATCTTCGCTGTTAAAACTGCGGTATTGTCGAGCACAAGGAGAAGTAGAGATGTACCTCTGAAATCCGACATGAAGTTCGATCCATCCTTCGTTGAAACAACGATGTTCTTGTTAAAGAAAATGGTGCCGCATTGGCCTAAAACGTTAAAGAAAGTGGTGTTTTTGAGTGCAAATATGCAGGGGTCTGGATCAAGAGGTAGTGTTTTTATAGGAAACAAAGAGCTGGGTAATTTTATTGATTTGATTTCGACTTCGATGGTTTATGAGAGTTGGCTTAACTGGCTTAATTAATAATACTAGGAATGTAACTTATTGGATTAAGGACCTAAGGAATGATGAGCATTCCATGCTTAGAGAAAATGTTTGGATTCTTTATGGCTTAGCATTCCCATGGGAGAAGGGCAGATTGACGACTACCGATATAGTTGTGAGGGAAAGTGTTGTGAAGGAATAATTGGGTGCTTTTGAATGAGGATGATAGTGGTGCATGGGTAATTTTATTTTTTCTGTTTAGTTTAAAAATTCCCAGCTTGTATTTCTGCTGACTAATTGAAGAGAAATATTTCCTAATAAGATTTTGAATTATGATTTTTATGTGGTGATGTAGAACTCTGTGTTGGTAGAATTTTGTGTGGCCTTCTTGTATTGTTTCCTTCCGCACCAATTAAGGGATTATATCTTGACATTTTTCAGTTAGAAAGTCATTTATAGATTTTGTAAGTGTTCATGCTTTGCACCGAGGGTTTTGAATCTGTTGTTTCAGCTGGTTCCGGAGCAATTTCAAACAAGTAGATTACAAAAACTTCCTCGACATTGAGTATTTTCTTTTACTTGGTAAAAAGCACCTTGATCGGCTCCAGGATCCTGATACTGTTGGATTGTCATCTTTGAATGTCAGTTTGTCTGAAACTGAAAACCCTGAACACTGAATCTGTCATCTTTAACTTAGTATTCAAGCTGTCATTGCCGTCCTAACTCGGAACTGAAAGAGACCCAATCTGTATTGTTAATCTAAGGCCAACCAGAAGACTCTAAATTGAAGAAGACTTGAAGAACGACAGAGACTTTGTGTAGAACAAGAAGAGCTGTAGAGTCTGCGAAAAAAAATAGGCCAGAAGTTCTTCAGAAGGACTTCAGAGCGCATTTTGTGTCAAAATTGAGAGCTGCTGAGTGTAATTTTTACTTTAGATGGCTGCTGGGTGTTCTTGAGCAAATCTAGGGGTGTTAGTTTTAGCTTAGAGAAGCTATAATTGCCATTCCTTAAACCAGCCAGACATGAACATACTTTTCCAGGTCATTGCTTGTATACTTAGTCTCACTGCCACATTTTGCAGTAAAAGAAGGGGAAGATTATATTCAGATGATTATACTCCATGTTATAGGTGGATAGCACTCCTATGTGATCATTATGTACCAGTTTACCTCCCTTTCTGCTTGCTTCTTTCCTGACCTTTGACCAGCTGTTTGCTGTAAACTTCTCTATGAAAATGTCTGCAAAGTTCTATGTTCCTATGTTTTAGTTCTCCCACAGTTTTTCAGGGTTAACCATTTGCTCAAGTTGAAGCTAAAAATGTGATGATACATTTGGTTTCGGTTACAACACATTATCAAAATACCCAAGTTATGTCATCTCCTGAGAGTCCAGCATTACCTCATCTGGCTTCACAATTCTGAAATGTACCAAAAGTACTTTCAACAGTAGAGATAATCGAATCACCTGACTTGAACAATCAGATGTCAGTACAGAATTAACCACCCAAAAGGGGAACTGTTTGAGCAGGTTCACATTCAATTTATGATACTGCACAAGATACAATCCAGAGGCCTAAATACACCATTGATGACGAATTCCAAAAAAATAAATAAATCTGTTTGTAGATTTTCTGAAGAAATTGCATGTATGAACTTTTGAACACCCAGTGGGATTGTTTCTTTCTTTATTTGTCAGGGTGTAGTGTGAATTGCACAAAAGAAGCATATCTTTGTGAGTCAAAGAAATAAACAGAAATCTAAAAGCTTGATGGCATCTGCAAAAACCTGCTCGCTTTGATGCTGTGAATTTCTGTCATCTTCAGAAATATGAGTTGGCAGCACAGGCAT
>Ga0325404_1004938_pt1 | contig 14099 bp, 9 predicted proteins | sample PopdelMetagenome_18_FD_205664 | JGI IMG/M metagenome (GOLD analysis project Ga0325404, IMG submission 205664) | Populus deltoides microbial communities from Bellville, Georgia, United States - Xylem-Control-R1 | ecosystem: Host-associated > Plants > Phyllosphere > Stem > Wood/Secondary xylem... | reverse complement strand
ACTAAAAATGATAAATTTACTTACAAAAAATGATAAAATCCACAAGAATTAACGGATGTTGTGACCACGTACAAAAGTATAAGAAACTTGAGTGCTAGCTTGTGTTGAGAAGAGGGGAGAGTTGAGAGGGTGGTTGGCTGCAGTTTGGGAGGGGAGAGGTGGGATGTGGAAGAAGAAGGGGAAGAAGAAGGAGAAACAGAGGAAGAGAGAGTGTCGGCAAAGGCAATATATACTGGCGTTTACCAACGGACTCACTGACGGAATATTCCGTCGGTAAATTCGTCGTTGATTTCGCTGGTGGTAGCGACACGTCCCTGCTTGGCTGTCTGGTTTGAATCCCTTGGTATATTCTGTCGGTAAATTCGTTTGAATAAAATCCACGTCATCCCGCCGTTGCAATTTTCAAAAAAAAATTTCACGCTGTCGGCGATGCCGCTAGTATATACCGACGAAATTATTTTGTCGGTATATACCGGCAGAATTGCCGATGGAAAAATCCCATCGGCGAATTCCGACAGAATTTGAGATGGAATTATTTCCGTCGGCAAGTTTTACCGACGGAAAGTTTCTGTCGGTAATTCCGTTGGTGTTATCTGATTTTCTGGTAGTGATTTGTTCTTATATCGACAATATTGTCATTGGTGAAGGTACATCATGAGGTGACCTTCTGCTTTTATGGGTTCTAAAGTGAAGAGCTTGAGAAAAAGCTCGAGGTTTTGTTTGAGAAAAAATCTGTCTCTTTTTGTACACTCATTTTATCAACATAAATAATAATGAGTAACTTATTCTCGATATTATGACTCTTATGAAAAAAATACTCTTTGCATTTTGAGAGCATCGTTTATTGTTCCAGGTTGCTTGCTTGTTTGATTAGAAAGGACTTCTATAGGTACATAACGTGGGTTGTGGTTTTTGGCTATAAAAGAAAGGATTCATAAGGCTTAAAGAGTGTTTTAAGGTTTCAAAGACTGATGATCACTATTAGCAGTTCGACTCTTATATCTCTCATCTTTTCTTTAGTCGCTCTTCTTTGATTTGCCATTTTTTATTGTTTTGGTCAGGGCATACTCATTTTGTTTTTGCTATCACTTTTTCTTGTGATTTGGGCATGCCCCCTAACATTTGAGTTTCTTGGGCTCTTTTACCTTTTTGGCTTTCTCACAGCTTTGTCATCATTATTGATACTTGAAATTTCATTTGCCCCTAATATGGGGTGTGATCCTAGTTGAAATTTTTCATGAAAAAAATTTATTCACGGTTAACAAGGGATCATAAGGGATATATTCATTTTAGAATGTGAAAGGGATAATAAAGATGGTATTTTTTTCATTTCAAGCGCAAGCAATTAAGATCAATAAACTTTGATCTCATCTAGTGTGATGTTTTGGGCTTTGCAAAGAGATGCATTTCATGAGTCTATGAATAATGGATCCATACATATCATTATACATACATTTAAAATGATTGGCTCAAGAGTCATGGTGTGAGGGTGACTATTCATTTTTCTATTCATATACTTTGGTTTAGAATTTAGTCACTCCAATGAAAGAGTTGTTTGATTCATTTGTCATTCTACAAGTAGAATGTCAAAAAGTTGTTTTAAATAAACACCAAATCATTTTTTTAAATCAAAAAGCAAGTTTAATTTTTTTCAAAATTCCATTGGCGGAAAAGATTTTGGTAAAATAAATGAATTGAGCCTATGAGATCAATGCAAGGCTACAAAGGTGTATTTGTGAGTTCAGGAAACCTCTTTCAGGATTTATGACAACGTAAATCAAAGAAAGAGAAACAATTGAAGGACAAACTCATTATTTCATTGAAGAGGCTTAGCAATGAAGACCTTATGCCAACATCTTGGGCTATAACTTCTAGCAAGGTAATACAAAAGGGCTAAATACTTAGCAACCATTGATTGAAATTTTCTATCCCAATTGTTCATCGCTTATGAACTCCTCGACAGGGACATCTTTTCAATAGTCAGTTGGGGTCATATGTAGATCATTATTGACCTAATAACACCAAAGCTTTATCTTCAAGATACTTGATTTCTAGGAACCAATGTGAAAAGGTTAGCTATTGGAAGGGTAGGTGTTTTGGTAGTTATTTCTCTTGCCTTTGTAACCACCTTCGGTATTGCGAACCTTAATGTCCTTCCCTTTTCCAATGAAACCTTTCTTCCCAGTTGGGTCAGCAATCTTACTTAACCCGATGACTTGTTCAATCCTCTTAGCTATAACAACCAGGTCAATGAAATGTTGTGAAGAGCTTCTAACAAGATATTCAAAGTACGGGGATTTAAAGTTGTTGGAAAATAAATTGATCATCTTTTTTTTCCAACAAAGGAGGATTAACTTGTGCAACTACCTCATGCCACCTTTAGACATATTTTCTTATGGACTCCTTGTTGTCCTTCTCCATAACTTGCAAGCTTAACCTATCAGGGCTCACGTCCATATTGAACTTATATTACCTAATAAAGGCGTTAACTAAGTCCTACTTTTTCACCTTGGTATTGTCCAACCATATATACCAAGTAAGGACAGTGTCACTTAAGTTGTCTTGAAAGAAGTGAATCAACGGTTTCTTATTATTAACCACCTCAGTCATTTTGTTGCAGTATGCTTTGAGATGAGTTATAGGAAATTGAGTTCCATTATATTTAACAAATTTCAGCACTCTAAACTTTTTGAGAATGACCACGTTAGGCACCAAACACATCTCAACAACTTTTATGGGATCATATAGGTTAACCCCCTTAAATGTCCTTATCCTTTGCTTTAGGGCAGTCCATTTTTTCAGACCATCTTTTTTTACCATCTTGTATTTTTAAGGTTCCTTCACTATAAAGTCGATGGTAGACAACATTATTATGGGATATGCTAATTGAGCAAATTAGGAATACATAGTCTGTTGAGATTCAAGTGATACCTCATTTTCTCCTAGATTTTATAGATTGAAGGGAGTTGTAGGCATCTGTGGAGGCTGAGCTATAAATTTTGCTTTTTTGGATTTAGATCCGAAGGCCTTTTCAAGCAGACTAGTAAGCTTCACGACTTCTTCTCTAAGACTTTCTAACTTTTTTTAGTGTTAGGCTTCCAACTAGGCTTTTTCTTCATTTTCCATCTATCTTTTTCACAATCGAGTGTTATAAGTGTGTTTCAATGGAGAACCTATATTTCAACCTTCTAAATTAAAATTATGTAATTATGCACAAATGATGATGTTATCAACAAGGAAAATACAAATTCAATGTGGACTCGCCCTTCATGGGTTGACAACAATCGTTATTCATGGATTTTAGGAACCTAATGACGTTATCACGCCAACGAGGGGATCCTTGTCCAGCCTTGCTTAAGTTTGAGCTTTTGATAAACCTTTCGACTTTCAATTCAAGTCAGTTCCTTTTTGTCAACCATAACAGCTCAGACTCTTATATCCTATGTGATCACTATTTGCCACCCCATGGTCTTGAAATTCAAGATGCCACATGTTGGCCTTGCCATGGTGAGATTACACAAGGTACAACCTAGTAGGTAGGTTCTAGTCGTTAAACACATCAAGAGGGTAGGTTACTATCTAGTCTCAAAGGATCTCTCGCATGCTCAATGATCATCCTTGAAAGGTCGATACAAGGCTTACGAGTGTGAAGATAGAGGCTCTAAATAATATCAAATAGGCATATCAACTACTTCCAAGTAAATAATTAGGCGAGAATTGGATTGTTTCACAAGTCTTGGCCAAGCTAAAGCCATTAGGATACCGTTACTTCCCTATCTATCCTAAATTTAAGGTGTGTGGTCTTAAAGTGATGCATGAAAATATAAATAAGGATGCATGCTAAAACAGTAAAGGCAAGAAAATAAACCAATAAACATAACAAACAAGATAGAAATAATAAGACAAAAGGCAAAGTTTAGTCCTAAAAGTCCCCAGTAGAGTCACCATTCTATTGCACCCGACATCGCGGTGACCTTTAAAAATTAAATTATGGAAAAGAATATATTTTTGGTATTTTGTTCTTAGATGGAAAAGGTCTTATATAAGGAGTCGTCACCTAGTATTATGGTCACTAAGAACCCTAACTGATTAACAAAGATCTTATGGTATAAGACTGGTTACGCAAAAGGGAAGATATTATCACCTCTTAAGTGTCCTTTCTTAGGTAAGCTGCATTGCTGGTTTTGTCTTAAATTGCCAAGAGTTTGTTGGATCATGCTACCAATGGTATGCTTGTAATATTCCTGACTTTGGCACTAGTGAATATTCGAATACGAATACTTCCAACTCTGGTGATAGTAAATATTACATAACACAAAAAACATGATATTCCTAACTCTAGTGCTAGTGAATAAACTAGTAAATTTTGAATTGAAAGCAAAGCGCGCATATTTATTTTATTTTTTAATATATAAAAAAATAACAAGTATGTATCGCATACCAGATTCGAATTTTACAGCAAATATATAGTGAAATTATCGAAAAAGGAAAAAAAAAGTGTGAAGGACCCATAAATAAATTCAAAAGGATCCACAAATTTATTTTTTTGGAATTTTCTAATATTACAAAGGAGCTCGTTTGGCTAGATATCAAAACAAATGGGAAAACAAATAAAGGAGATTGGCATAAGGGTGTGTTTGGTAAAACACACCCTTGGCCCAAAACAAATTGGGTCAGCTGGGCCTCAGACCCAACCCGACCTCAACTTTTTTTTTGTTTTTTTTTTGCTGGGTCCATCTCAGCCGGGTTAGGCTGGACCCAGCTAGGCAAAACAACACACATGCGTGAATTAATCATGCATGTGTGTTGCTCAGTGTGAAGGTAATTATAATTACCTTCGCACAATGTTATGTAACTACAAAAGAAAGCGAGGAAGAGAAAGAACTTATCTAGTACGGGGAGGCGAAGTTGAAGACAATGGCGATGGTGTGCTTTGGATCCCTCTGTTCCTCCTTCCGTTTTCTTTCCCTCTGGTTCTTTCTTGTCTTTTGCTTTCTCTCGGTGCATCCTTTGTTTGTGTTAGTTTGTTCTGGTCTATGACTCTTTATGTTTTTCTCTCATCTATTCTTCTTCTTCGTTTGCTCCTCCAGTAGTTTCTCCTTTGTATTTCTTTTCATGTTTGTATTTCTCTGCTTTGTTTCTTATGTGTTTGTTTCTGTTTTGTCTTTCATCTTTCAGTTCATCGTCCCCTCGTTCTTTTTGTCATATGCTTCCCTGTTTTCCTCCTTCGTATCTCTATTTCCTGGGTTTTTCTGTCCATTCATCCTTTGTCTTTATTTCACCCCCACTGTCATGGCCTTTCTCTGGCTTTTATAAAGCCAGAGAATGACATGCATTCGTGCCTCAGTAATGGCATGCATCGTGGGGGCGAGAGGGATGTTACCACGATCTACTACCATTTCTGCTGAACCAGGATAAAGGAGATGAACAGTTTGCTTTGAAACGACGCTGTTTTGGGATGGGAATGGCCATTTGCAGTTTGGTCACTGAATTTTTGAAATTTGGTAATCAAGCCCCTTATTTAGAAAATTCCCTTCTTTTTTTTTCGCCCCTAGATAAATTGCAATTGGACCCTTGAATTTCGGCGCCATTTACAAAATGGTCATTGGTTTATAAGTTAATCAATTCAGTTCTTAATTGACTCTTTAACTTTTAATTCTTTCAAAATTACCCTTGAAAAAATCAATTAAACTCTCTATAGTACCCCACCTTTTTCACTTTTATCCTTGAACTTTAATTTCTTGCAATTTTGACCTGAATCAACCCCAAATTTTAATATTTCTTCAATTAAGCCCCTGATTTCATTAATTAAACTTATTCCAAGTTCAATTAAGTCCCCAAACTTATAAATTCTTCAAATAAGCTCCTGATTTCATTAATTAAACTATTCCAAAGTTTAATTAAGTCCTCAAACTTATCAATTCTTCAATTAAGCTAACAAAATTGACTTGCATACTTATAATTTCATCCTTATTAGTCCTCAAAACTTTCAACTCTTATTATCTTGCAAATTTTCATTTATTTATTTATTAAAAATTCAAAAATTAGGTTATGATAGCCATGTTTGGCAAAACCATCTTTTCTTTCCCTAGAAAATTGTCAAAATTGACTTAAGGGTGTGTTTACCAAACACCCCCTTAGGTTGAAAAATACTTAGTAAAAAGTTGTCCAAACAAACAAAGCCTTAAGTACACTCAAAGACACTAGTTTAACCATGAACTGAACCAAAAACCAAGGTTTGACCTAAAAACTAAACCGAAACAAAGGTTTAAATTAAAATAAAATAAAAGTTGAAAATTAACAGAAAACATTAATTTTTTTGTAGAAAAACATATCAAACACTCAAATCATGAAGAACACAAAGAACATTCATCAAGAACCAAGTAAACACAAATCTTAATCCAAACAAGTTTTTGTGCAATCAAAGGCAGGGTTTTATTTGAAATCATGCAAGGATCCATAATCTACCATCCATTCACTTCAGTTATCAAATAATCAACACAATTTTATCAAAATAAGTTTTGGTTTAAAACCAAAACCCTAGGATTAAAACCCCTAAAAACTTGTTGTTGATGCAAATAAACTCTTGATTATATCTACTTATCAAGTTGCCTGAATGGTTTAGTGCAAAGAATTGGAGCAAAACTGGTCCAAATCATAGGTTAAGACAATGTTCTTCCTAATAGCATAAAAAAACCAAACCCAGCAACCCAGAAATTCCCAACCTATTGTTAAATTCAGAACTAGCCTTTTAGGCTTCTGAAATATGCTTGAGCTAAAACAGAATTCATGTTTATGTTAATGTCTTGATTTTGCATATATGATTGAAGAACTTGTTTGAAAGTGAAATGAAGTGATGGAATGTGCAGAATTGTGATCTTGTTAAGCCTTTAAAGACAAGTTAATGCTTTGATTTTTTTTATGTGATTAATGATTTTGTATGATTATGAACCAAGTGAATGAAAATGTGATTAGAGCATGTTATTGTGAATATACTTGTGATAGAAATGATGAATTGCATGTGTAAATTAGGGATAAAATGAACAACAATGTCCAGCCAAAGGAAAAGGGAAAACCATGAAGAAAACTTTGCATGATGAGCACCCTTAAGGAAACAAGACATAGGATGGAAATGTGTGTAATATGAAATTACTATTAATTTGGGTTGATGAATTGGTATGATACAATTGAAAACATAAAATGGATGATTGTGGCAACATTAATTTTCAGTCTTGAAATGATGATTAAGAGAACCTTTAGAAAATGTACTTGTTGAGACTTGGTTGTGTATTACTTGATAACCTTATGATAAATTTGGATGTGATTTGGTTATGATCTATGTTCACCTAGGTTGCGGTGTCTTATAAAGGGGAAAGCTTAGCGTAGACCTTATACGTAACCTAGGGGAAAAGTAGAACCAGAAATGACTCAACTTTCGCTAATGACTTCTAAGTCGACAACGACTCAGTTTTCATGAATGATTTCTATTCCAGTAGTGATTTAGTTTTCGTTGACAATTTCTAAGTTAGCAGTGAATTAGTTTTCGCTGATGAATTCTGGTTTAGTAATGACTTAGTTTTTGTTGATGATTGTCAAGTCAATAGTGAATTAGATTTTGCTGATGAATTCTAGGTCAGTAGTGAATTAGTTTTTGCTGATGATTTTCTATGCCAACAGCAACTTAGTTTCGCTGATGATTTTCTATGTTAATAGTGACTTAATTTTTTCTGATGATTTCTGGGTCAATAGTGACTCAATTTTCATAGACGATTTCTTGGTCAGTAGCAACTTAGTTTCGCTGATGATTTTCTAGGTTAGTTGTGACTTAATTTTTGCTGACGAATTCTAGGTCAACAATGACTTAGTTTTCGCTAATGATTTCTTAGTCAGTCGTGAATTAATTTTTGCTGACGAGTTCTGAGTCAGCAATGACTTAGTTTTTGCTAATGATTTTTTGTGTCAGTAGTGACTTAGTTTTCGCTGATGATTTTCTATGCTTACAACGACTTAGTTTCATTGATGATTTTCTATGGCAACAGTGACTTAGTTTCACTGATGATTTCTGGGTCAATAGTGACTTTGTTTTCGTTGACGATTTCTTGGTTAATAGCGACTTAGTTTCGCTAATGATTTTCTGGGTCAGTAGTGACTTAGTTTTTGTTGCCAAAATGTCATACCAGAAACGATCTAGTTGTCAGTTATGATTCTAGTGTCAGCTTGACGTAATCCCACTACGAGACTCAAGAATTAAACACTAAGATTTCCGTGAGTAACATACATTAAAAATTAAGAAGAATGTCTAGTTATGATGACTTTCATTGTATGATTATATGATGTGTGGAACACTTAAATGTGAACATGTATAATCTTGGGATATGTATGGTATTGGTTTATGCGATTACTGAATGTGAATATGTTGATTAGTGATCATTTAATGTGTCAGGCGGTGCGACCGGGATCGGACCTTCGACCAGAAGAGGACACCCCATGAGAGAAACAGGTAGGTGGTCTTCACTCTTTTCTTAAATAATATCGATTCTCTGAAATGATTTTGTTATAAAAGAATTGTTTCTACCTTGTTATGACTACTAAATCGCTCATGGAATAATTGATTGGGTATTGTGATTAGCTTTGGCTAATGGCATCCGAGATGGATGACCAGTTTAGATATTGTGATTAGCTTCTACTAATGGCATCCGAGATGAATGACCAGGTTTAGATATTGTGATTAACTCTAGCTAATGGCGTCCAAGATGGATGACCGGGTTTGGATATTGTGATTAGCTTCGGCTAATGGCATCCGAGATTGAGATGGATGACCAGGTATGGATATTGTGATTAGCTTCGGTTAATGACATCTGAGATGGATGACTGGGTTGGATATAATAATTAGCTTTGGTTAATGGCATCCGAAATGGATGACCGAAATGGATATAGTGATCTAGCTTCAGTTAGTGGCATCCGAATTGGATGATCGGGTTTGAGTAATGTGATTCATCATGGTTAGTGGTGTCTGTAAAGGATGACCAGGTTAGAGTTAAGTATTTAACCGCGACCAATGTATCAAATTTGGTCCCTGCAACTTCTATGGATAGGTTGGGACATGTGAGTAAGGATAATATAGTTGACGAAATAGTAAGGGTTGTATTATGTATATATGAAGTAAAGAAAGGAATATACTCACTTAGGTTAATAAGGGGAAGCATAATATTCTTTTAGTTATTTATTGTCATGTTAAGATTGTTTATGATTCTTGTATTCATTTTGTACTGTAACAAGGATATCACACAACCAAGATGCGTAAGAGTCTCGTTCCATAGGTCTACATGTTTTGATATGAACTATGTATCCACATGTTTTAGATTTTATGTATTTTGTATACATAAATGCACTAGTTGTGAAATTATCTATCGACACTTTTGTAATCACTTGTAATTATAACTATAATAGAACATAAATGTGGACTTATGAATATGTAAATATAATGTTACAGATATATGTATTGGGTATTCTCTTTTATTAGGATGTTGAATTATGAAATCTTTTATTGCACTATACCAATGAATGAATTCTATTTGTTAAATCCCTGAATACTGTTGTGAGAAGCATCGATAATGTGATGACATACAAAAAAAAATTACCATTAATTTCGGTCATTTTGAATAAACATCAGATCATAAAATGATAAGAAATCTCGAGCTATTACAAAGCATCCGGAATCGGGACATCAGCGGAAGGAGCCCGAGCATCAGATGAGGTAGGTGTTGGTACCTTAAACTTGTTTACTTTAGTTGTTTGATTTTCTTGTTAAATTAATGTTCGCAAATTAGAATGAAATGAAAGGTTGGTACAAAGACCATGAATTGGATAAAAATGATTGTTGGAAAATATGATTGAAATGAAGTTTGTGATGGGTGATGATGGATAAAGGTATTATGGAAAATATAACTTAGTTGTCCGTAGAAACGAAAGCTAAGGGATAGTGAAGTAACTTAATCGTCCATGAAGTCGTAGATTAAGGAAATGAAAATTTAAACTTAGTTATCTATAATTACATCATAATCCCCCAAATATTAGGAAAGTCATAAATGATTTGACTTAACCTTTTAGTGATCAGTTTATCAGTGTAATTATTATCCTTTCATCAACAATGTTCCAATTTTGACATTATAGCATGGATCGTGTCTACTATGTCAAGTCATGTTTGTTCTCAACATTATAGTCATTGATTCTTTAAATAAGATTTGAAACTATTTTCAAATCTTGTTCCGCCTTATGCAAGGATTTACAATCAATACTCTTTGAGAATAGGTATAACATTTTCTTCAATTCATCTAAGGTGATGAATCCTCTCTTAATTACTTAAATACATTTATATAGTTCATGTTATACCCCATATCTGTCTATTTGTTATCATTAATTAAGACAACATGTAGCATGATTAAAAGATAACACTATCTATATAAGAAAACTTAGTGATCTAGAGTTTAAGGATCACTTACATAACTGTCATCTGACAAACATCTATATAATAGTTGTAGGTTTCCCTCATACCTCAATTTATAAGAACAACTGCTTCCTTTCATAAAGGAAAGATTATAATATATATCAATCTCAACAACTCTAATTAATATCCAGTCTTAATATAGCATTGACCATGAACATTTAGGAATAACGCTTTGATGCAATAGGAATCTCATAACTATAACATTATAATTTTCTTTGCAAAGCATTTTTGTCCTAAGAAATTTATCTTTACTATAGATTCATTAATTAAATATTATATTCATTAATAAAATATTTGATGAATATCAAAAATAAATAAGTATTTATTAATAAATTAAATATATTTACATGAACAAAGTCAATGTCACGTGTAACTAATTGATTAGTTACAAGGCCTATACACTAACATAAACATTTATAAACTCTAGTCTTTTCTAGGACATCTTTTGTTTAGCATGCCTTTATGATGATAAACTACCAATCCATGCTAATTATTTTTTAACTACAATCTCGTTATGATAAACTAAGCATATTTGCACACTAGTCTAATATATTTATAACCTTTGATTCTACAATCTTAAGGCTTTAATTTTATATATATTAAACTTTGTTTGGTTTATCATATGGGAAAAAATAGTAATCATATAGATTTATTTTAATATTATATGTTTTAATTTATAGTCTTTTGGTTTGCTTATAGCTTTACTTTTTTTTCTTTATTTAATTTTAGAAATTTGTTATATATCTTTATTTTAATATTATGATTTATCTTCTAAAATTGTAATTCTTGCAATTTATTTGAATCTCTTAGAGTTGTTGCATGATATATATTTCATGAACTAAGCTTTTATAAACAATATTTATATCTTTGTTTAGTGTATACATGTTACTTGCATACTTGTTGGTATAATCATGCATTTTGTCTTTCTTGTTTAAACATAATGTTTTGACATAATGCATTGTTTAATTTGAACTAACACAAACAAAAGTGTTTATTTTTATCTTGTATAATTTAAATATTTTTGTTTATCAAGTTTTTCTATTTCAAGTTTTATATTATTTTACTTGCTTGTTGTGGAGCTAAAATATTTATTTATAAATATTATTGGCTATTTTTTTATAATTTATATCATGTTTTTTTACTCGAGAATTGGTTTTTCCAACCAATATTGCTTCAACAAGTAGTACTTCGGTAATGAGAATCCCATCATCATATTTTATGGTGCATAGTGAGAAACCTGAAAAGTTCAATGGATTGAACTTTAAATGACGATAGCATAAAATGTTGATTTATGTACCCACCTCAAACTTGGTTAAGTTCTTGTAAGAAAAATATTAAGTTGTCAAATAATGAATTTAATTTCATTATTATAATAGTGGACGTATGGAATCATAATGAACTCATGAATTAAAAAAAAAACATTTTGAATAGATTAAACAATACACAATATGATGTGTATAGTTCAATTAAGAGTGCATAGACACTTTGAAAAGCTCTTAACAAAAAAGTTCAAGGTTGAAGTTGTCGTTATGAAAAGGCTCATAGTCGGTAAATTTCTAAATCTAAGAATGACATCAAAGTTATATGGTTAGATTTGTTCATGTATACAACATTTTCATGTATATGTTATTGTTTACATATACAAAAAGTTAGTGCAGTGAATAAATACGATCTAGTAAGTTATGTCTAAGAAGATTGTGTTTTAAGCAAGGTTGTTTGTGACCCCTTCAATCTTTCCTGAGAATTTACTTAGTGAAAGAATTATTCTGATACTATTTTTGTATATGCTATAGTTTATAAGTGAAATGATGATAATTGAACAAATTACAGTAAACAAAATAAGGCTTAACAAAGCAACCTAAGAAAATAAATTATTATTGAAGCCAATATCAATGAGGTTGATTACCTTGCTAATGAATTTTTAAAAATGAACATGTTTTTTGTTTTTAAAGTCAACCTGATTATACAATCCTGATTAGTAGTGGGTTGATACTAGTGCTACAAGACATTTATACGTCGAGAAGATGATGTTTTCTACTTACAAAGAAGTGGATGGACAACTTATTAACCTTATGTTAGCAACATGGAGAACTTGTTAACCTTCAAGTTACTAAGTGACATCTGGAAAGCTTCTCACCTTCAACAATGTACTGCATGTTGCTAACATTAGGAAGAACTTAATGTCTAGCTTATTGTTGAGCAAAAATAGTTTTAAAATGATGTTTAAGAGTGATAAATTTATACTTAAAAGTGATAAATTTATATAAAAAAGGCTTCATTATGATGACCTCTTTAAAATGAATGTAATAACCATTGATGAAAATAATAATAAAATTGTATCTTCTTCTTATTTGATTAAGTCTTGTGATGTGTGGCATGACAAGTTTTGTCATGTGAATTATAATTCTATGCAAAAGTTAATAAACCATGAATTATTGCCAAATATGATTTTTGATTAAAAAAATCATAAGTGTGAAATTTGTGTAGAATCAAAATTCATAAAACCTTATTTTCAAATCACTTAGATATTGATGATTTAAACTTTGTGCAAACTAGAAGTGAAAAAAGTATTATATTACTTTTAAGATAATTGCACAAGGTGTTGTTATAACTATTTGCTTAGGAGCAAGGATGAAGCTCTTAAAATGTTTAAATATTACATGAATGAAGTTAAAAATCAACTTAACAAAAAGATAAAAGTAATAAAAAGTGATAAAGGTGAAGAATACGAAGCATAAATTAGTGAATTATGTTCCCAAGATGGTATTATCCTCTAAACTACTACTCTTTATTCACCATGATAAAATGACATTGCAAAATGTAAGAACCGAATATTAATAGAAATAATGAATGTCATATTAATAAGTTTGAAAACACCTCAGAACTTGGGGGGAGTTAATTTTAATTGTCAATTATAAACTTAACAAAGTACCCCATAAAAATTTAAATAAGACACTATATGAATTGTGAAAAGGTAGAAGACCTTCTTCCAAATACCTCAAAGTGTGGGGGTGTCTTGCAAATGTAGAAATACTTGATCCTAAAAGGGTCAAGATAGGAACTAAAACTATGGATTATGTATTTATCGAATATGCATACAATAGTAGTGCTTGTTAATTTCTTTTATATAAGTCAATTGAGTATATTCATCCTATTACTATTATGGAATCAAAGAATGCTATATTATTTGATAATGTGTTTCCATGGAAGAAAACACAAGAAAATCATGTATTTAAGAGAATGATTTAAGACTAGCTCAAGTAATTATCATCAATTAGAAGATGATGAAGTTGAGTTTCGAAAGAGTAAAGGGGCAAAAATGACCAAAATATTTGGTCTTGATTTTTTAACATACTTGTTAGAAAATGAACCTCGAACCTACTCTAAGGCAATGTCCTGTCCAGAAGCTTCTTATTGGAAGGAGACAATCAATAGTGAAATTGAATCCATTATGAATAATCATACATGGAAATTAGAGAAACTTCTTCTTGGAAGTAAGCTATTAGGCCATAAGTAAATCTTTAAAAGAAAGATGAAAGTTGATGGCACTATTGATAAATATAAAGCTAAACTTATTGTTAAAGGTTTTAAA
>Ga0325404_1004935_pt1 | contig 14104 bp, 13 predicted proteins | sample PopdelMetagenome_18_FD_205664 | JGI IMG/M metagenome (GOLD analysis project Ga0325404, IMG submission 205664) | Populus deltoides microbial communities from Bellville, Georgia, United States - Xylem-Control-R1 | ecosystem: Host-associated > Plants > Phyllosphere > Stem > Wood/Secondary xylem... | reverse complement strand
TTGTATTTAATAAAAATTTGATCAACCGTAGTGTAAAGAGAACAATCTCTAATTATAGACATGACAGCTTAAATATTAACATGCATTCACTAAATTCTTTCATCCAGTACATCAAAATAAAACCCCAATTTTGGGATAATTTGTGTTAAATCATATTAAAATATTTACACACTTTCACCCATCCCCTTATACAAGCTAGAGTGGAAGAAAATTCAATATAATCTCACATGGAAGTTGAGTTGTTTTGCATGATACATTAGGGTTTGTTTTAACATCTAAATGGAAACACTTAACATGCAAACTGAGCACAACAATAGATCCATGAAAATATGGCATTGAAACACCAATTAAATTTGAGGCAAGATTAACAAAAATCAATTAAAAATAGGATAATACTCAGTTGGGGATTCCTCGAAAGCAATCTATCCGACTGGAATAACTCTGTGAAGTTAGAAAACAAAATGAACTCGCACGGCCAAAATTGTCATTGTAGTTAAATTTGTACCAATCAGCTGTACATTAGTTGTGACCAGAAAAAACCTATGAAGTTCCTCAAGGAACGTATTTAAGGGAGATCCAGAAAAAAATGATGCGAACATAACACGGCTCTAAATAGAAATGACAGATCTAAATTTACAGATTTTACTAAGATTGACTCCTATGATGGAACCTAAAATAAAATTTTGTACAGCAACAATATTTGTTCATTTAGTTCCTTTTGGGCATCTTCGGTTTCGACTTCATGCTGGCTCTCCGAGCTACATCCCACGCCTTCTGCGGAGCATATACACCTAGCTGTGCGGCAAAAAATGACTCGTATCCAGGTGAATCAAAAGCAAAGCCAGTGTGTTTTGATATTTCTCGTGGTAATTGAGATATGGCATAGCTCCTTTCTTCCAGTGGTGTGAGCTGGCTCGCAACCTCCAGTAATCCTGCCCTAGTGTTGTCATCAGGCTCATGCCTGTGAATTTCCTGAACAATCTGATAATCGTAAGGGAAGAAACATCTTTGAATCCTGTAGACAAACAAACCAACAAACAGCTGAAACAACAGGGAAATGCCCAACAAAGAAAGAACTACTTGAAAATGCAATTGGTTCATAAAAAATCTATGAAGCTCTTCAAGCTACTCCTGAATCTTACCCTTGGTAAATGAAGTCGCCAAGAAGCGCAACAATAGGAACGAGAAGAACCGTGAGGTAGAAATAGATTGTACTCATCAACACATATATGACGAAAAATACATTTTCCTATGATGAATGTGAAGAGGGTTAGCATGTATATAATTCCATAATTCTAGAGACAGAATATAATTCAAGTAAAGCGAAGCAATGAAAATGACTCACCCGTAAAACTGAATATACGAAAATGAACATGAACCATGCCAAAATGCTCCCTCCAACACTAATATAATGCCACCTTGTAATTGAATTACATATCATCAGGAGACGCAAGTTGACAGTGATTACAACACAAGTGAAGGCCATCGTGCTGATATCCCATAGTCCAAAAATCTTGCCTGATGAATTTTTACCACTGGCACTGGAGATGGTCACAAAGTGATAGAAAACAAGCGATTGATACACAGAAAAGCAAGCCCATGTGATCACAACTCTCCACTTGAAAAAGACATTTCTTATTCCCTCCTTGTACAGTTCAGGGTACTTCTTAGAAAGGGATGCACTGACATCCTGGGAAAACAAATCGAGTTTCAACTATAAAAAAGAAATGGAGTGTAACAAAATAAATTAAGCATCGTGCACATATCCCTCAATCTGAATTACCAAAAGAAAAACAGAAGTCCCACCTAGCTATGTTTATTATTCAGTCAGCACTGAATTTCGAACTGGTGTTTTGGTTACTAAAGTTTGGTTATTTTAAAAATTCAGCTTAAAATAATTTAAAAAATTGAACCTTTTTTTTTCTGTTTTGGACACAAAAACCAAATAAGGAGATAAATTAACATGCATACAATAGGATGCTTTTCATTTGGACCTTTACTAAAACCAGAAGCCAAATCTAGAATGCCAAAAAAACAAATGAACTGAACAGACTAAACCCGTAGTTATTATCAGTTCGAGTAAGTATTTTTACTTCAGTTTGGATTGTTTCCAAATTTTGGAAATGCCACCAAATGATTAATTTCATACACTAGATCCAAAATAACCACATCTGGTTGAACAGCTGAAGCAAGAAATTCTAGTCAAATAAGACTTGAAAAGAAGAAGCACCTTATCAAAAAGCCCAACAATGATCACCGGCAGGGCTGTGAATATGACATTATACAATGACTGGAACCAATCATCGTAGAATCTTTGACCAGAAAAACCAGTTTGAAAAGTGAACCAAAATTGTGTCAAAGTGAATGTAAGATTCTTGTAAAAGAAGTATGTGATGACCTGCAATAAAGAAATATCAGGAATGTTATCGCCTAGTTAGTTTTCACAAAATCTAAAATTTGGTAGAACCACAGACCTTGCATATTCTAAGATATGACCACCGTCCATGCACAAGAAGTAAATCTGTAAGAAAGCGAAACTGAGCAATTGCAAAATCACTGGCCATCACTGCTTGCATCCCTTCCAACCCACTTATTCCAATACCAATATGTGCAGCTTGAATCATGCTTACATCATTGGCACCATCACCTATACTGAGTGTTATTTTACGTGCACCCTTCTTTACCAAACTAGTCACCTGCAAAATAAGTTCAAAGTTGTGAAAACCAAACACCAGGAAATGATCCATATTTCATATTAATAATAATAAGTTGTGTATTAAGGGGGCAATGTTAAAAGGCTTGGGTTCACAAACCAGGAACTTAGTTCTAATGTTGCCAATCACGTTAATTTTTCAATTGTAAGGATGCCATAGCCATTGCAATATTTATTCCCAAGGACAGAAAAAATATAGTACTTTCTTATGATGCAACATTCTAGGACTTGACATTGGTATCAGGCATAGCATAGCATGAACAGCAAAATAAATAAGAGAACAAAACCCAGTACAAGCATCCCATATAAATATCTTCCATGATGAAGATCACCTGTGCTTTCTGTAAAGGAGAAACACGGCAGCAAACAACTGAGTGACAATTCAAGCTCAAATTCAGCAACATTACTCGTAAAGTTGGGTCCAATGCATACATCAAACACTTCCCATCTATAACAAGTGCCAATTTTGGTCCAGATACAGTGCGTAAATAGTGCTGCGCTTCCTCAAGGCACTTCTTTAGTTCTTTTTTTACTTCTTCCTTTATAAAGCGTGCAATTTCCACTTGGTCACCCTGATAAAGAATTCAGTTACCATGATGAATGATTTAAGGTATGCACTGACAATAAGGTGACTAGGAAATGCTGCATACCCTGTTTTCAACTTCTCTAATTGCGTCAGTTTCCGAACTGATAATGAACTGTTTCATATCATTGTTAATCAAGTTGCATGCTGCAGGAATGATATAGACACAGAGAATTCAAGAAACTGAAAATGAAAAATAAGGAAATGGCACATATCTCAATACAAAAATAGAGGAAGTTGGTCCAATAGAATAAGCACACACCATAAGCTATATTTATTGCTGTTTCCATCTTGTCCCCAGTTAACACCCAAACCTTAATCCCAGCTCTAGAAAGAGTTTCAATGCAAGCTGGTACTCCTTCTTGAAGCTTGTCTTCTATAGCAGTGCTTCCAATCAAAATAAGATCCTTTTCCACAAGTTCTGCCACCTATGCAAGTTTCAGAATCTATATGTGAGGATGAATTAAAATGCATCTAAATAAAATGTGATATTAAGTTTAACAATCCAATGACTCCAGGGGGAAAGGAATTGCTCATTGTGAAAAAAAAATTGATTTGTTCAGGATTATGCCATTCAAAAATCATTTAGCAAGAGTTTGTAATGACATAATCTAAGCTCATTCCATTTTTATGCTGCAATAGTTGAAACCTATCGATTAACAAATTTCAAATAATCATTACATAATAAAAAACTGCACATGCATCTGGCAGCCTAACATTATCCCACAATTCACTAAAACACAAATAATAAACAAAAAATTATTTCTTGAAATACTACATAAACATTTTCACATGAAAGATAAAACATGCAGCTTTCAGTGGCCAAAAAAAAAAGCAGCTATACCAATGAAGATACTTCTTTAGATGTGAGAAATTATATTGTGAAAGATGATGAAAATAATGATCATTCATTAACTTTCACCATCATTGATAAAACACAACCCCACCCACCAACAACAGACAAAAATCTGCAAACATGATATACCTCATCTAATTTCTTCTCGCGATCTCTGAGAGAAGATTTAGCTTGGATAAACTTCTCATTCCAGCTTTCATATGTACCAGGACTTAAGTCCCGATACGCAAGGCAAAGGGTACGTAATCCAGCAGACCCAAACTGTTCCAAATGTGCCCTAGTTACTTTCTTTAGATCATCATTTCCGGCAGCCAATCTCTCATAAATTACAGTATCAGCACCCTGCAAGTAGCATGTTATTTTCATGTCAAATTCCAAAAGCAATGTTCATCTTATATGACAAATCTTCAGAATATATTACCTTGCAGTATAGTACAAGTCTACCATTAGGATATCGACAAACAACGGACTGGCGCTTCCTTGTGCTATATTAACAACAATTATTACAATTGATGTTAAGGTTGTCAAACACAGCTCGTAAATGGAATATCAGTTGGAGGGAAGGATGTGCATTTACCTATTGAACTCAAGAACATTCAGAATTTCATAAGCCACATCTTGGATTTTACCCATCTTCTCCACATGAGATTCACGAACATGTATCATAGTAGGTGTGCGCCTAAGGAAAAACTAATTATTAGCCTCAACAATTATTCAGAGATTTCATAAGTGATTGATGCGAACAAATTTTTCATGCTTGGCTTCCTTTTTAAGCACAAAATAAAAATCACAATCGCAAAACATAAGTCAACATCTGACAGTACTCCAATCACAAACCTGTAGAAGAAAAAACCAAAGTTCTTTGCAGCAGTAACTAAAGCAGCCTCATCAGGAGATGCAGCCTGATATGTGATTTTCTCTGGGGACTCATCTCCTTCAGGAAGAACAGTGTGACATATAGCAAGGCATCTGAAAAATTCCTACAAAAGAAGAAAGATAAATGATTTGAACAACCACGCATTATGGATCAAGGTACATCCTCCATAGCATGCTTACAAGCCAGCATTCAAGTAGCATGGATAAACAATTCAAAGAATCAGGAGTTTTGACAATCCTAAAAATTAATCCTTCATAAGATGTCAATAGCACTTTAAAATTCACATCTTCAAGATTGCACTCATAATTTGTATAACAATGATAGATGAATACCAAAAAAAAAACGAAAACCCTGATTTCGATCAATTTACTGGCAGTGCAAAGCACCAAAAGCTATACACAAGAAATCAAGAATAAAAAAAGGCAAAAGTCAGTGAATCATGTTTCTTCAATCCGAGCAAGAGGAAAAAAATTGTAACTCTCTTTTTCAAGAACATAAAATTTTCCCAGTTACATTCTTATATGCATAAAAGTAGAACTATCATTATGTCAAACCATCAATAATGGTTTCTTATAATAAGTAGGTTAAACAATCAGATATATAGAGCATCTGAGGCACTGCCATACCCATGCAGCAACAAACAAAAATTCTTATTAGAAATACACAAATAACCAGAAAAGGAGAGAACAATATGGTGAGTGACAACAACCAGAACCAAGATTACTGTTTTCAACAAATAGTTCCTATTGAAAATACACAACAAAAGGCTCTATGCTGATATGAAATACATTCACATAGAGAAACAGAAAATGTATTGAAATCTTGCTGATTAAAAAGCTACCTTGCATGTATCAGAGTTGGGTTCATTCCTCCAGGCTCCTCGCATAAGCCTATGATCATCAAAATTAAACCCCTTCTCCTGAATTGCAGTGGATGATTTCCGCACCTGTAAGAAATTCAAAAAAATATTGAGATGTTCCTGAATTCCACACCTGGAAAAAAGAATAAAAAGCTGATAGGAAGTAAAACATCTTTGCCCAAATATAAGTACTTGTGTTTTTTCAGAAATTGAAAAGGAACACATACTTCTTGAAATTTAATCCCAGTCCGTTGTGCTCCTCCCAGCTCTATTTCAGTGACACCAGAACCATAAACCTCTCCTCCGATTGAACACTTAAAGAACTCCATTAAATTTCTTGTTAAAGTTCCAGTTTTATCAGAAAAGATATATTCAACCTGACAAGAGCATCAATTCAAAAATTTTCACTAGGCATAAAGTGAAAAATAACAAAATACAGAGTTCACAACGGCAGTCCTCTGTCACGATATGATGTGCATAGAAATTTGCATATTGATGACAGTGACAACAATAAATAAGCTAGCTGAATGCATAAACCATCAGTTTACCTGTCCAAGTTCCTCATTCAAATTGGAAGTCCTAGCCGATGCAGGGGTGTTAGTTTCAGCGTGGTACATATGTAGGTCTTTATTGATAAATTGAGTGGACTGAATAAATTTAATCATCTGACAAAGAATTTCAGACATTATCAAAAAAGGCACATTCAGCAAGAATATATGTAGACAATACTATAGCAAATGAAAATAGTCATAGCCAAGATACCTACCTCAATAGAAACATATAAAGAGATGGGAATTATTGTCGAGTATAAAGTGATTAGGGTAAACAAAGTTAGAGCTGCAACCTATAGATCCGACAAAGGGAGAAAAAAATGAGAGGAAAATGTCAAGGAAAAGCAAAAAAGAAGAGCATAACTGAAGCAAGATTTATTACCACAAATCGGTTGCCAGGGTTAAACTCTGTAGCCACGGCTTTATCCAGACGTAGATAGTAATACTTGCGGTTTATGAATATGCCACTGCAGAATTTCAAAAAGGCAGGAAACATTATCTAATGGCACAATTCAAAAGGGAGAGGAATAAAAATTTAATAAAAACTCTTAAAGACTACCGACTATCATACCTCCCAATAGCTCCGATGAGGCACATAATGAAAAGCGTTGCAAAAAGAGCAAGTATAAGTTTGTCAAGTTTCCTCTCCAAAGTACTCCTCTTGGAAGGAACATTCATGGAATTCATCATGACCTGTGATTGAATCAAATCATCATAAAGCAGTATGAGTAGAGTGAATCAGTAAAGGACACAAAATGGAAGATACCAACAGGTTTAAAGTGAGTATGACAAGATTTTGTAGAATTCTAACATATGACATTTCCATAATTTGATAATAAAAGTTGTTTCTATTCCTCAAAGAAAAATTGTTCCAGAAAGAAAAGAACACAGTAATTCGGCCAAAGGGAATATGGGACCTTTTCGTACTTCCAATCATTGAATCTTTACAGTTCTAACTTTTCATTGAGGATAGAAGTGAGGAAGTCTTGGACAGGTCTATTTTTCTTATAGACTTTTACCCATCTTCAGTATTCCCATTTGCTTCATTCCCTTTGGACAAAGTTGTCTGAATCCCCAGGTTCCATCCAAGAATAAGGCATTCATTATGAAGATTGTTTTCAAAATAAATCAATATAACATGTTACAAATGAGAAGACCCTATAAAGCATTGTTGCGAAACATTTATGTTGTGTTAAAATTAGTAGGGACTTGCATATCTACCTTCATTTTTCATTGTGTTGCCATTTTGTTGTTGGTGGTAAGCATTGGGTTATTTACTGACAAAGATAGAAGAACTACTACTCCACCCAAGAGGTTTTGGGAGAGGGAGAACAGCAAAATTTTATGGAAGTATGACACTTTTGCAGTGTTCAATGTGTGAATGATTGGTCTCTTATTGAGAATTCTCAAGTATAATTCTCTTTCCAAATGCAAGCTTTATTTGACATATGTTTTCTTAGCTTCTTAAAGAGTCCATGCTCCTCCATGTAGATTTCCAAGTGTTTCTTTCTCTGACATTCAACAGGAAAGGTACTTTCTGATATAATTTCTGTACCTTTTCTTTTGAAAGATTTTTTCCTTTTTCCTTTGTGTTGTCTGATCATAATAAAATTTCCCTTATTAAGAACAATGAATCTACTACCCTCCCCGCCCATTGTAGAAAAAAATCACAACTTAAGTCAGGGCTTGCAGTCACAATAATATAGAATTACTTTTCTGAAATCTATTGGAGTTAAATCATGGGCCACAAACAAGGAAATCCACATGCATTTGTTACAAAAGTAGAGATGCAATGTGGGTAAGCAAGGATTAACAGAACTGCAAAGCAGTTTATAAACAACAAACCTTTGTTTCATGACCTGTAAAAATAACAGCACCAACAATGTACTCTGTGTTCCTCAGACTACATCCCTGTAAACACAAAACATGTGGTTAATATGTAAATTCAAGATTAGTTACATCACTGAAGAGTACAGGAAGTCACTGATCAAAGAGATTTAAGAAAATGGATATTTTCCATTTGTTTTCTTTTAGATTGAGGATCATGCAGCAGTTATGTGAAACATTCAATAAATATACTCTGTCTGAATTCATAATAGAGAGAATAGGAACGTGAATATTAAGATAATGTCTAAGGAAGAAAAAATTGAACATACTCTTAAAAGAATTTGGTTTGGAGTGAGAGGCAACGTTTGCTTTTGGAATATGAGATTCCCAGTGAAAGTGTATAATGAATTGTTTGGTTGCTCACACTGCATCTCACCTGCAGTAACAAAAGGAAGACTTGTAAGGTAATTCACATGATCATGCTCAAAAAGTGGAATTTAAAGCACAGAGGAAAGAGAAGAAAAAATATTGCTTAAATGAGAATAATTAACGGCAGTTTTAAGCGATATAAATTAGCATATGGAAACATCATGTAAAAATATGTTATACCAGCCACTATAAGTAATCAAAATAAAGAGGAGCTACTGTAAGCCATCCACTTCACATTAAGTCAGGATTGTTGTACAGCCAGAGCATGAAGTGTGAGGTATAGAGCTAGCAATTTCAGACAAGACACATCACAACATGAATATCATGCATTGTGCTCTAGAATGTAATACCTAGGAGAGCAAGGAGAAGTCTATGTTTGAAAAAACAAAATTAATAATCTACCAAAAATAAGATTATTGATGAGCTTAAACTGATGGGGAGGAGTTTAATTTCCAACATATAGCATTTGGAAACAGTATCTATAGCAGATGACCACACTGACACCTGCTAGGAAGCTGTCATGGACATTGAAGGACACCCTATCTACTCACTACTTGCATCCTCTTCAGTAAATAATAACAGCATAAAAATGTTCCTTGCATCAGGTGATTAGATAATTGTGATTATATCTGTTCAAGACTTCTTGACATCATTAACAGAAGTTTCCTAAGCATGTAATTCTAAACCTTGAGCATGTACAAAAACCAGATACGTATATTTGTGGCCTCCAAACAGAAAATAACCTTTAAATTCAGCAGCTTTATCAGGAGTCAAGTAATCCCACGTCCTTTCCAGTGCCTTTCTGATCTTCAAATTTGTTTCCCCATCCAAATTTGCAGTCTGAAAACAGAAGGCAAAATTAAAGACAACAAATAAAAATATAAATGGTACCAGCTGATCAGTTCACACTTTAAAGTTTCAGGGCAATAGTAATGAAATAAAGAGACCAATAGAAACAGCAATTATTATTATTATAATAATAACTATATTATGAGTATGGTAAAAGAAAACCTCGGTGTAGCAGACACCATCTGCATTTGTACTTGCTAGGAAAAGCAGATCCGCAGGAAAGAATCCATCCTTCTTAACCTGTTATCAATGCAAAATAAAGCTTTAAAAACACAGAGAGAGAGAGAGAGAGAGAGAGAAGCTTTCACAGAAACTTTTACAGACGGTGATTATAATGACACTGGTTATTTTCCATATAAAACACATGTTAGTCGAGTCAATGTTGAGTCCAAAATCCTATTGTGCAGTCAACATAAAAAGTCATATTTAGAAATAAAACTGAGTTGTGCTTTCATAGAATGTATTTCCATACATCTCTTACAGTCCCAACACAATCAGCATAACAGCAACATGGTGGCTGACAATATGTATAACAGTCAGAACTAGGCAACAATTTTACTTTGTGAGGGAACAAAATAACTAATGATCCAAGTTCTGTATAGCTTTATCTAGTCACCTTTGACTGCAGCATCATTATAATGTCACTTAAACCACCTACTACCACCACAAGAACAGCAGCAGCAGCAGTACATCAAAAAAGAAATGAACGGGAAAAAGCCAAGAACAATAACAACATATCCATAAAACAATCTCCAGCTGTATGGATTTTTCTGTATAGCCTTATCTTGTCACCTTTGACTTGCACAGCATCATTATAATGTCATTTAAACCAACTACTACCACCAAAATAACAGAAGCAGCAGTAAATCAAAAAAGAAATGAGCGGGAAAAAGCCAAGAACAATAACAAAATATCCATAAAACAATCTCCAGCTGTATGGATTTTGCCTAGAATGCTCCCAAATAGCAGAATTATTTCCTCCCAAAGTAGCAACTCCCTAACGCTCAACAACTGTATTTTTCATCACATTTCCAAATTCAATCTTCCCAATAAAACTTAAATCCGAAAATATTTAAAGCCTACCAAGCAAAAGGTAACGAACAATATAACAGGATGTGTTAACCAAAAGCACAAGGAAAGTTTCTTTTTAAAATACTTTCCTTTAATAGTCACAAACTTACAATAACAAATAGCAGTAAAATTGGAATTGAAAAAAGCTGCTATAAGGTGGCATAGCAACATTAGAAAATATGGTAGAAAGTTGGGGCCAATAACAAGGAGGTGACAGCAAGCACCCCTACAGAAACTCTGTAAATACCATAAAGAAGATTGCATCAACTACTGGAATAGTCTTCAAAACTTAATCTAGTCCTAAAGCACTATGAGTACATCCATTGGAAAGCATAAAATTGCAGCACGCTTGACAGAAGCCTTTAAGCTCAAGTGACCTGTACCCTTACACAAAGGGGAGGTTATGGAGGGATAATGGCATTGTATAAAGTTATTTTATTTTTACAGTGAAATAACAACAAACTCAAGCACACTCACCCTGACAATATCTCCAACCTGCAACTTCTTCCATGGTACAGCCACCCACTTATCAACTTGCAACACGTCTATAAGACTGTTGTTAATTACCATATCATTCTGAAAACGCTTCTGTTGAACATAATTAAGAAACAAAAGAACAGAAAATTAGCATTTCTCCCAAAACTGATGTTAAAAGTGAAGAAAATACTACAGTAATTCATTCTTTAAACAAACCATTGTAAAAGAGGAATCAAAAGACAAGGCTTGCAAAACACAATAACCATGAATAACACTCACCCAGTCCTCAAATGCCTCCTTAATGAGAGAGACAAGCAGCACCAAGCTCAGAGGAACGACATTTGTCACTGGATTAACAGGACTGCACCATCAAAAGAGCTATATTAAGTACAATGTGTATACATTTTGGATGATAGAAAATGAAATAGCAAAGATAAAAAAAAATCTTGAGGATAGTTTTCAAGATGCCCAACCTCAGTGGTATACAATAGCACATGCAGAATCTTAAGAGAAAAGAAAAGAAAAGAAAGAAAGAAATCTTTCAATCACATTAACATAACTCAAAAAATAGGCAATCAAAACTTGTACAAAGAAAAGTGAAAAGTCCCACTTCTGAATTGAAATTAGCTAACTGCTTCAGAAGCTTGGTTACGCAGGAGCTTATTTGTAGTTGTTTTATTATTTTAGTAATTATGTTTTATTCCATTAGTTAGTAGTCATGTGCCTAGCATGTGACTTTATAATACTGCACGACTAGGATTAGAAAGTTTCTGTAGGAGTTTAATAAAGGCCTGAAATTAAAAGTTCTAATTGTAAACCTGGTACAAATATGCTTTAAATCAGATCAGTGTTGTCAAGCGGTGCTGAGGTGCTCCAGGTGAGGTGAGGCGAGGCGAGGCCCAGGCGCCTTTATTAGCCGCAGGCGTTGGATTTCAATGAGGCGCTGCCTAGGTGAGCGCCTTGCGAGTGGGTGCAAGGCACTAAGGCTAGCGCCTGCTTGAAGTTCTTCCTTTTCTGTTGGATTTTCCTTTATTTTTAATTTACCACAAGAAACAACTTTGGGGTATTTTTGTAAAAAACAAAGATTAGGGTAAAAACTTTTTAAAAAAAAATCATTAAAGTGGGAGACAAACAGACAATGAAGGACACTTAGAAAAGAAACACCAACCACACTTTCTTTTTCAACAATGGATGTCGAAGAACAACACATCTGTACAATTAATACTTTAATTTTTCTAAACAAATGCAATGTAGTTTGAGAGATGAGAATTTCGATTATAATCATGAAATGGAGGATATGGAGGATTCAAGTGAAGGAAAGGAAAGCATGGATAGAGATGTTTTTGAAGATTAAAGAATAATGATGATGATATTTAATTTTTCTTTTTAATCTATGTGGCTACTTACTACTTTAAATTATCTTATTTTGTTTTAAGGGTGAAAATATAACTTTATATGACTATGTTATGGTATTTTATATTTTCCTTCGATTTTCTAATGATCTAATCTTAATTGGGAAGATATATATTTTAGATTTATATAATATAATATAATATTTTTTTAATTTATAGCATATCGCCTTGGTTCATTTGGGCTTGCGCCTAGTGCCTCGGGCATTTTACAGGTTTGGTGCCTTTTAGTGCCTTTCGCCTTTGATAACATTGAATCACATATACAGCCATTTTTATCATCAATAACTTGACGAACTTGGGATTTCTTAAACCCTAAGTTCAGTACTCAGTTAAAACTTCTTTCCTACTTGTTTCTACCCTTAACTCTGCTGATCTATTGTTGTTTTTCTCCCTAAACCATACCACTTGGAGCATATCAATTAGAAGGCCTAGTTTCCTCCATTCACAAGTCCAGATAAGTAATAACAGAGTGCAAAAGTTTGCAAACTCGTACAACAGAACTATCTAGAAAATGCTAAGAGAGAATCTTTTTCGTATCTGTTTACACATGCATTTATGTGCATGATCCCAGACAAACTAAAAGTTGAGATCGTGTCCAAGACATTCGCCTAGGGCATTTGCAGGGCAGACTTTGCTCAAGCTACTGACAATGCAAGTCTATCGAGAAAAATATCGATGGTTACAAAACCCGCAAGTTTGAAATAGCAAGCATACCTGATTGGTGTCATTGATAAGATCGAGATCAATAGAAAATAACAATTCGCCACCCGCCTGAACTGCCAGTGTTAAAACACGGAATTTTCATGAATGGAGGTCACCAAAAAAGGATTAAAAGAACCAACCTTACGAATTTTACACTTAAGCCTAACCAATTAAACTAAATTAAATTAAATTGACTCAAATCTTCTAAACCCTAAATAATTAAACTTGAAACTAAAAAAAAATGCATTAACCAACAGAAATTATAACTTCTAACCTGTTCAAACAATCCTTTGGGTACAAATGTAAAGAAGTTGTACTTGGTAGTTGATATTGAATTTCCCTGAAAACCATATCATATATTGAAAATTAATTAATTAAATTAAATGGAACCGAACTGAATAAAAAAGAAACGACACAAACCTTGAATCTGACAGGGAGATTGGCGTCGCGATCATTGCAGTAGATGGTGCGGTGACCAGGGGCCTGAGGCTGGACTCGGCCGAGTGTTACAGTCCGAGACGGCGCCGGAGTGTGAAAGCTGGAGTCGCGAGTCGTTCTCGATCTGGATCCCCTAAGCCTTTCCCATCCACCACTCATCTTTCTCACCAGTCCAAAATTCTTTCCTCGATTTTTTTTTCAACAAAAAAATATGGAATCTAGAAGTTTCTTTCCGTTCATAAAGAAGCAAGTGTAAGTACGGTCGATGAAGCAGAGAGAAAAACGAATTAAAATCCCTTCCCCTGCCCCTCCCTCTTCTCCTCCTTCGATTATTTTTCCTTTTTGCCTTTTCTTTTCTCTTTTACTATTTATTTTTGCAGTTACAGCATAGCCTTTCTTGGTTATTATTGATTTATAATTGATTATTAGTAAATAACTATTTAGTCTAGATATTTGAATA
>Ga0325404_1004928_pt1 | contig 14121 bp, 10 predicted proteins | sample PopdelMetagenome_18_FD_205664 | JGI IMG/M metagenome (GOLD analysis project Ga0325404, IMG submission 205664) | Populus deltoides microbial communities from Bellville, Georgia, United States - Xylem-Control-R1 | ecosystem: Host-associated > Plants > Phyllosphere > Stem > Wood/Secondary xylem... | reverse complement strand
TATATAGGCATTAATCAAAGAAGACCTGGACTTTTGGCCAGATATATGAAGGTAACTTTTAGATATTGTACTTGCTATTTGAAATTTATCTATTTTCATTTTGGATAATGTCGAGAATGCAAGTATTGTTTTGTGGACAGACATCAGTGTTTGTGTAAATATCTTGCCTTAATCCCTAAAATGACCTTTTGTATTATTATGATATTGTAGGAAGTTCATGCACCCATTCTTGGACTTTGGGCAGTAAAAATAGTAGTCATTGCTATCTTTGTTGCATTTGCGTTGGCAAGTGTGGTAAGTATTTTTTTTTCCACATAATTAATTTCCTCTTGAAATTGTTCCTCCTCTTTCCATATTCATGCTATGAAGTCAAGTTATTATTCTAATATTTCTTCATTTTTCTCTCTCTTAGGCACTATGTCCTAGGATTGAGTCTGGTTTGGAGCAACAAGTGGTTCTTCCCCGTGATTCCTACCTTCAGGTTTAAGTCTCCATACCTCAATTTGTTTATCTTGTAAATTTGCTCCCATTTAGTATTTTGCGTTTTGTGTTGCTGTCTTACAAACAGAGTTGTCTTTGTCTCAGGGTTATTTCAATAATATTTCTGAATATCTGAGAATTGGACCACCCTTGTATTTTGTTGTTAAAGATTACAACTATAGGTATCAGTTTTACTGCTATCTCACTACATTTTCTTTAATCTATCATCTTTGAAGTTCATAGTTCTACTGTACATCATATATAACAAGTGCGGTGTTCATTTTTGGCTAATAACATCCCTCTATTCCTACTGTATTGTTAAGCAACATTATTCACACTAGGTATCTTCTAATATTTTGTTTGATGCCCAATGGCTCTCTCACTCAGCTTGGAATCAAGGCATACAAACCAGTTATGCTCCATCAGCCAGTGTGATTCAAACTCCCTTTTGAATGAGGTAATGGGTGATCAAGTATTTTTCATTCCATATTTGGGGTTAAAGTATCACTTCTTTTTTTCACGTTAATAAACATGTCATATTAGTATGAAAAGGATTTTCAACTCGATACAGGCTGTATTAGTATTAAGATATTTCCCACCTATATATGCTGAAGGTATCGAGGGCATCTTTAGTTCCAGATTCAAGCTACATAGCCAAGCCTGCTGCTTCATGGCTTGATGACTTTCTTGTTTGGTTATCACCAGAGGCCTTTGGTTGTTGTCGTAAGTTCATGAATGGTACTTATTGCCCACCAGATGATCAGGTTGGTGCTCATATTATACGTTGCTATTTTGTGGAAGTTCTACCTTTGTTTCTCTTTTTGTTTGATAAACTGTGTCTTTGCATTGACATTTTGGATTTGGTCTAATAGATTAGAAAATTTCTCTTTCTCACCTCTTATGTCATACCCATGCCATGTGACACTCGTGAACACTCCCAAGCATGAGCAGTGAACTACTCCAGCATCTTATTGCTACTGGTTGAATTTTTGTGATTTTGTGTTAAAAAAATTCTTCTTCTCACTCTCTCCCTCTCACACACAGACCTGCCTGCACACGCAGACATATACACTCTCAAGTCTGAAGAGTGATGTCAGCATCTTATATTTACCTTGTTGAATTATCGTGATTTTGTGCTATTAGAGTTTTTGAGGTGTAAGAGTATCCACTTTGGATGGGACATTTTTTTTTAATCTTTCTTTGAGTCCATTCTGTGAATGTAGTTATATTGCATGAAATTGGATGGATTTTCTCCAGTGTAATAACAACTGGTGCAACTCTGAATTCATGCTTGTTATCGAGTTTGCTAGGTGTTGTTTACAGAACTTTGTCATATTAGTAGTAAACTGAAGCTAAAGTCTTTCTTTTCAGCCTCCTTGCTGCTCACCTGATGAATTTTCTTGTGGCTTTGGTGGAGTTTGCAAAGACTGCACAACGGTGATGTCCATTCTCTCTCTCTCTCTCTCTCTCTCTCTCTGTGGCTAAGTACCCTTTTCACTTTATGAATATGTTCTAAAAACCCTTGTCACTTTCATGTGATACCATGTTATTCAAGTGGCCTATGATATATGGTAAATGGATTGTTTTGTGTCATCTATTATTTGTGTGCACACAGCATATGTAAAGCAGAATTAATTTATTGTCAGGAAGAATGTGGCCTATGACATATGGTAAATGGATTGTTTCGTGTCATCTATTATTTGTGTGCACACAGCATATGTAAAGCAGAATTAATTTATTGTCAGGAAGAAAACGTCTAACATTTTAGATTGATTCCAGTGCTTTCGGCATTCAGATTTGGTTAATGATCGGCCGTCTACAGTGCAATTTAGAGAGAAACTTCCATGGTTCCTCGATGCTCTGCCATCTTCTGATTGTGCAAAGGGTGGTCATGGGGCTTATACCAGCAGTGTGGATCTATATGGTTAGTTAGATTGGCATTTTCTCCTTTTCTGAATGGCTTCATTTTGATTCAATTGCTTTTAAACTGTATCAGGTTACGAGAATGGTGTTATAAGAGCTTCAGAGTTCCGTACATATCACACGCCGGTTAACAAACAAGTATGGAAGTTCCTTTAATGAATTAATACTAGAAGTTTAGAACATAGTTTATTATTTTTCTTAGTTCATATTTTGATGCATACACCCATCTTTGCTTTACCTGATTCTCATTTCCTTAGGGGGACTATGTCAATGCTCTACGAGCTGCAAGGGAATTCAGTTCAAGAATTTCTGATTCCTTGAAGGTTTGGATTAAAAAATGTTTGTTACCTTTCTTTAGCTTTCTTGATGTTGTAAAGTGCTTCTAGAATGTTTGTTTTCAAGTAATAGATTTGGATACTGTTTTCTTTTCCCGCCTAGACACTGAAGCATGATAGCACAATTAGTAAAATGTATTCATTTCTAGTTCCTTACTCTCCCCTGATGTTTTCCTAAATGTTGGCTAGCTTTTGATATTCAGCAACTAATAGTGCTCTGCCTGGTGGACATGACACAAACATGTTTGTAGCCAGGCAATTAGTTCTTATAAATCATATATTCTGACCACGTTACTTTATTCAAGACCTATTTATAAAGATTAATTATCGTACCCCATTACCTAATTCTATTTTTAGCTTCATGTCTGTGTCATGGGCAACCTGAGTAAGAGGAGAGGGGCCTGGAAACACAATTTTGTGACTAAAAATGTGGTACATAAATGCTTTTTGTGTAATTACTTAAAAGAGAAAGGGATGGGAGACCTATCCCTCTGAGGACAGAGTCAATGATGGGCCATGATTTAAGTTTTTTTTCCTACCTCCTGCATGTTATCTCACTAAATCTTTGTATTGTCTGCTGCAATATATTTCTCTGATATATATTCAGATATTTTACTCTCTTTACTTCTTTGATGCAGATTGAAATCTTTCCATATTCTGTGTTCTACATTTTCTTTGAGCAGTACCTGGACATTTGGAGGATAGCTTTGATCAACATTGCTATAGCACTTGGTCAGTATTACAATACATGGTTGTGATGAATATAATCAAGTCTTTTTGGTGTCTTGGTGGTCCATTATTTATGAAGTAGTTCTTGTTGGCACACTTGTTTCACAGACACAATGCCTGTGTGGACCGCATTAAAGCTGGTCATAAATTTTGATGGAACTTTTACTTTATCTATTTAATTGAATCTTTTTTAGTGCATTGAAATACAACATAACCCTTCTCATTAGACCACTTTGCAAAACCGTTACATGTTTTTTCAAGTTATAAAATTTGGAAACTGCAGAATCACCAAAATGTTTAGACATTTGGCCTTTTTACCATGTCCTTTTTTCAGCATGGTGAGATAATTGTTCTACATTTATTTTGTACTCTGTGCATATGAGCCTTTTAAGCATCTGAATATTTTTTTTTATACTATGCAGGTGCTATATTTATTGTATGTCTGGTCATTACTTCCAGGTTTAAAAACTTTCTCTGGTCCTTTAGTTTTAACTGTTGCTATTAAATATAGAAGCTGTCTACTGTTGAAGACACTGTTTTATGCACCTTTAATCCCTTTGATTGCCTTTTGATGCAGTTTTTGGTGTTCAGCAATCATTCTACTTGTTTTGGTGATGATTGTTGTGGATTTAATGGTATAATGGTCAAAGAGAATCCTTCGCTTGTGTCTGATGATAAAAGTTTTACCATGGCACACATCTCTATATACTAGTCATTTCATGTACCTTTACCCTTTAATGTCAATTGTCTGCTAATAAATACACTTATTTGGTTTTTAAATCCTGCAGGGTGTAATGGCAATTCTGGATATTCAACTAAATGCAGTTTCTGTTGTCAACCTTATAATGTCAATTGGAATTGCCGTTGAGTTTTGTGTGCATATAGCACATGCATTCTTGGTTAGTATCTATAGTTGTTGTGGCGACTCTTTGGTTTTTGGATTTTTTCTTGGACAAGGCAGTAGCTGTTGAAGGGGATGGGGTATCATTACTCATGGGCTTCCAAAATTGCATTTTTTTTTCATATATAAAAATGACAGACAAGTACAGTGATTACCCTCGTATTTGACATCAAAACCTTTTGGAACCTCTTGGAACTGCCATTGCCTAATACTTGCACCTACAGAATTGATGGGTGTTTACTAATTTGCTAATATTCTACAACCTTGTGTTCTTGACAGGTGAGCCATGGTGATAGGGGCCAGAGGGCAAAAGAGGCTCTGAGCACAATGGGAGCTTCCGTCTTCAGGTTATCATCTGTTTTTTTTGCCTTGTCATTGTATCATTTGTGGTACCTCATTTAAACTTCATATCTGCACTGTATATCAGTTTTTAAATGAAGGCGGTCATATTTTCAGCTGAAATTTCCTCCCAATAAGCGCATAATACTATGGATTCCAAATATAACTGTAAAAATATAAATGAAGCATTCACTTAATACCATTTATCTTCTTGAGGTCCATGATTGTGCTTTATGCTAACCAAAAGCCAGTAATTGATGATCTTTTATCTCCATGACTCTTTACAGTGGAATTACACTCACAAAGCTTGTTGGAGTGATTGTCCTTTCCTTTGCGAGATCTGAAGTTTTTGTGGTCTCTGCTTTATCCCTTTGTGCTTTCAATAGTTTTTGTCCATTCCAAGGATATAAAATAGCTTTCTGGGTTTTGCAGGTTTATTACTTCCAAATGTACCTGGCATTGGTTATTATAGGTTTCTTGCATGGACTGGTGTTCCTCCCAGTAAGTTAATTTTATCCCACTACCGGAACCTTTGTCTGACTCTTGTATCCCTAGACATGCGCTCCCGCCCTTCTAAATCCCCGGCTGAAGGGAATATTTATGCTTGTCCGGTAATGCCCTGATTTGTGCCATTATGTAAATGTGATAGTTGAGCAGTGGAAGGTGACTGCCCAACGCAAAAAGAAAGCATGATGACAAAGGAAGAATGATGATCACATAAAGCTATTACCTATTCGTTACTCTTGGTGGAATAATGACAATGGTCTGTTTATGATTTGCAGGTGGTGCTGAGCGTGTTCGGTCCGCCACCAAGACATGTCATCATGGAAACAAGATGAGCTTCTACTTCATCATCCTTGGGCTGATCAACATGCATATTGTAATTAAGAACATTGCAATACATAATTATGGAAAGAGTACTGAACTGTTTGCACTACACTCCTAGTATTTGGGAAGAGTGTAATACAACGACCATCCGGGGAAAACAGCTCAAGGCACTTAGTACAGCCAGTTCAATTTATTTACCCCCTGTCAAGATCCTTTAACTTTTCTTAAAAACAATGCTCATCACTTTATGTTTAACGTTTCGTCTCCAAACAGCAAACCGTTCGTTCTAATGCAATGCATTGATCATTGAGACCTATCACCTTGTGCAAGGATGTGGACCCTGTTATACGATCGGATGCCTGGTCTTCAAGCAAGAATAAAATAGTCGGACATGATAAAGAGTTCTGAAATTAAAGGAAAGCGAAAGCCTCTGTTCCCCAATTGATTAGTCACTCAGAGAAAGGTAGTGAGTGCCCACTGCCCAGAGGGGGAATAAGACATTTTTTTTTTTTTAGATTCAAGAAAACTCATTCCTTGAAAAGCGTACTTTGTGAGTCCAGATAAGCGAGTAAAACTCTAGCTATCCCAGGTTTTTATAAAAGATGCATGTCCTGACTTGAATTTGAAACTTGTTGTGCAGATTTCAAGTCTTTTACCATCATGCTATATTCTTTAAGAACGAATCATCATACAAGATCAGGGCATGAATTCAGCAAAATTTAAAGGAAGGGTATGCCGAGTAGATTATGGTTTGTGATAGCTTTAGGTTCCTCAATGAGTTGATGATAGCTATAAATAAGTTTGTCACCTTAAGCGTTGGATATCTTCGATTGCCTGCAACTCCGACGGACTGCTATGGCCTAACGTGTCTTAGATTCTCAGCAGCACAAAAACAGGCTGCCATGGCATGATGGATGCAAGTGATAAGAGTCAAATAAAACTGGTGAAGACACAACTCATTGGCTTAGTACCAAACTTAAAAATCATGTGACACCTGATCAATAAGAAGAGTCCGAGGATTTGTTATTTTCGTTGTAGAAACATAATTCCTAGAGCACAACTAGAACATTTCCGATTCCAACACAATCGAGTCTGATTTTTTCTTTCATTTGGTGTTCCAAGAATCAGCATTCACTTTTAACCAAGGATCCCATGCTGTCATGGCCACCTTTTCAAGCGCTCTCTCTCCTTACCAGTCCTCGATCAATTACCATTACTACCCGTTTCCTCATTCGCGCCGAAATGCTTAATGAACTCGATGATTTACCCTAGCTTCTCATCGCCTCACAGCCCCAAGAAACCTTGCATTCTTCTCTTGTAACATTCATACCCGTTCTAGCGAAATCGGGTCTTTCCAATCGGAACATTTCGCAATTTAAATCATTGCGTTTTTTATTCCCTGAAAACCCGCCTTCGATCTACTTTTATAATGTTCTCCTTAAATCATGTGCCGTGTAGATTGTGTTTCTTGGCTGTATAAAGATATGGTGGCTCCGGAGACTTTGATACTTTCACTGTTTTCATTGGTTTGCTTTGTGATTCGGGTTTGAACCTGCATTATTCATGCCTATGATTGATGGCTCAGGTTAAAGGGCGGGCGGGCGGGCAGGCAAGCAAGCATGAGGCTGATGAAGTTGCAGGAGAATGATGGAAATGGGTCAAGAAGGTTACCCCCCATTCAGATATATCGTTGTACTAGACTGGGGCCAAGAACGTTTACAAGATTGGGTATCCCCAGGGCTCATGATTGACAGAAGCATGACATTGAAGCCATACTGGCTTTGACAGGACAAGAAGAAAGGATTGATAGTCCAATCCCATATTTCCAGGGAGCATTCAATAAGCAGGCATGCATAGATATAATGGCAAAGCCTAGTTTTTAACCTTTTGGGACAAAAATCATTTCAAATCCAATCCTACTGATGTAAATTTACATGATTTATGTGCAGTCAACAGGCTGTGGCTTGAACCAATTATTTATTTCCTCTAAATTTCCACCGAACTGCAAATTAAGATTCAATGGGTGTATCTCAATGGGTGCTACACCGAGGCTTGTAGCTCAGTGGCCTTGACAGACTTTGCCCTGCTTATATGCCCTGGGTTCGAGCCTTTACATGTACGCTTGTCATCCCTGCCGTGCCTTAGATGCCTACTGGGCTTGCAGAATGTTTAGTGGATCCGGAGATTAGTCGTGGTGCGCATAAATTAGCCCGAACACCCTGGATTATCAAAAAAAAAAAAATATATTCAATGGCTGCTATGCCGACATGAAACTGGAAAAGATCCCTTACAGAATCCTAGGCCATTTCATAAGCTACTAGATGCATATTCAAAGCAAAAGTCACAAAAAAAGAAAATTTACACTCTTAATCCCAGATGCTATGACCTCGTAGTAACTGACGATGGCATTAGAATGGCCCTCCACCTCCCAATAAGCTTACCAGATTTGGCCCTACAGAACCCAACGAACTTCCCAGATGTGGTTGAGAAGGTTGATTAAGGGACATTTTGATTGTGTGGCTCTCAGACAATTTATAGACATCTTTACACTCCTCAAGGTCGGCATCACATGTCAAGAGAACCCACTCTTGATCGTCGTCCAAATACTTGAGATCAATTCTACAAATGTCGTCTATATTGAAACGCCTTGCAATCTCTTGTTGCAAGTCCCTGAAACCCCAGTTCGGTTGCAAGGTGAACCGGATTTTGTCTGCTCCAAAAGTGGCCTTCACTCTAAAGCCACTCCTATCACGTATAATCTGGCTGCTACTTTTTGGGAGGGGTGGCAGAGTCTCTGGACTTGGAAGGTCACCAAATGTTTTGAAGCTTTGAGATCTTATAAGAGGCTCTGATCTGTCACGATTCAAGGCATGCAATGCGGCATCACTGTGTGTTCTCTTAAGCACACCACTTGGGTCCTCTACCAATAATGGATCCCCACTAACTGAGCCATTATTGGTGGTTGTGTGCTGCTTTACTCCAGTGGAACAACAGATACTTGATCCAGAGCTCTGACTAGATGACGAGGATGGAGATTTTGAAGCACTAGCTGCAGCACTAAATATGCCATTCTCAGGGCGATGGTTTGATTTATTGGAATCATCGTTTGTCTTGCTTGATGGAAAACCACCATTAGCAGAAAAATTTGGAGAGGTCAATTCTGGGAAAGTGGTGTAGAAGGAACCAATTTGTATGGCACCCTCAGCACCTTGTACTGAGTCAATCACAAGTTGAAGTTTCTTCAATGAGTGGCCAACCTTCTTAATCTTTCGAGAGGGCCAACGAGTGATGCCATGCTTCCTGCATATTCTTTTCAGAGTGGTGGGACACACTGCATTAGGAATAAACTAGGTCAGTAACAGGCACCAAGCTGGCTGTAGCCTATTCATGGATAGATAAGAAGAATCAACATGCTATTTTTACAAAATAAAACAAAGTCGGATAATGCAAATAAAGGCATGGCAGGCTCAACAATGAAACAAGGTTAATGGAATCTCATACAATGACACAAGCTACAAATATCAAGAAGCAAAAGATGGCATGCCCTGCTAGGAAAACTTAAGTGTAATGTTGTGAGAAAATATGAGAACAAAGGAGACAAAGTGAAGTTCAGTGACAAATTCAATAGTTATATACGAAGAATGATCAAGGAATTTGAGAGAGAAAGAATAGCATATTTGTTATGAAGGCTCATTCTGGGATTACTTTATAGATGCAATGCATTTCTCCAAGTATCAGTCTGGTATGTGTGCATAAACTCATTTTCACCATCCTGTGTTCTCAAGTTACAACATCATGAACATATAAGCACCAAATGTATAAATAAGAGGCTAAAGAAATATCTTTTAACGAGTAGTGCTGGCTCTTGCAATAAGCAGTAATCGATTCCAGAAAATGGTGTCAAACTTTTAACAACATATGAACAGCAGGATACTAGTACTCAGAAAGTCAGAATGGTTGAACTATATGCAAACATTGGTCTAGCCAAGCTTCCAGGTAGTTACGATAGGAAGGTCTCCATTATATCTAAGAATGCATCAATGAAGAAAGGCTCTTAAGTTCTATATTAGATATGTTTTTGCTAGCTCAGTGCCTAATATTTTCTTGAATAAAAAAGTGGAAGAAAATATGCAATTTCTAGTTGTTGTAAATGTTCTTGTACCCCCAATACTCTTCGCAGCATCTTTAAGGCTTCCTGCAAAGTACTGTCGAAGAACTTGCAAGCTTATTGTCTTCTCTGTCTTGGTTCGTCCCTTGTCGCCTGATTTTCTGCTGCCTACTGAGTGGTGTTCAGCAGAAGCAGCATCTGTAGCAGTTTCAATACTACCTTTGGGTACAGAATTTTGTTGAAATTTCCCAAACTCTGGAAATGCCTGCTTGTGGTACAATTCATCCTGAGTCTTACCCAAGTGAGATGTCACCTTGAACTCTTCTTTATTTTCCTCCTTTCGATGGTCCCATGAGACACAGACACCTTTACCTTTCTGCTGAGCCTCCGCAACACAGGCAATCCAGGATGACTCTGCTTCAGAAGATTCTTTCAACAAAGATGCAAATTTCTGAGTTTCATCTTTATTAAGTCTCTCATCTGAAGCAACTACCATTTTCTTGTTGACAGTTTCCTCAAGCTCCCTGTCCATGACAACATGCAAACTCCAATGAGCCTGTTTTATGGTGATAGACAATACGTCCCAAATTCGTTTTTGTTCTTCAGTGTTACAGCAATCCTTTGGAAAGAAAAACTCCAAGACAAAATCAACCGGTCCAGCATAGGTGCTTTGTACTGGAATCGCTATAGCAGCATGCAACTCAAACATCTTAGCATGGTGAGAGAGAGGATAATCTGTCTTGCTAAACGCTGCTACATCAGTTGAAAAACACTGTTTTCTTGTTGTGAAAGCTCTCCCAACAATCCCCTGACCAAATGAAAGGTATTGCTCAGAACATGCCACATAGAACCCGACGTTGTCTGTCTCGGCTACAAAGCAAGCAGAGTTCACTGTACAAATACAATTTGAATAGTTCTCATCAAAATGCCGGCATCCACCTTTACCTTGCCGGAAACATGGGGACCACGTTAGTGCTAAAGGTAATCTATGTGCCTTGCAAACAGACTCCAAAATCTTTGATATCTCAGGAACTGCAGCTTGGCAAAACTCTTTGCAAGCCTGTGAAAAGAGAAGCATGCATGTGGTCTCACTTGTAAATCATAAGTTTTTAGACATTTGAATCTCTAGTGTTTGTAAGACATCATCCACTCACCTTCAGGCTTGGAGGGCGGAAGTCTTTTGGACTTCTAAGATCAACAGCCTGCATGTCACTATACTTATTAGACAAAAATACAAGGCAGGATAAGCTGTGGTTCAAAGGAAGGATAAGTTATATTATGAATAAACCACTGACTATTGGTGCTTTTGAAAGGTTCTCAATACAATAATAATAACAATTAAAAAAAAAAACAGAAGTCGATGAAAAAGTGTTTTTTTTTTTTAAAGGAACAGAGTACTAACAATCAAAACAAACACGAAAGTAAGGGAGAATTGAGTAAAACCACAGAGGATAGAGCCAAATGTATAATAGCTTACCAGCCAGTTACAAATACTCATCAAGTATGATAGATGAGTGCATGTTCAAGAGTAGAGATAGCCTAAGGATAACTTGCAATGAAGAAAAGCTGTCAGATTTAAAATGCAAATGGGCACTTTGGCTAGACATTACAGATTATAACATTCGTCCATATGTTGATTTCCATTGTTCTTTGAGCAAAATCAACAATTATAGTTGTGATGCATGTAAGAACAAGAAGATGAAGAAGGAAAAGAAACAGACCTCAAGAGCTTTGCAGACACTTTCTAGCTCTGGACGATAACTGACGTCTTGAGTGGTTGTCACGACCTCAATAACACCCAAACAAGTTCTGCTGCCCTGTTCAAAAACAGGAACTGCAAAGGATCCTCTTATATTGAATTGCTTCGCATGATTTTTACGTGGATACTCAACCCAGCTGAAGTAACTAACATCTGGTGTCCACTCAGGCAACTTCCTCAAGAAAACTCGACCGGGCAAACCAACCAACTCTTTTGAATCCTCCTCTGCTGGGAACTGAAATTTTTTTGAAACATTTCTGTAACTTGCAAGACTCTGGCTTTTAGGATCAAGCAAGTATGGCTGGCCAAAAGTGGTGAGGACATGCTTGCCTTCTTTCTTTATAGGCACCCATATCTGAATAAGGAGATCCCTATCCTCGGTGCATTGTTTCAACTGTCCTATAGCATGCATCAATCTTTCTCTTACCCCAGTAGATGATCTCGCATTGTTAGTTGGTGCAATCCACAATCTTCTACCCAATTCATTGTTCTCAACTAGAAAACCTCCAGATTGGACTGGAGATGCGGTAAACAGGTGAATATTCTGGTTTTGGGATCCGATCACACCAAGTTCCTCTATTTTGGGATTTCCTATAGGCGTGTTCTCGTCACAGTTCTTTTCTGTTGCTACTTGACAGTTCTCTTGACAAGGATTTACATTCAAATTACAGCTGTTGGACTCAAAAAGCGGAAAATATTGCTTAGGGTAATTTAGATCATCAGAGGCTGAGGTACCAGCCTCCAAAAAACCGAACTCATCGACAGTCTCAAAACAGCATCCATCATACAAGAGTTCATCCACGAAATCCAAGTCCATGGCAGCATCCGAGAAGTTCCCAAATGAAGAATCAGGAGCAAAAGCACCACCATTTCCATCATCCATGTCGAGTACTTGCATTGAAAATTTGTATCCAACAACTCCTAGTAAATCTGAATTTGCAAACTTTTATCACGATCCGAAACACAAAAGAACAGTAAAGATGAAAAACAAAAAGAGGAACTTCCAGGAAGGATTGCGATCGCTTGTATCCGAAAACCCAATATGCCCATCTTGCAGAAACATTGTCAACAAAAAATTGTTTTTGTGAACTGCTGCAACTCACAAATGCATTTCAGAGGAAGAAATACCTACCACACCATCATTCAGAACCAACACAACAAGTTAATTATACTATTAGCAAGTACAAAATATGATCAATTGACCACCTTGATTATAATCTTAAAGAACAACTTGTGGTTGACTCTACAGCAACTATTTATCAAGCCCTAAGCTACATATTATTACAAGCAACGACTTTAATTCTTCAGAAAAAAAAAATAAAAACCCCGAAGCAACCAGTACGTAAGCCATGATGTCAGTCAGTTATCAAGAGAGAGAGAGAAAGAACCCATTTCTAATATAGCTTCTAGGCCAACAGTAAACACTGAATTCAAGCAAACAGTTGCAGATTAAAGAAGAAAGAGACAGATAGACAGACAAACACATGAAAGAAACGGTAGTGAACGAAAGTGAAAGAGAAAGAGAAAGAGAAGTAGTACAAGTAACTTACTTTTATTACAAGTGTCTGTGTAGTAAAAAAAAATTCTAAATCAGACAGAAGAACAGGAGGTAGCTGTAGCAGCAGCAGCAGCAAGTACATAACCTAAGGAGCAACAAAGATTCTGTTCAGTGATAGATGAGTTGGGTTGGTTTTCTCTTACAAGACAAGAAGGCTAAAGAAGGAAAGTAGAAGGGCATCCTGGTTTGAGTCAGTAGTACAGCTACAGAGAGAGAGAGAGAGAGCAGAAAGAGGAAATTATCCTCAGTTGTGGCCCAGACAGCTCTATAGTTAGTTCCCTGATGGAAGCCGATTCCAAGTATTTGTATTTTGTAAAGGCCACAAAACTATGCCAACTATCCTCATTCTCAGCCCACTGCGCGTGAAGAATCTTCACCCTCCCTCCCACACAACACAGACAACAACAAAATACTATTTAAATTCATTTATTTTTAATATTTTTAAATCAATGACCATCGTCTTGAAGGTTTTTTTTTTACATCGTGATTCCAAGATACATATATGAACATCAAACAAAACTCATCACAGAATCACTGGATAATATCAAAGCTTTAGTTACCTGTACATATGCAGGCTTCCTATGAGGTCAGGCTTGTATAAGATTAATAAAGGGACACTGCCATGCATACATAGTCTGGTTTTGTAGGTCTTTAATACAGTGAAGAGAGGGGTAATTAACTGATTGCGAATATTTTTTATTCTTTAAGATCTCAAAGTTTGAGAATTAATTAATAATTAGTGAGGTATGTTGGATGTTATGGCGGTGTACTATATATATATCCTTGCTAGCTTGTTAAGATTCTCCTGCCCTTGTGTGACATTATTCTAACATATAATTTATCACGCAAAGTCCCATTTCCATTTTTTACTATAACTTATTCTGCAGCATCAAGTACAAGCCTCTGAAAAGGATTCGTAATATCTTATAATATTTTATTTTATTTTATTATTATTTTAGTTTATTGACTCCAAGGCCATTTTGAACTTAACCCTAACCTTGGTTACTTATGGTTCCTCTTTTCAAGAAGGTATTCTTAGCATACCATACTAATTTAATACATAAAAGTAACATGGGTGTCAACTCCAGAGGAATAATTTGAAGCACTATCAGTTCATTTAAAGTTGATGAAAACATGAAAAGGGTTGCTTTTTTTTTTTTT
>Ga0325404_1004922_pt1 | contig 14128 bp, 16 predicted proteins | sample PopdelMetagenome_18_FD_205664 | JGI IMG/M metagenome (GOLD analysis project Ga0325404, IMG submission 205664) | Populus deltoides microbial communities from Bellville, Georgia, United States - Xylem-Control-R1 | ecosystem: Host-associated > Plants > Phyllosphere > Stem > Wood/Secondary xylem... | reverse complement strand
GTCAATAGCTAACCCAACCTGTGACCCGAGCTTGGCCTCAAGTTGACTTCCGAGTTAGGTTTTAAAACTATGATCATAATCATTTTTATTTTTGCGTTGACCCAAGTCAATGGTCAGCACAACCTGTCACCCGAACCTGACCTTTGGGGCGACCTCCGAGTCGAGTTTTAAAACTATGATAATAATCACTTTTATCCTTGCGTTGACACGGGTTAATGGTCATCCCGACCCATGACCCGAGCTTGGTTGATCGGACTTAGCCCTGAATCGAGTTTTAAAACTACAATAATAATCATTTTTATTCTAAGGTTAAACTGGGTCAATGATCAACCCAATCCTGGCCTTAAGTCTACTCTCGAGTCAAGCTTTGAAACTATAATATTGATTTTTTTATCTTTATATTGACCCAAATCAATGATCAACCGGACTCGTGAATCATGCTTGGTCCCAAGTCAACCCCCTAGTTAGATTTTAAAACTATGATAATAATCATTTTTATCTTTACATTGATTCGGATCAACTAGATTAGCCCTTGTTACAAATTTGTCCTACCTCTTTTAATAAGACAAACATTTTTCTACTAGAATAATCTTGGATATACAAAGACACACCAAACAAACAGAAAAATTATCCTATCCTGTTCATCATTCACTATTGCAACCTAGTATGGAAGATCATCAAATTGTACAAGATGAACAAACAACTGGTAGCTTTAATTGTCGGCTTAAGTTTATTTCAAATAACCACCAAAAACCCTAGAGAAGATGAGCAAGACATCAATTGGTTTGGTCTCACTGAAATTCCTCTAAAACACTGAGAAACAAGGAAAAGTACAAAAGCCATTGGATCAGAAATCAAATAAAAAAAAAGTTCTGTCTCTCCGCTTCCTGCGTTCTTCATTGAACAAAGGTAACACAGACGAACAAAATGGATAGCGATGCAAAACATGCAGGCTATGCAAAACATTCCAAGATAACATAAACACACAATCATAGAACTATTTTTTTCTTGTCATTCTCGATTCTCTAAAATTATCTTGTCATTCTTATTTCTCCACAAAGTTTGCATTCTTTTCTCATCCTTAACATCCCAAGCAACCAAGCATAAGGCTCAAAACATAATATGAAGCAAACAACATATGTACAGGTGTTGGAAAAAACAAGCATCCAATATCAAAAATCATCCAAAGAAAAAGGAAATTGAAACTGATCAAACCCTTGAACCCAAACTTCATATCTTATTCTCTAAAGCCAAGATCCTTTTCAAACTAACACATTATCAACCAGTACAAATTCCACAATCTTTCCGGAAAATCTTAATACACAACCTAGTAAACAACTTAAATTAACCCAAATACAACAAATCATTACACAACAACAATCCGGAAGAAATTCAAATTAAAAAAAACATACCTTCTTCTGTCTAGAATCCAACAAAATATGTGAATTACAGAACCTCGTTAAAGCCATTGCTTTCGCTTTACACCCAGCAGCCAAGCACTTCCTCAACCCTTCCTCCACTCTCTCCTCCTCCTCTGCTTCACCGCCGCCATCTCTGATCCCTAATTTCGCATTCAATTCAAAAATATCTTTATCATTGTTAAAATCTCTCTTTCTTTTCTTATTTTTCTCGTCTTCTTTATATGGGCTTTTCCCATACTTCCAGTAATACTCTGTGTTTGACTTTGAGCTCTTCCATTAAGGTCCAGTAATGGGTTCTGTAGATCTGAGCGAGTTGTTTGGAGCGTCGAGATCGCCGAGTTACGAGTTCTAGGTGAGTGAGATATGTGGAGGATGAGAGAGCCGAGTCTTCGTCTGCGCCGTCGATTGTCACGGGATCGGGAGGTTGTGGCGGGGGTGGTGAAGGAGGGTTGGCCATGGGAGGGTTGGAGAGAGCGAGCGAGTTGGATTTGAGGGGGTTTTGGGTCTGCACTTCAGACTACTAGTAGTGTGCTGGTGTCGGTTACCTTTTCATTTTTCTATGCTTTACTGTTTATGATCTAACTGTTAAAGCAATGACCAATAAAGTTCTTGCTCATGGCATTGCTCTGGGAGATGTATTTGCGTCTTTAAATTAGGATGCCGTTTCATTTACATGGGGAGACCATGTCCTGTGCGTTCATGGTGTTATCTGGTGCAAGTTTGCTTTGCTTGCAATTGGGAATGGGATAAGAAATCCCTTCTCCCTTCCTTGTTTAATACTATTGTTTGGATTGCTGGTTGCAGGTTCTCACAGATTGAGGTGCTGCCCTTTAAGCCAGAAATATATATATATATAATCAGGAATTTATTATCAGTAAATCCATTTTCAAAAATGATTGTTATGTGAATTCCATTCCACATTCCCTGAGAATCGAATGTCGCCATTGGATCTAAATATACTAAAAAAAAAATTAATTTGAAAAAAAATAAAATTTGATGAAAAGCCCGCAGCCCCAAACAGATCCACTTGAAAAGTTGAATAAAACTCTCATTAAAAAAAAAAAAAAAAAAACAAAAGGAGAGACACCTTTCGCCGCAAATTAGATGATGAGCGAAGTCCATTCACCCGAACTCTCAGGTCATCCTGACCCCAGAAGCACATGCTGCTGGCCCACGCAACCATCCAAAACCATAACGGCCACAAACTAACCACCCTTTCTAAAAGCTACACTCAAACATTTTAATAATTTTTTTTTCCAAAACAAAATGGGAAAATAAAAGAATACAAAGTGACAAAGATGCTAAGCAGGACAGTTGTTTCAGTGTCTGCTGTTTCTTCAACCTCTTCAACATCTCCGTCCCGATTTCTGTGCAAAGTGAACCCAACAATCCCTAAATTCTTGGGTCTGGAAAAACTCTCCCACAACTTCACAAACTGTACCACATGGAACAAAAACTTGAACTTGAATAGAAAGTGTAGTACAAGAATGGACATTTTCACGACCAAAGCATCAGCAGCAGCTCAGCCTTTAACAAACGCAGATGAGCTCATTGGGTCTGTTGAGACTTTCATCTTTGATTGTGACGGTCTGTGTTTCTCGCTCGCTCTTAAGTTTCTTGTCAATTCATTTCTTAGAATAAAAAAAAGAGAAAAAGAGTTTTTTTTTCCATGTATTAATGAAGGGGTGAGTGATTTGCAGGAGTTATATGGAAAGGAGATAAATTGATTGATGGAGTCCCTCAAACTCTTGATATGCTCCGCTCAAGAGTTTGTATTTAATTTGTGTTATAGTGCCTCTTTTTTTCCTTTTACAGTGCTGTCAGTGTTTACTTTCTTTTGTAAAATTGTGGGTTTTCCTTTGTTGGATTTCAGGGGAAGAGACTAGTTTTTGTTACAAACAACTCAACAAAGTCTAGGAAACAATATGGTAAAAAGTTCGAGTCACTTGGTCTTGATGTCAGTGAGGTTAGTAAGTCACAACCCCTTCTTTTCCATTCTTTTGTTTTGATTCCCTGACAGCTCCTTTGAATCTATCCAATTGTTTCAGGAAGAGATTTTTGCATCTTCTTTTGCCGCTGCAGCCTATTTGAAGTCAATTGATTTCCCAAAAGATAAAAAGGCAAGTAACAACCTTTTCTATTTCTTGCAATGGGGTTTTGTTATAATTGTGTGGTTATGGTTGTGGAGATTATGAGATGTGGTAGCTGATAATGAATTGATATCCGTGCATGACTTGTAGGTTTATGTGGTTGGTGAGGATGGCATCTTGAAGGAGCTTGAGCTTGCTGGATTTCAGTATCTTGGTGGGCCAGTATGTATGAGTTCCAGTTTGCATTATATTTTATTTCATCTTCTATATATGCTTTGAAATCATCAGCTGTTAGGAATGCTAGAAATTTCCACGAGTTATTCAATACTGTGCAACGTGCAATGACCTTTACTTGCAATAATTTCTGTTCCTGCTAATGCCATTTTCTAGCTTGTTGGTTAGTTAGCAGTAGCAATTGTTATGAATATGTTATTTCTATTTTGTATTGTTCACTTATACAGGAAGATGGTGGAAAAAAGATTGAGCTGAAGCCTGGGTTTCTGATGGAGCACGATAAAGATGTAAACTTCTATTCTTTTTTCTTTCCCTTTCAATAAGGTATATCCTGACAGGCAACTTGAGTAGGACATCTTTAGGTCGTGCTTTGTTTTATAATTGCAATTGAGGAGCAAACGGTAGCATGCTTTTCCCAAAATTTAGGCGTACTAAAGATGTTTCTTCATTGCTACTTAGGTTGGGGCAGTTGTTGTTGGATTTGATCGCCATTTCAACTACTACAAAGTCCAGTATGGAACACTCTGTATAAGGGAAAATCCTGGGTGTCTCTTCATTGCTACAAATCGTGATGCAGTCACCCATCTTACAGATGCTCAGGAATGGGCAGGTTCTCATCTCCCCTTCGTCACAAATTTATGTTCCATTACATTGATTTCTACTCATATTCAGGTTATGTAGGTTGTGATGCATGATGTATAGAAAACAAGATATGCAATGATCTCCAATATTCAGCTTGATACCAATTTCAAATGAGAAATGTGGTGTTAGAAGACTTGTACACCCTTGGCCTTTTGAAGAGCTGAATATCAGTAAAATGAGTAAACTAGCAGAGTTGTCTGTAATCCTTCCAAGCATTAAATTGCATGTTCTGAAAATATGAAATTCAAACCAGTTCCATCTATGTGATTTTGGCATCAATAAGTGATAATAACATGCCAGTCCTGGACTTTGAGTTCGTGGACTAAAAAATAGGCCAAGGCTGTACTTTTGTATTGTTAGCTAGAAGGTTCAAATGTACTTAAATGTGGTTAATAAGCAAGTGTTATGTGATATCGTCCCTATTGTAAGAAATGTAAAAATATGAGCTGGTAAAAGAATAGAAATGGTTGGGATTAATTTCCAGTATACTTTCCCGCTCTGGGATTATGGTTTGAACTACACATGCAATGCATTGGCCCAAGCAACAATTATTGCACTAATCTATTTGGAGATTTACATTATGAGAATTCCTTGCATCCTTCTTTTGGGTAAGACTGACTTGTTCATATAAAAGCAACCATCGTGATATTTTTATTTCTGTTCCTCATAATTTCTTCCAGAATACATTATAATCTGTGCTTAATATATAATTTCAGGCGGTGGTTCTATGGTCGGTGCTTTTGTTGGTTCAACTCAGCATGAGCCACTAGTTGTGGGAAAGCCCTCAACTTTTATGATGGATTACTTAGCAAACAAGTAGGGCTTACAATGCTTTGTTCCTTCTTTTATTCTCCGCTTACTTTGAATTGAGCAAATTCAGGGGAAGTCATGCATGATTTGCTTACAGCTCAAACAATGCATAATCATTATCCACATCTATTTGTCAAATTATCTGATTCCATGCCCACCAACCACCATATATTTGCATTCATATTATTCATGGATAAGCAAGTCTTTTTTGGTCTGTAAGTTTGTAATCTAGGGTCTATCGCAAACCCACCCGATCATGCATAAGTGGGGACTGGAGAGCCTTCATGTGCATGCTAAGAAACGGGCCTTGCAACTTTAATACAAGGCAAATTACTGATGTATTGCCATTAAGGTTGGTCTTGCACAAGCATAGGAAATTGCAAAAAAGTTTATATTTTTTCACAATCAAGTATACAATAGTCTTGACTCATGACTACAATATCACCTACAACACAACATAATCCCATTAAGCAGTGGTTGCTTTTCTTTATCAGTTGCATGATAATAAAAAATGAGTTTGAACTTCCATCTAAACGCTCCATTGTGTTCTAGTTTTCCTCACCTTTGCATTTTATTTTCATGTATCTGATCAACAACAGATTCGGGATTCTCAAGTCACAAATATGCATGGTCGGGGACAGATTGGATACTGATATTCTGTTTGGACAAAACGGTGGTTGCAAAACTCTTCTTGTACTCTCCGGTAACTACAAATTATTATGAAATTCCCCTCCTACCTTCAGCATGTATATTGTATGTGCTCTAATTGAGGTTTTTCTTTCAAAAAGGTGTGACCTCATTGTCGATGCTTCAAAGTCCAAGCAACTCCATCAAACCAGATTTCTACACCAACAAAATTTCTGATTTTCTTTCCCTCAAAGCTTCAGCTGTCTGAGCATGCGTGGACATTGTGCGCTGTATTTAGGTCCGTGCATTATTTTTTCAATTATAATTTTTAACATTACCACATGGAATTTTGCTAAATCCGCAGCTGTAGTAACCAGATATATTTGCCGACAGATGTTAAATTTGTTCGTGTAGGGCGAGCAGACAATGAAGGCTATGCCCTATCATTTTACATAAATTTGCCACCTGACAAAGGAACGTTTTTATTTCATTGAACATCAAGTGTCTTTACCTTTGTGTCTGCTTCTGCAGTTTAGTGGTGCATCCTTTGTTTTTATTTTCATCGTTGCCATGTTCTTCAACAAGTCTTCAGAGATACCAAGGCATATCACAATTTTTTCCAGTTAAATGTTTTTCTGGAAAGAAGTCTCATTTTTCTCATCCTCTCTTCGTCTTTTTAACTAAATATTGTCATCACATCACATCACATCATGCATCACATCACATCACATCACTTCACATCACCGTCTCTGTGGGTGGTAATTAGTTTTAGAAAAAAAACCGCCATCACAGACAACCGTGTTCGTGTGTAAACAAAATCTTATGCTTTTGGCAAGCTTTAAGAATTTCTTTTTCTTTTTTATTATAAAACTTGCAGAGATATTTCTTGATTACGTGCCGCAATATAGGGTCATATATCATTTTCTTAATTATATTTTAAATCAACTCCAATACTATCTCAAGTCCTTAATTTATTTATTATGCCAAGTACAAACACCCCATTACCAATTCCATGAAAATACACTGGAGTAATCAATTTAGTTTCAATTATAATGGGATTAGGAGGCAATTAGAACCCTATACCAGCGTCATTAATGCAAATTATTTTGATTCAAATAATATATAATAATTGCTTCAAAAGGGACAATAGAGATCATCAAGCATTAATAAATAAATAAAAAAGATTTTTCCTAAGGAGAATATATATGGATCTGACTTTTATGAGACTATAAGAGAATTACATTGCTAATATCTCAGGGGCGTACTGATGATATTAAACTCTTAAGAGGGGTTAAAAATTAAAATTTACTAATTTTAAAGTTAAATTTTATAATTATTCAACAGGAAAAAAGAATTTCACAGGGGCCTGCGTGCATATGATGTTTCCTAATATTCCATTCTTATTAAAAAAAAAATATCTCATCTATTTCCACCACTTTTATAAAAACTATTAATAATAAAAAAAAACAATTTTTCATAAAGTTATAAAATAAATACAACAATTAAAGAGAGAGAGAAAGAGCCGGAAGCCGTAGAGAAGCAGCGAGTGACCATTACATTTCACCGCTTTTCACTAATATTATATAAAAAACAAAATTATTAAACAGATTCCTCCTTCACTCCCTTCTTCCCAGTTCCCCCCCCCCCCCCTCCTCCTCTCCCTCTGAACTCCTGCGATCTCCGACGTATTCACTTCTGCAAGATCCAATTCACTCAAGGTATGCTTCAAAAACAGCTGTAAAGCGGCCTTTTTTTCTGGAGTGGAAATGTGATTTTTTAAATTTTATTTGGTGATGGAAGGAGCAGACATGATAGAATGCAGCGTATGCCACTCGAAAGTATCAGCAAATAATAACAACAGCAAAGCAGTGGTCAGAGCATACGATAGACATAGAAGCGATGTGTCGTCTAAAACACGCTTTCTTAATCTTTTTTTGGTAGTTGGCGATTGCATCTTAGTCGGTCTCCAGGTGATTTTCTTTCTTTCCTTTTCTTTTGTGTGAAATACCGGTAAAATAGTTTTACTTAATTTTTGTTACTGTTATGCTGCAGCCAATATTGGTGTATATGTCAAAGAAGGATGGGAAATTCGAGTTTAGCCCTATAAGTGTTAATTTCTTGACCGAGACTGCAAAAGTTTTTTTTGCAATTTTTATGCTCTTGATCCAGGTAGGCATATACCAGCTCATTATCAATCTTTTCATTCATTGCTTCTGTTCTGTCAATGCAACTGAATGCTATCTTTGTTGGGTTTTGGCTTAAATGGCATACAAGTTCTGGCTCCATCGAAAAAGGAAAGAAAAGAGAGTTTTTTTTGCAATAATATAGAAGTAGTGGTGATTGACAACTAACGGTGCAAATGAAAAAAAAAGGTGATGAAATTACTGTTGCAGATATATCTTAGACCGGGAGGAATAATAATTTTACATCTTGCTCAATTGTAACCTTTTAATTGCTCTTACATACTTCAATCCAATTAATCCCTCGTGAGTTGTGTATCATACATTAGAATGGAACTTAGTTGTGTATCATAATAAGCCATAGACAAAGAATGGCAATGAAGCGGCCCTACACCTTATAAGGATAAGAAAAATACGATGGGGTACAGACTTTTGTAAGCATGAACAGATCTATGTTGTTTAGCCATATGATATCATACAATAGAATGATATGTTTTCCATAATTGACTGAATCCCACAGAAAATCAGGATCCTTTGGAAGTTATTGTTTCCATTTTGCAATTAGAGTTTTAGTACATGAAACTAGGATAGAGAGCTGACACATTGGAGGAATGGGAAGAGCCACATTATCAATGCTTTCTTTTGGTAAAACGGTAATTGAGGAAGGGACTGATATAGGAAAAGGTACCTTGAGAATAATGCTAGAAAAGCGTTTATTCGAAAGCTTGGAACCAGCATTGCGTGAGAAACATGTCAATGGATGTGTCCTAGACTTTCTTGTGAATCATGGTTGTAGATTCATCCTTTATGTTATTTTTTTTTTTGTAAATGTTTGATATCTCTTCACTTTATTTTTATTTTTCTTGATCTTTGTTTCTCAGGCTCGACGAAAAAAAGTTGGGGAGAAATCTCTTCTTTCTCTCTCTACCTTTGTCCAGGTAAAATACTTTGGCATTTATCAGGATTGCAATTTTGATTGGTGAATACCATGAGAGATATTTATAAATTTTCCTTGTCTAGTTTACTTTTTTATATGGAATTACCTACACTTTTCCATTGTTTTTCTTTTACGTATAAAATAAATCATGTTATTAGCTTTTGGAAACTCGTTAAAGCTGTTACATATTTTTTTCAACAATGAAAAGATTTCTTGTGGCTTATGGATGCTCTGGATCACAAATCAGTTTCAAAAGTGGTGCATTGCATGTTGCCCCTTCTATTGATTTTTCTTCATTCGCAAACAGTGTATTTTAGGCTTACTGAAGGGCCAAAAAATTGTGCTTTTTGTGATCAATATGGTTGGTTCTGATGTCAAGGCATATGGTTTTTGCTGATTTGTAAAACTAATTTTACCCTTTTTTCTATGGCTTTGAAGGAAAAGAAAAGTGTCAACTTTCATTACTTGTGCTATAAAAATCTTTGTCTATGGAGCTAAAGGCAGTGCGATGAAACTGAATGTAATATTGCATTTTCTGATGGGAAACCTTGTCTGTTCTGGGGTTATGCGTTTCTTTTTCTTTTTAAAAGAAAATTCTGGATCATTTGTGAGTTCACAGAGGGTGTCTTTTAGTTGCATTTCTCCGTATCTTTTTGGACTGTTTAAGATTCTTCAACATGGTGAATCTGAATGCATTACTGTGGTTCAAATACTATTTTCTTGTTTTGGCCTTTTTACTTGTGCCCTTAAGTGATCCACTTTTCATAATAGATTGTTGAGTCTCTTCTATTGCTATTTGTATTCTCGCGCACCCTTTTTCTTGTTTGGTCATTGTCTTGCAATTTTGCTTAAATCATTATTGTTTTTGTACTTAAAGCCCCTCGAGTTTTTACTGGTTCATCTGTCTCTTTTGCATGCACAGTTTTCATATTTACATTTTCCATTTGTGACTTTCTGAGTGCTATATTGCTTGAGCAGGATTAGATTTTCTTAACTTTAAGATATTGGCTGTATTTCTTTTCTTCTGCAGGCTGCTCGAAACAATGTGCTTCTTGCTGTTCCATCTTTCCTATATGCAATTAGCAATTATTTAAAGTTTATTATGCAGGTATAATTTTTCTTGTTGAACGAACCAATCTGCAAAATATTCTTTACATAACATGTAGTGATTAACTTCCTCTTGACTCTCGGAAGATACTAGTACTTCATTTTTTCTTTCAGTAGAATTACAAATTTTTTTAAGCTATAATTTGTTGCTGTTATTTTTTTTTGGATCATATTGTTGTGGCAGTTCTCATTTCTAATTTCCCTACTTATTGTTGTGCAGCTTTACTTTAATCCTGCGACGGTGAAGATGCTGGGCAACCTAAAGGTAGCTCACTTCATGACATGCATAAAGGACATTCAAAATCATGATATTTTTATAAAGTATGTATAGTGTATGCTTTATTGAAGCACATACATAATGAATAGTGTGCTTTCAACTATCTTTCGGGTTTATGGTAAATTATTTTCCTGCTCAATATAGTGTAGAATTGCTGATTGGTCGTTTAAGACTCTATCTACACCTCTTTAATCTTCCAATAAGTGTCTAGACTTATTCAGTGTGAGTTCATTTGATAAATTTGTCTGTAAAATAGGATTTGAAAGTTGAAGATGTAGGGAAAAAACTATCATTGTCAGGCTGACTGTGTCCCTTCTTCTTTTCATGGAAAGATAGAATGGTCTAATCATTTTGTCTGTTTTTGTTGCTTTTTACTTGAGCATTATTTGATGTTAAATCTTCCATTGTGGATTATAAACTTGTCAGGTTTTGGTGATTGCTGTGTTGTTGAAGATGATCATGAAACGGAGATTCTCGATCATTCAGGTGAATATGTTGTTTCTCATCAATACATATCAAATTTAACTCTGAATTTGAGGAAGAATAATTGGTCTGATAGTTGGATGCCCAAAAAGGGTGCATGCCTGAAATGTTATGTGTTTTTTTTTTTACCCAAACCTGTGATATTTTCATTCATCGTTTTTTTGGCAGTGGGAAGCTCTTGCTCTATTGCTCATTGGAATTAGTGTGAATCAGTTACGAACTCTGCCCGAGGGCTCCTCTGCAATGGGTCTCCCAGTTGCAACAGGAGCATACTTGTACACACTAATTTTTGTAAGTATCCTGTAAACTTATCCTGTGTTGATATGGATATATTTGGTTCCCGTGCAGTTATTAGGCTTTTTTAATAGTATGCAATTATCTTCTTTCTTGATGGTTTTCACCTTTACTAAATGTCCATGTGCGACAACATTTCTCTGGATGGGTTAAAACTGTCGTCAAAATTGTTTTCATCTGTGGAATTGCTGGAATGTCTAGCCACAATGTAATTGATGCACAACATGCATTTGCCTGGATGCAAGTTTGCATCGGATATCCGTTCTTTCATTTTTAGCAGGAAAAGGAAATTCATTTGAATAGAACAGAAACAAAAAAGAGTTATAGCAAACAATATGCACCAGATGCTCTCGTGCACACATATATACAGGGCAATGGCAGGAAATCTACTTTATTGAGGGGGCTGTAAAAATAAATGTATCATGTAGTCTCACATGTGCTGGAAAAACTTTTTCTTGGTGAACATGTATGAAATCTGTGCTTTAAAATATAGGATTAAGATAAAATTATTTAGCAGGACTGAAAAGATGTCAAGAAATGATATGGCTTTCAGAAATATAGCTTTTTCAAACTTGCTCAATTACAGAAGCTGGGGATTGACCCTCTTCTCTTGCCTTGGTTCCTTAACCAATCAGGTTCCTAGAAACATATTGGCTTGACCCTCCATTGGCTGATGAGTATGATAGCCCCAACAAGGCCATAAAAGCCAATAACTGCAGGATAATTACCCAAATACACATTTCCATGCACTGCCTTCAAAAGGCCATTGCTTTCCCCGGTAATATGTTGGACATACTGGATTGTTACATTTTTAAGCTGGAGGCACAGCTAAAAATTTTCACAAGTGATGTCAATCAGTGAGTTTGCATGTTCTTTGTTCACCTTTTTTCTGCACCAGCATCTTTGCCAGTTCCCATTGCAGTTTGGTTTTATGGCGTTGAGAATATTGGTTTTGACAATAACATACCTAGTTGTTCTAGAAAATGTAATATCATAGGAGCTAACTTTTGGATTAATGCAGGTTAGTGTTCCATCATTCGCATCAGTCTACAATGAGTATGCTTTGAAGAGTCAATTTGAGACTAGCATTTACCTTCAGGTGTTTTCCAGTGCTATATCATATGATGTTTATTGCTTTTTGGCTATGCTTTATATTGACCTTTAACTTTAATTTAGTATACAGTTTTCTCCTCATGGATTGCTTCCTTTATCTCAGCCAAACCTGAGAGTGAATTGTGGGGGTCCTTTGCAGGGCCTTTTGGTTACTTCCACCACCAGATGCTCCTATAAAGAAAATTTCCATGATAGAAACTTAATGTTTATTCTTTCTTTCTTTTTGAAAGCTTTAGTGACCATTTCATTCATTCCCTTACAAGAAAGTCTGTGTTCCATGGTTTTCAGAACCTTTTCCTGTATGGATATGGTGCCATATTCAACTTCCTAGCCATTCTTGTGACTGCCATATTTAAAGGTATGCATTTGCTGCTTGTTGCTCATGAGTGCTTGTTCTAACAAGCCATTCCATTTGCATGAACTTCTGTTTATTTTGTTTGGTGGAGAACAAACTTTCAATTATTACCTAGATTTAGTTGGTTCTGCTTATCTCACATGTTTGCCTTTCCTCTCTGTGGATTTTTATGTACTGCCTGATTGTTGGATTTGGGAAGTTAGTAATAGTATAAGCACTGAGTATTAATGAATCAGAAATGCTACTTCTTGGTTGTACAAGTTTATGTAAATTTAATTTTTTGCTTAAATTTCCATCTCTATATTTTAGGTCCTAGTAGCTTGGATATACTACATGGGCATTCAAGAGCTACCATGCTGTTGATATGTAACAATGCAGCACAAGGGATTTTATCATCTTTCTTTTTCAAATATGCAGGTGATTTTCCATTCTGTTCTTTGATATTCTTCATTCGTAAGTATACCTGTCTTTCATCTGTTTTATGCATGTCTAAGATGTTTCATCTGTTGAATTGATGTAAACAAACAACCAGAGAACCGGTTTGCTAAAAGAGAAAAGCTTACTGGATAATTATCTAGTTGATTCATTGAAATTAGATAATCTTTGGATAGGTTTAAGAACAGAGCTAACAGCATTATACTGTTCTTTTCCTTTTGTCTTGTTAAAATCTAAGGTGGCTGTTTTCTGAGGATTAAAGGATGAGGCCTCACGCTTTACACTTAATTTTCTTTCCAAAACACCCAACCATTTAAAACATCAACAAGTGTGCTGTTGTCAAAAGTTTTCATTGACAAAAATACTTGGAGGTAAATAATGATTCAACTATGTCTTAACATTTAGAAGATTGTGAAGAATCAATAACTAAGAATTTAGCTAAGAATTTACTCAGAATTTAGACAATTGATAGTACTTGGAAAAATCACATATTTTAATGCTCATACTGGAATATGCCATTTCTGTCACTAATCAAACACAAAGATGACGTTTGAGTATTCATACATGAATAGGCCCTCATTGTATTTAAACATATCTTGTTCACAATTAGTGGAAATTGGAACAAGAGACCGGAAGAATTTATGAACATGACTAAGAGGGTACTTTCTAGACTTGAATCATTTATCTCAAGTGCTTGTGTTAATGAGATCAATCTTATTTATGCTGGTTTTGTTTTTTAAATCAAAATTTCCTCTGATTCATGCAGATACAATTTTGAAAAAGTACTCGTCAACCGTAGCAACAATTTTTACAGGAATAGCATCTGCTGTACTTTTTGGTCATGCCCTGACTATGAATTTTATCTTAGGAATCTCTATTGTGTTTATCTCCATGCACCAGGTAAATGTTAGACCTTGCATTTATTTCATTTATTTTGTTCACTGGAGAAGGGGCTTGGAGGAGCAGGAAGGAGGGTAAGAAGATAGGGCGAGGGAGAAGGATTATTTACTTGTCTAGAAACTTGGCTTACGGAATGCTGTGTATCATATCCTTTTCAGTTCATTTCACAACTTGTCTGGAAACTTGGCTTACGGAATGCTGTGTATCATATCCTTTTCAGTTC
>Ga0325404_1004920_pt1 | contig 14130 bp, 5 predicted proteins | sample PopdelMetagenome_18_FD_205664 | JGI IMG/M metagenome (GOLD analysis project Ga0325404, IMG submission 205664) | Populus deltoides microbial communities from Bellville, Georgia, United States - Xylem-Control-R1 | ecosystem: Host-associated > Plants > Phyllosphere > Stem > Wood/Secondary xylem... | reverse complement strand
TATAGGATCCAGATGAAGACTTTAATATTTGTGGGGTGTAAAATTATATGATAAAGTACACCCTCGGGTATTAAAGATACAAGGTGTAAATAAATGTGATGCTAAAATTCAGACTTTAGAACGGTTACATCTGCAATCTGCGGAACAGACGAGGACTGTATTACCAAGCATGGTAGCAAAACTAGCTCTCAATATTGACGATTTTCTAGGGCTGAAATCCAACAAACCATAGGATCTGCACTGTGCAGTTGATGATGAAAAATGATCTATAAACAGTTGCGCCGACTTGGCTAGGGGATCGATTCCCTGACTTGTGAAAATATAATTCCAGTTAGCAAGCCAAATTTGATCCAAAACGAAAGGTAGAACCAATAAATACAAACGCTTGAAGCTATTTATCAAACTGAGCAGAACCAGGAGGCATGCTATTCACAAGGGGGCAAGTGAATAATAAATTCTCAAAGGCAGAAGTCCCAATTCAAGTATCAACCAGTTTATTGCAGCAAGAACCACAGTTGAACTATCTTCAAACAATATCCTACTACAACACCTAGCAGCTCCATTTTGGAAAATTCATCAGTGGTAGGAATAACACCCCTCTTCACCACCAAAACAATGCCTTGCCTAAGCAAATGCACCCGTACAAGCTGTGGCTGGAGCTGCTTCCAGCTGTTTCCTTGGAGCACTGTACTTCTTGGTAATGAATCTGCAAAAGAACAATAATATATGTTATTGATAGCAGTTTTTAAGAGATTAAAATGGTTACTCTGATGGAGCCCTCTACACATCAACCATAAGAGAAACAAAAATAAGACAACCTCGCAGAAATTGAAGCAAAACCTGCTTTCCCTATAATTTATCTCATTTTTATGCTATGTTCACACCAATAAAATGCCAAAAAAAAAAGGTATTGATATCAACCAAAATATGGAATAACAAATGTAGGCATACAACTTGTATGTTTTTTCAAGTTACCTGAAGAAATCCCGCCACATCAACTCAAACATCAACCAGTTCATTCCAGCTCCAGGTGAACTGCTACCACCACTATTGTGATTTGAGGCAGCAGAAATTGTTCTATCAATAAAATAATATCATTCATGAGCGCATGCTTTCTAAATGATATTGCAACAACATTCAAGAGGAGAGGAAATTAAGAAAGAATTTTAGGGCACACCTTGTAGCAGTCTTTTTAAGCTCATCAAACATGGAACGGGCAGAGATGCATCCCATTGTGAGCCATGGAGAAATTTTGCAGGAGAAGTTTGCACCGTATATGCTTTCATGGCTGCCACCCTTGGGAGGTTGTGCTTGACACTCAGCTGCAAATTTGTTGAGCCTCTGTAGTGCTTCAGTCTCACCTCCCACCATAGAAGCATTTGCAGCTGCCTTTCCATCCTGCATTTTTATTAAAGGACAGCATCATGAGTGCAACCAAAAGTAATGATAATAAGATCACAAAGCATTATGTTTTGGATAGATGGTTCCTGGAATATGCGAGACGAGCAGTTTACATGAGGAATGGTAGTCAAACGAGGTAGCAATGCAAACAGACAACCACTTTCAAACAGTCTAACTATTTTTAAAAATGAAAACCTGGGATTGGCAAGTATTCAGGCTAACGATGCAACAAGTACCCTGATGTCAACAATTCAGATTACATGATTATAGCATTAAAAGGCCAAATTGATCTACTAAATAAACGCTGTTTCCATCCATCACTCACATCAGTCATAATTGAACATCATATTGTTAAAACATAAAACCTTTTCATTTCAAGTTAAATCCTAGCCATCTAGTCAAAGTCTGATTTCTATTCACATTCTTCCTACCAATAAACCGTCATCATAACTACAGTTTTCACAACAGAAATTTGAATGATCATAAAAAAAACAGTGAACAATAACAACATCTATAACATAATCAAAGCACGCAAAAGCATAGCAAAAGGACAGTTTTAACTGAACCTGAGCTGGGTTGAGACCCAAATCCAATAAATTTGGGATATCCCCAGGCTCCACATCTCCTCTTGAAGGCAAACCCTTTAATTGATCCAAAGTCTCAATGGTCTTCCTAATCTCCAAACCCTGCACTTTCTCCTTGAACCCACCATAATTCGATGGCATATCTTCCAACTTGAAAGGCAAATCATCCAAATGATACAAGGTACTTCCCCAAAAGTACTTAACCTCAACTCCCTCATCTTTCATGAGCTCTTCGATCTTCTCCTCCGCCTTAACCTCATCATGAGACACCTCTCTATGTGCATACACAGCATCAGCTCCAATAGCCTTAGCCAATTCAACCAATACAGTCTCTGGTCTCCCAACTCTCACCACAAGATCAGACCCTCTAGCCTGCAAGTTCTTGCGGAGGTCAGAGACCGATTCAATCAAGAAATTGGCACGATAAGGCCCAGTCTTGTCAAATCCAGAGGAGGATTTCCCATAGTCTCTCGGGTCAAAACAATAGACAGGCAAAACAGACATAGAGTCATTGTTGGCAGAGTTGAGGCACTCATTGTCATGGACACGCAAGTCATTGCGAAACCAAACGATGCAAGCTCGACGAGTTCCGGCAGCATTGGAGGGGTCGGAGGGGCGGCGCGGGCCAAGAGTGAGAGGGGTATGGAGAGGGTTGGCAGAGATGGTAGACTTGAAGGAGAGTTTGGGAGAAGAAGTGGAAGAAGTGAGAGAGAGGTGAGTTAGAGAGGTGGCTTGAGTAGGTATCTTAGCCTTGGTTGGAGGAGAGGAGAAAAGACTAGAGATTTTGGTTTGAGTGAAAAAATGGGAGGGTAAGATTGTGGGAAGAGAAAGAGAAAGAGAAGCAGTGGCAAATGGGGATGAAGAGACAATGGCAAGTTGCTGCTGTTGGTTTTGGTCTTCTGAAGGGGATTCTGGGGTGGTGGTTTCCAGGTTTTGAAGATGGGGATCCATTTGGTTTGGAGAAAGAAAGAAGATAAGCTGTTGGGTCTGGTTTGTCTTCGTGTTCTTGTCACCTTAAAAAATGGTTTGGTTTCAAAACGCTATTATTGTATGGTTGTTTTTAGGAGCCCTCTCCACCTCTGTCCTCACTCCTCACCTAACATTTTCACCGTTATTTTGATTCCCATCTGGACTTCTGATCTCGAAGGGTGTTTTGGTAATTATGCTCTTGGCTGGTTTGCTGTTGTTGTGATGGGCTTTACTTGTGGCTCAGATATTTTTATTTTTATTTTTATTAAAAAATTATATATAGTGATCTTTTTAATGTATTTTTACAGTTTAAAAATGTTAATTTTAAATAATTTTTTTAATATATATATATATAATTAAATAAATCAAGAACTGTGTACATAGATAAATAAATAAAAAATCATTACCAATACATAAAAATAAAACTTGAAAAATTAAGATAGATATAGATTAATATATTTAATCTTGAAATACAGGACATTTATCTAAAAATAACAAAAATAAAATTTTGCATAAAAAATAAATTGAAAAAATATCGAGGGACTAAAATTGTATAATTTAAGTAATTTTTAAAGTTCAATAACCAAATGTATCTTTTGTGAAATTTATGGCATGTCACTCATGTTTGGTGTCTTTTTCATTTCAATCTCCTTTTTTTTAGTTTTATCTTTTCATAAGAAGTCAAAATTAATTAGTCTTCAATTAGGTCTAAATCACCAAAAAAACTTTAGGATCAAATTGAAAAAATATAAAATATTGCATAGCTTGTTGTTACCCATTTTTGGGTTCCCACAGAACAAAAAAAATAAAAATGAGAAAATAAAAAAATATATATCAAAAAATATTCAAAGGAAATCCAAAAATAATAGGAGTGAGAAAAGGATGCTGAAATGCTGAAAAAGGGGTAGAAATTGATTAAGGAGGTTCAAAAATACAAGAATTGAAATTTTGACAATATATTTTTGACTGATGAGAGTCTTGGGACAAGGAAAATTCAATTTGAGAAAGCAAAGTCCAAAATCAGATGTTTATGGACTCAATTAAATTTTATCCAAGGTTTAATTGAATTTATGGAGGGTTTGACTGCAAGAAAATTGATTTTTAAAGTTAATTTAGGCTTTTATTGGAAGAAATTAAAGTTCTGGGGTCTAATTATAATTTTGAAGAGTTGATTTGGTCAAATCAGGGGTTTAATTGCATAATTATTGAATTTTGATGGCCAATTAGAAACTTAATTGAAACAATCTGAAACCAAGGACCAAACCAGAAAAGCGCTAAAAGCAAGGGATCCAATTACAATTCATCCGGGGGCTTGATTACAAAATAGCGTTAACATCCAAGGACCAAATCAGAAATATCATTTAAAGTTGCAAAACAATGGCGTTTTATTCAACACTGTTTATTGTCTTCTTTATGTTACGTGGGCTGGCCGAGAAAAGTTTGCAGCGGCGAAGGCGCGATTTGCTTCAATCAAGAGGGCATGTTTCACGGCTACTATGATGCACGCCAGCCTTTACTCCATCCCTGCAACATCAAAGGGAAAACGCTTTCATCCTCTGGCTATAAAAGCCAGAGGATGTACTGCACTGAAAAGGGGGAGAGGGAGAGAGGAGAAGAAAAGAAAACAGGAGGAAAGAACGGGACAGAAAGAGAGAAAAGGAAGAAGGCAACGAGACAGAAGGAAAAAAAACAGAGATAAGAGAGTGTAAAGAAGACAGAGGCAGAGGGAGAGGACGCGATAGAGAATAGAAAAAAAACAGAGGGAGAGGAGAATGTAAGGAAGAGAGAAACAGAGGAAGGAAGAGCATAAGAAAGTAAAAGAGGCAGCAAGAGAAGAAAGCAGAAGAAGGAGGATAGAGGAGAGCAGACGGGAAAAGAAAGAAAAAGGGAAAGAGAGAGAGACGTGAGTTGAACAAAAAACATAGGAACGCGTAGCAACCCGAAGCAGCGAACGCAAATAGCAGAAGAGATAAGCACCGCCATCTTCTTCATCTCTCTAGCACCCGATATGTTTTACTTCCTTCCACAGTCTTTGTGATAAAAAGTGTTGCCTGCATTTTGGGTTAATTGGCAAGAAGAAGATGAACAGTACGAAGGTGATTTAATTATCTTCGCATTGTTCATACACGCCTAAATTTTTACGCGTGCATGGCATAATTGGATCACTAGATTTGAGCTAGTGACCAGTGACCAGGCTGTGCTGGCTGAGTCCAACCCAACTACACAAGTGGGTTGGGTCCAGCCTAGCTATATGGGCCGGGTTGGACCCATCTTAAAAATAAAAAAATTCAAAAAATTCTTTTCAAAAATCTATGATTTTTCGCAAATATTTTACTGTATTTTGATCAATATTGATTTGTATTTTTATATTGTAAAGATACAAATCCGATATTAAATACCTGGTTTTCATCAAAATAAATAAATAAAATAAAATATTTTGTTTTCATGCATACGGTCAAGTCTCTCTATAAAAATATATAATAAAAAAATCATATAGTATCTTCATATAAAAAAAAAAAGTTTTAGCATGCATTTTGGCTTTAATAACCAGTTTATTAAAGTCACGAAAACTGGCCAATATTTCAAAATTTTCAAAAAAAAATTATTTTGTTTTCTTTTAATATCCAGGATTACGACCTTATACGTAATACGTATTCCGGATATTAAATTATTTGTTGACGTTAGAACGGTTAGGTTTTACCCAATAAGATAAAGATTTCTTTACCGAAAAGAACTTTTTCTTAAACCATAGACGGACCAACAACTAAAAAACACAACAAAACTTTAAATTTTATCAGATAATAAAACAATGCAGCTTACCTTAGGTAGGGCGTATTTGGGGTGCTAATACCTTCCATTTACGCAACCAGTTCCCGTACCCGATCTCTTAGACCAGTTAGGGTTCCTAGTGATCAAAATATTAGGTGACGACTCTCATTCCATTTTTTCACTAATAAAAGACAAGAATTCCTTGTCTCCCCACATTTGCCACATTAGATACATTTTGAGGGTGAATATTTTCGTCGCAACGCCGCACGCGTGCGACATAGCTCATCCATAGTAATGTGTGAGAAGATGAACAGTGAAGCCTTGCACAATAAAAAAACCCACATCTTTTAGAGTAATACTTAATAATTATTGTATTTTAAATGTCTATTTTAGAGTAAGGTAGATGTTGTGTTTTAAAGTGTTTTTTACTTAGAAATATATAAAATAATAATATTATTATTGTTTTAAAAAAATTCATTTCAACACCAACACATCCGAACAATAAAAAAACACTAAAAAAATTAATTTAAAAAAAAATTTCAAGTTCAAATTCAAATTCAAAATTAAGTGTCTATTTGGGAGTAAATAGATATTGTGTTTTTCGCTCACAAATGCATCAAAATAATTTTTAAAAAAATTATTTTTGATATTAGCACATCAAAAGGGTTCAAAAATACTAAAAAATTAATTTTAAAAAAATCAAATTCAAGAAAAAAAATTGCATCTTTGGAGACCATTCATATTTACAATGAATTTCTTTCTCGCATCATTTCCTTTCATAAAGAATAAATAACTTATTATCTATTCATTCGAGCCAAACCCAAGATAAACATAAAAGATTTAAATACACAATTTGTGACTATAATGGCATGTTTCATCATTAAAAAAAATAAAAATAGAGGGGGGGGGGTGACGGTGGGGCTAAGAGGAGGAGGAGAAAAGAAAATGAAAATAAATTTGAAGCAAATGTATCTTAGGACTCCTAAGATAGTGATTTGTTAATATAGTGTTCTTGTTTGTTTATGGAGAATATATTAACATTAACAAATATGGTAGAAGAGTGGTGAAATACTATGATATCACTCTCTATTCTCTCACACTTCACTATTTGTAGTCGTGTTGTCTTGAAAATTTTCCCTTCGTGGTCTCTTCAATTTTCGATCTTCAAATTTTATATTTTTTTAATTTGATCATTACAAGTTACGTTTTTGTTGTTCTTGAATTTTATATTCTATTTAGATTGCATGTTATCATGTGTGCTGGGAGTTCGAAGATTGTTTTCAAATTAAATGATTATTTAATTTTACATACAAGAATTTTTAGTCATTATCAAACATAAAATTAAAAGAATAAAGATTAAAATTGACATTGAAAAAACTAACAGCCTTTTTTCCAAGTGTATAGTTCAAGATACACGTAAACCTACACTTTAGTCCCTTAATTATTATTTATTTTATATTTGTCCCCTTATGTTTTTGGATTTTTTGTTTAGGTTTCAAAGTTTATTTTTCACGTTTCAGTCCCTGGATATTAAGAGATGAGAGAGAAAATTGCTAGAAAATTGAAGAAGCATGAAAGCTCTTGAATTTTCATATTTTAGCCACCAATAACTTTGATTTTGATATTTATGAATTTGGCTTCGAGAGAGGAATTCAATGGATAGTTTTCATTTTCAGTGATGCAAGAAAAAAAAATCGGTTTTTAGGAGGTTTTTGAGGTTCAAAATATTGGATTTTAATTTTTTTTATCATCAAAGACAACTTTAGTGACAAAAAAAGGATGGTAAGTAGACAACACATTGTTTGTTCAATAAGACAATGCGTCATTTGTCTATTTTTTTATATATAAAAAGTAATAAGAGCTTATACAACATGTCATCCATTTTTTATGAGAAAATAAAAACTGAACATGCAGGCCTAGGTATGCTTGGGTTTTAATGTGAACCAAGCACGAGGGCCAATTCTTCTAGCCCATGCACTCTATACCCTTTAATTTTTTCTCTTTCTGCATTTTATAATTATCAAATTATGTCATTATTTTCAAATAATATTAATGTCATTTATGTTAATATTAACAATTGCTTCTTGAATAATTATATATGAATGTAATATGCATAATTTTCTAAATACATATGAAATATCTATTTTTGTACTTTTTTTATAATTTTTATATATCTGTGTCGAAAATTATTAATTCGTTATTTTTGGTAATTTTTATCATAAAAAATTTAATCAATATTTTTTATTTAAAAAATAATATTTCTAAAACAAATTATTGGGAAAAAATCGCATTAATAAGGGAAATAAATTTTAATTAAAGAGATACATTTTCTATATTTGTTTCAAATCATTAAATTGTTTTTGGATATTGATTATAATTGCCTTCGGTCTTTATTCAATAAACAACATAACTAAAAATATGTATTTTTGTTAGAAAAATATATTAATAATAGAAAGAGAATTTACACTAGCAATTATATTTTTTATACAAAATTTAAATTATTTCTTTTCTTATGAAAACTAATTTTTATTTATAAATAATTAAATAAATAAAATAAAATATCACCTCTCATCATGATATCAAATATCGTCATATGCATGATCTTTTATTAGGTTTTTTGAAGCAAATGAACGCAACTAAAATAATAATTTTAAATTTTTGGAGGGTCTTAAAGATCGTGTTAGACAATATAGTATAATTTAGGGTTCGTGTGAAGATTATTTAAAAATTATTTTTTTTCTTAAGATTTGATCAACTCTTCAAGGGTAGATTGTTGCAAACTATAAGTCATCTAATTACCAATCCTTTAATAGTAATCCACATGAGCTACAAGGTTAAAAATTTCCTAAAACCTTTTTTAGAAGAGGGATTGTTATGCATTAAGTGCTAAGTCTTTCTTTTATGTTTATTCTTTTCTTTTTCAGTTCAGAAAATTATAAGGCATAACATTTTATTTATAGAAAAAACCTGATAATTTTATTAATGACTAAATATCACTTTGCTCCTTGAAAAATATCACATATATTATTTCAGGATAATTTTAGAAATTTATGCAATCAAATCCCTACTTGATTATATATAAGTTTTAGAAATTGAAAAGTAGAATGTAATTAATTATCTAGTTATAATTTCTTACCGATGATTTTTATTATATGTGATCCATTAGGTTTCTAATATTTGGGTCAAAATATAAAGCAAAATAGTATTAAATAATTTAACTTATTATAAATTTAATAATTGATTGATTTATATTTGAACATTAAGTTTATCATCTAACACTGTCTCATAATGTCTAAATATTAGAAAAGTCATATCTGATTTGACTTAACATTTTATTGACTAATTTCTTAGTGTAATTATTATCCTTTAATCAAAAATATTCTGATTTAGACATTCGAGTATAGGATGGGTCTTAAATCATATTTATTTTCAATATCATGATCATTGATTATTTGAATAAGACTTGAAATTATTTTCAAATATTATTTCACTTTTCATAAGGATTTCTCAATCAATACTCCTTGATAACATGTTGAATATTTTTTCTTAATTCATCTAGGATGATGAATTATCTCTTGATCACTCAAATACCTATATTTATTTTATGTATAATCAATATCTGTCCATTTATCACCATTGATTGAGACAATGTGTGGTCAGGATCAAAACATATCATTTCATATATAAGATAATTTAGTGATCTCAAGTTTAAGAATTACTTACATAGCTACAACATGAGTCTTTTCATAAACACAAGTAATCTCTCCAAAAAGAATCCTTATGCATGTTAGTTTAGTAAATTTGTTATTTAATAAGCACATACATATTAGTTCCAAGTATTACTCTTACATTAACTTATGCGAACAACTACTTCCTTTTATAAAGGAAAAAAAAAATAACATGTAATAGTTTCAACAACTTTAATTAATATCTAGTTTTAATAGAGCATCATTGACCATAAAATATTTAGGAATAATGCTTTGGTTTAATAAAAATCTTCATAATTATAACTATTTTATAACTTTTTGTTTTTTTGCAAAATATTTTTGTCCAAATAACTCTCTTTATTATAGACTCACTAATCAAATATAAATGAATATTAAATATAATAATATCTTTATAAATAATAAAATATATATCTTGCATGAATAATGTCATTGCTACATGAATCACCTGATTGATTATAAAGCATATGCAGTAAAACTTTTAGCTTCTTACTTGAGTTTTTTAACAATTCTTTTTATAATTTATTAATTCATATTATTTTTAGTTTATTTTATTAAATACAGGATGAACTTTTCAATTCTCAATTAAAATAATATCAAAACATGCATCATTGCTGTGCATTATTTCCATGCAGTCGCTATATTCTAGGGCTGGTGGGCGCTGCACATGTATCAAATTCTTTACAGGTCATGCATGGTTACTTGTAACAACAGGCGCTTCCATGCAAGATCTAGACAATACCTTCACAACCCCAGTATAGAACATGTCATTTTTATCTCTACAAGTGAGATCCATTTGTCGGGAGGACCATACACAATAAGATGAGAGCACATCTCATGGAAATGAGGAGAGGGTGAATCGCTCATATGAGAGAATTACTCTGAAATAATAAACCAATAATGACACCTCGCCTGTAACCCCGAATGGTGGCTCTACCGCACCAGGTTACCCTATGCACAAGAATCTAATCCTGAGCTGCAAATCAACGAGGAATGATCACTAGGTTGCTCTTTATCCAATCAGTTTATTCCTAATCAAGAAATTATGTTATTTGCAAACTAAAACGAGGAACCACTAGGGTTCACTCAACAACATGGGAACTACTGACAAGATTTTTAATCTTTATAGGTTGAGGAGCCAGCTTTTGTAGGAACAATTAAGCCTAGATCGATCACCCCTTTAACAATGGTTAACAATAAAAAAAGGCCATATCTAGAATGGATCAAACCAAGCATACCCGTTTCCTCATGGTTTCGTTGTCCTAAATTCACCACATTCTCTGGAAAACATAGTCAATCCATCACAGAACATTGAGGTAAACTTGTTGCACAATACATTGATGTTGATGTATTGAAGATACTGCAGAAGATACAACAGATATTGAAAAAGATATTCTAGCTGCAACTAATGATACAGAGATCCTACATTTATTTGTTACCAAAATTAGACATGATTTTGTGCTATGTTATTATTAGTCTGAAATCCTAACGAGATTCTTGTAGAAATTACGTGCAAGATTGTCTTTCCTTGTCATATAAGTTCCTGTTAAATATACATGTATAGGACAACAGAACACGAATACAATTGAAGTTTGCTTTCTGTAAAATACTGTTTTAAATTTCTTTATGATGATTATGCCAGACTAGATTTATTTAATAATTCACTAAGTAAGGCAACCTATGTTCGGTATATGAATTTGCCACCATTACCTGATGAATCCGCCTAATACTTTATTGACTATTCCAAACAAGCAACAAGTGTCATACCCTTTGGCTTGATAAGGAATTATTAATTCACCTAGTGCGGGGCGATTTATCTATTAGGTTAAGAATGAAGTTTGAAGACCATGAATTCATTGAGTTAACTCACCTAGTGTGGGGCAATTCATCTGGATTGTGTACAGATTAAAAAAAAATATAAAAAGAATGATAAATAATAATTTTTTTAGACAACAATGACAAAAGATTCAATTCAATGTTGAAGTTGTTCAATTGTGTAACAAACAGATCCTTTCTTGCAACTTGGAGTGGTACATATAATTAGTAGTTAACACGAGGAACTGAAAAATTCTCATGAAACTTAGTAATTTTAGGTTATTATCACAACATTTTTTAAAAAAATAGGTAAAATAATAAAGTTTGAAAAACAAATTCAGTGAAATAATATAATTTCTATATATCGTGATTAGAAAATACAACATTTATATTTATTGCTATTTAGAAATGTGATATTTAAAAAAAAATTGTGAAATGAACTAAATAAATTATGATGAGGAAAGAAGAGAGAAAACATAAAAAAAGAAACTCATGAAACACATCGAAGCTTTAATTAAGATATTATTGATATATATATCATCAAAATCTTAACAAAAAAAAAATTCAACGCAAAAGGAAAGTCACTGATAATAATTAAATAGGATCACACTTATCATCCAAAAATAGATTCATTTACTTTTAACAATAAATATAGGATATTCTATCCATCATTAATGATTTTTTTTGTTATTGTATTTATTCCATCAAGAATTTTTTGATAATGCTAGAAGTATCGTAATCAAAACTTTATTTATTTATTTTTTTCTCTACTTATGATAATTTATGCAATTCATTTCATAATATTTTTGAAATATCACTTCTCGAATAAGAACAAACTTTAATTTCACGTTTTACAACCAGATATATATGAATCATTCATCAATTTTTTATTAAGTGTTATTTTGCAAAAAATAATAATTAAAAGGTGCTAATTTAAAAAAAAAAACTCGTAATAGCAGCTGTTCGGCCAGGATTACAACCGGGATATTTGGAATCCTTTTCAATCATTAACAATAAATTAAAACTGCTCAGTGTTTCACTCTGCAAGTCTACAGTGAAACGCTGAGCTTTCTTCTTCTTTATTTATTTTTTTTCATTTTTTTCATTTTTTTCTGTTTTTTTTTTTTTGCTTTTTTCTTTGTATTTTTTTCTTTTAATAAATTTTTTTGTTTAATTTAGTTTGTTAGTGTTAATTTTTTTTAATATTTAGTTATCAGATTTTCATGACACGGATCTCGAGTTTGATGGGTTAACCTGGTTTGACGAGTTAACCCGAAATTTATTTTTTTCTTTTTTACTTTTTAATTAATAACATATACTAAAATTGTTCAGTGTTTCACTGTGCAGTCCATAGTGAAACGCTAAGCTGTTTTTTTTTTAATTTTAATTTTTTTTGTTTTTACTTTTTAATTTTTTTCTTTTTATGCCTTTATAGGTTTTTTTTTTTTTGCTTTTTTTTCTTTGTGTTTTTTTTTTCTTTTAATGAATTTTTTTTGTTTAATTTAGTTTGTTAATGTTATTTTTTTTAGTTATCAGACTTTCATGACACGGATCTCGGGTTTGACGGGTTAACTTGGTTTGACGAGTTAACCCGGAATTTGTTTTTTGCTTTTTTTCTTTTTAATTAATTTTTTTTCATTTAGTTTAGTTTTTTAATGTTAAATTTCTTTCTATTTAATTATCAGAATTTCATGACACGTATCCCGGGCTTGACGGGTTAACCCGTCAATTTTGTTTTCTATTTCGCTATCAAACTTTCATGACGCGAATTCTAGGTTTGACGGGTTAACCTGATTTGAAGGGTTAACCTAGTTAATTCAGATTTTTTTCGTTTTCTTCATTAATTTTTTTTCTTCCTGTTGGTTTTTTTTCTTTGTTTTTTTAATTAATATATTTAATTATTACACTTTTATGACACGACCTTGTAGTCAAACCCACATTCAAGGCTCTTGAGTTTGATGTTGCAGCCAGATTCACTTAAACTTGAGTCATGTAAGTTTAATATTATTATTAATATTATAAATATTACTCTTGGATCAAGCGTTGCAGCTAAACAAAAGGCTCTTGGACATATCTTTGCAGAAAAACCCAACACTCTTAGATCTTAGTATTTTTTGATATTTTTAATGCAAGAAAAAAAAATTTAACCCGTGGCGTGTGCCTTTGTTTTTTTTTTTCTCATTTTCTTTTTAAGCCTTTTACTATGGATTGCACAGTACAATCCACAGTGAAAAAACTAATGCCTTTAGTTTTTTTTATTTTTTAAATTAATTTAGTTTCTTAATATTAAATTTTTTCTATTTAATTATCAGACTTTCATGACATGGATCCCAGGTTTGACGGGTTAACCCAGTTTATTCAGATTTTTTTTTCTTTTTCTTCATTAGTTTTTTTCTTCCTGTAGGTTTTTTTTCTCTTTGCTTTTTCCTCTTTAATTAATATTTATTTATTTATTTTATTAATAATAAATCTTTTTTCTATTTAGTTATCACACTTTCATGACACGAATTTCAGGTTTGACGAGTTAACCTGATTTGGTGAGTGAACCTGGTTGATTCAGATTTTTTTTTCTTTTTCCTCATTAGTTTTGTTCTTCTGATTTTATATTTTAATATTGTATGCAGTCCACAGTAAAAAGGCTGAAACCTTTAGTTTTTTTTTTTTGCTTTTTTTATGCCTTTCACTGTGGACTGCACAGTGCAGTCCATGATGAAAAGGCTAATGCCTTTTTTTAATTAATTTTTTTTAATTTATTTTGTTGATATTAATTTTTTTCTATTTAGTTATCAGACTTTAATGACACGGATCTCAGGTTTGACGGGTTAACCCAGTTAATTTAGATTTGTTTTATTTTTCTTCATTAGTTT
>Ga0325404_1004918_pt1 | contig 14134 bp, 7 predicted proteins | sample PopdelMetagenome_18_FD_205664 | JGI IMG/M metagenome (GOLD analysis project Ga0325404, IMG submission 205664) | Populus deltoides microbial communities from Bellville, Georgia, United States - Xylem-Control-R1 | ecosystem: Host-associated > Plants > Phyllosphere > Stem > Wood/Secondary xylem... | reverse complement strand
TTAGTAGAAAAGTTTTCTTTGATATTCAAATGCTCAGAATAAATTCATGTACACTAACTTGAAATATTTTATCTCAAATGCTCCTTTGTATCTGAAATGAGTAACAAATATATGCTAAGAAAGAAAGTCACGTCATCTGGCCATTCATAAATATTTGCTAGCATCCGATGGTTTCCTGCAATAACTGAATCCGATATCTTTTGTTGCAACATTCTGGATATAAAAATGCATATATATATGTGTGTGTGTGTGTGTGTGTTTGTAGTATGGGTAGGGAAAGAGAAGATAAACCCTAGTGATTGACAAGGGGTTCCTTGAATCCTCAGGGAGACCTAGAATACAATAGGAAAAAAAGAATAGACAAAATTTCAATAACCTATCATTCTTGTATGTCAAATATGATCAAATAAAATGTGTGGTGATGTAGCCAATGCCAAACAAAAATAATACCATTTAATAAAAACTACTCAGAAAGTCATAAGTAGAAAATAAAGGTCCTAATTTCTATTTAATTGACCCCCCCATCGATATACTTTGAGGATATTGCAAACTTGCCCACCATTTTTTTTCTCACTTATTTGGTTATCTTTCATCTAGTTGAAAAGGTTTGAACAATTAGAAGAAGCTGTTGTTTCACACTGCTTCAATAATTATGTTTCTCCTGAGTGCTGTATACAGTGGGTTACGGTTAATTTTTACCTGATATTATTGATCATCAAACACTTATTCATATCTGTTCATCATGACAAGAGTCTAAGATGTTTTGGGGATTTGTGGAATCATCCATGTCTTTACCCACTAAAACATATCAAGTCTGTGATAGGTGATGGGGGTAAAATATTTTTGGAAATTGTCCTCTTATGAGCCTCATACTTTCTGTTAGACCTATGAAAATTTCTGAAAGGAGAAATGGCTGCACTAAGGAATAAGTATTGTCATGTGGACCATGAGCTTATATATAATACAACTTGATGCCTCAAGTTTCACTCATAGCAGCTTTATGCCTTGTAGAGATTTCAAATTCTGAATCCAAAAACCAACCACAATTTGGCTCCTTGTTCTTTGAGAAGCCATCTTTTGAGCAGCATATAGCCAACTTACTGAGCTTGGACTGTAGAAGCCCATCTTGAAACATCTGAAGAGCAATCAAGCTGTGTTCGAATTATCTTCAACCCAGGACATCTCCTGGACTTATTTATTTGAACTGAATACATATGGACCACTACCTGGAATTGCTTAGAATTCTTTAGCAACGCCCTGTTTTAGGAGTTACAGATTTGAATCCACTCAATGTGCTACTTTCATGGAACTCCACAAAACCCTTCCCAGCTTATGGTTCTTTGTTGAATTGAAGGTTCCAAACTGTTGAGCATTTTTTGCTCTGGTTGTAAAGAGGAAGAGATTGCTGATTCCACAAATAACAAGAAAAATACTTCAATACCCAAAGGATTCAGTAGCATCCTTGTGGGCTTGGCAGAATGTATTGCTTGCTCTGGAAATAGCTTACAGGTAGGTGTGTTAATTTAGCTCTAGTTTAAATACAAAATTTGATGTTTTTTCCTATATTTTTAATGTGCATTTTATTGCTCCCTTGGCAATTTCCTGATTTTTGGTTCTTGTTTTGAATTTGTGCTCTTTCTATATGATAGAATGTTATCAAGAGAAAGCTTGTGTTAAAATATATCTTAGGTAACGTCTTACCTGATGATCTGCTTTATGTTAATTGGACATGCTTAAGGGCCGTGTAGCAAAACACATTTTAAGTTAAGGGCCATGAAATTGCTTTTTTTTTTTTTTTTAAAATCCATTTCTACATGAAAAGACTTCATTATGTAATCTGGTTTTTCCTGCATTTTATTCTTTGATTCTGGTAAAAACATAAAGGGCGCAGACACACCCGCATGGTACTTGCTGCAAAATGCAATCTGTTTCATTTTGTAATAAATGGCTTTCAGGATATTGAACTCTGCAAGCGGGCTATCATTATGCTGGCTTTTTTAGCATCGTCTGGAAAATCTGGCTTTGAAATTATGGTGACTCACAAGTTACGTGGAGAGACAAACTTTCTTATGTTGATTTTGCAAGTGTTAGTGTCTGAAATGAACGTAGAAGCTTCAGCTGAGCCAGCAAGAAGCATTAAAGCAAGGTGAGTAATGCTCACCAGGTGTTTGGTTACACCATGAAATCCTTTCACACTCTCAACATTTGACTCTGAAGTTGGGTTTAGAGTAAAGAAATTCTTTTCAAACTTTTCTCTAACATTTGATTGTTCTGGGTCAGTGCATTCATTTTTATGCCCCCATTCCATAATTGCTTCTTTTGTTGTCAATATGTAGGACATCGCTGATTCGGGAGGCACTGATATTACTTAATAGACTCGTGTCCAATTCTGGCTACTCGGCGATAGTCTTGCGAATATTAACAGCTAGGAGAGATATGGCTACTTTGACCATTGATATTGCAAGCAGGTTGTCCCAAGAAGACCAGAGTCTGAGGCTTTCTGATGTCAATGGACATGTGAAAGAATCAGAAATTGTTGAGTTAGGTCAAGCATTTAAGAAAAGGGTTTTTGCTTATTTAGGAGATAAAATATCATAAAAAAACCCGATATCATGGTTCAAATAAACTAGATTTGTATTTGTATGACATTAGGTGGCCCAAAAATATGCAGAAAGGTCCGAGCAAATAGATTTTTTTTTTCCTGGGTTAGCCATAACCAATCAAAATTCCATTTAGAAGCTGACCTGCTCCCAAAGATCCCATCACCCAGAAATTCTTGATAGGTCTTGGAGGATTGTACACATTGAACATACGGTGCATGTCAAAAAAATATTTTAAACGCAAAAGATTGCCTTCAATTTTGCTACCGGTACTGATTTTTTTTTCAGGCTTTATTTATGTTTTTTCTTCTTTCTTTAGTGATTTAATTTAATGAAATATATGTATTCATGGAAATTCGCTAGTTCTAAACAATTATTTTACTTAGATTGCTGGAGGGACACACTATGTAATTTGATATCTTCACAAATGTTTTGCCTGTTTAAACAGTTGAATCTGCATGAATTTCTTCGGTGTGCTTTACCTAGAGCGTAAAGGTTGGATGATATATCCTGTTATAGACTCAGGCATTCGACCCAGGAAAGTTGACTGTCATTTGGACGCAGGCATTAGAGCAAGTCACTGGCACGTAGTGATTAGAAGTCACTACTGGACTCCAATCTCCGAATCTCGCTTAAGCTCTAAGTTCATTTCTGCCTGAGTTTCTGCTCCTAAAAATACCAGGTTTCCAATTGTGTTCTGGTTGTTGTTTTTGTTTTTTATTTCGAATGATATATTTTGATTTCAAAGTATTTCATACTACTGTTTTGTGGTTGTCACACACACACACCAAGCTATCAATTCTCTTCTGGTTTTTTTTTTTTTTTTAAACTGGAATGATATATTTTGATTTTGAATATTTTCTGGGGAGTGTTGTTTCGAGATTACACTATACATAACAGAATTGACAACTTGGTGTGTGTTTACATGCATAAATTAATTTTAAATTATGCAATTAAAATTTTAAACACTATTAAATATCTAAACATAATTTTAAAATTTAAACATTTCCATTTAATAACTACTAAATTGTTTTTTTAAATTATCTAGCATTACTTCGCGGGTTAGATCAATTTTTTTTCTAATGTATTTCTAGTAAAAAAAATTAAATCATATAGGAGTTGACCCAAAATGACCCATTCAACTCAACGAGTCCTAGGATAGTATAAACGACTAGTAAAAATATAGTTTGATTAAAAAAAAATTCAAAAAATAATATTGAGATAGCAACATATTGAATCGACTCGGATTAACCGTCTAAATCTGCTACTCGAGTCATAAAATCATGATAAACATAAATAAAGCAAATTGAAACAAATTTTGAAACTCAATTCTCAATAATTTCATTGTTGAATGATGAATTTAGAAAAAAAAATAACAAAAAAAAATGACATAAATCTACCAATGTTAATTCGCAAAACCCGTGACCCGGATCATGAAATTAAGATAACTTCATAGAAAACAAACCAAAACAAATGACAAAGCGTAATTCATAATTAACTAAATATTGAATAATGAAACTGAAAAAAATATTAATTAAAAAAACAGAAAAAACAACTTAAGATAACGGGGTTAACTTGTCAAATCCATGACATGGGTCATGAGATCGAGAAAAACACAAACAAAGAAAACCATAATAAATTATGAAGTTTAATCTCAAATAAAACAAGTGATAAAGGATGAAATTAGAGGAAAAGTATACATTTAAAAAAAAATAAAAGAAAAAAAACCATAATTTACGGAATGGAGCGGGCAAATTGAAATTGAAATATCTTGACTGAACTTGGCTGAGAAATTTAGAATGGACTGATATTTAAAGCGAGATAAAATTTATTCTGTATTTTTTAATTTTTTTTAAATGGTATGAGATATACTTGTATTCTAGATAGAATCAAACAAAATTGACAGCCTCTGGCTTACCCTAATTTGGTTTCCTTTTAACACCTGAAACAAGATCGTAGAGCAGTACAGGAGTGCTGATCAATCAGAGTGATAGATAATTTTCAGCATATAAATTATGCTACTTTTCTTTCTTTCGGTCAATATATCAGCAATGAATAAAGAAGTACAGTTCTCGGTCAATATATCAGCAATGAATAAAGAAGTACAGTTCTCGGTTGCTCGATTTTCTACTCAATGTTATAATCTTCATTTTGGTTCTACCGGTCAAGTATTCTTGAGCCATCTTTCACACAACGAAATTAAACCTTTCCTAACTTGGGTCTCAGGCAAGAAATCCACTCATGAGAAATCTCTTTGCAATTTACAGGGCGCAACAGAGACATATCAATGTATGAATTATTATATAGTAGATATATTGATGAAGTTACAAGAGCGATCAGATTCGGATATATAGAGCAGGCAGATTTTCAAGGCCATAGATGCAATGAAAACGACCAATAAGAGCTTTACGCGGCTATTAAAGCCACCGAAACGTTGAAGAGGAAGGCAGGCAGCACTGCCTTTTTCAAGGAAGAGGGGCGGTTGCTTGCAAAGAGGTTTATAAAGAGTTTGGACGGTTAAACCAAAGATGATGCTGGGATAAGTTTGGATAAACTTGATTGCAGATGTTTCTGTCACAACTGTTGACTTCAGCCATCACAAGCACGACAGTGTAAAAGCACGGAAACAGACAAGAACTATCCTGGCAATTTCAGTGCCCCGTAAAACACTCAATTGATGCAAGTTGCTAATATGATTGCAATGGTTTTCAATGCATTCTTCGTCTTTATTCCAATCGTAATGTGTTTGACTCTAAAACCTGGGTTTTCAACTACTTTTAATTAGTAGAGATGGTGTCCCTGTTTGTCGTGGACGACGGTGTTTGAGATTCCAGTTGAACCGTAAGTATTTTAAAAAGTAATCTTTACTACTTTTCCAAACAGGCACGTAATCTTTACTTCAACAATATCAGCATCTGTCTGTCCACGTTGTCAAATGGTTATGCCACTCATTAATATAAGTAACAATATTGTCTTAATGATCCTCTCAGCAAATTGTTTCGGCAAACAGAGTTAACTTTCGAAAGTTACAAACCAACCCCAACTCCAAACACAATTATTGCACTCAATGGAGTTTCAGAAACACTAATTGGAAAGCTAAAAAAATCATCCATGTCTGAGGGCGTGGTTACTTTTTTACTCACCAAGCTCGGAGACTTCCTCGCAGAAAGGGGAAAACAACTGGCAGGAGTCCAGGGTGAAGCAGAGTATATCAGTGATGAACTTGAGTTCATGACAGCCTTCCTAAGACTTGCAGATGCGATGGAAGACGGCGATCCTGTTCTAAAATGTTTGATCAAGAAAGTGAGAGATGCAGCTTATGACACGGAGGATGCTCTCGATAATTTCAGCCTATCCCTTGCTAGTGATACTGGGCACGGGTTTTTTTCCTGTTTCAGGAAAATCTCTCGCTCTATTAAAGATGCAAGAGCTCGGAGTCGAATTGCCTCAAAAATTCAAAGCATCAAGTCTCGAGTGATCAGTATCTCAGAGTCACATCGGAGATACTGCAATAAAAATAATATAATGATTCAAGGATCAAGCTCCATCAACATCCCTAGGCTTGAATGTCAAAAGGATGCCCTTCTACTAGAAGAAGCTGATCTGGTGGGCATTGAAAAACCCAAAAAGCAGCTGATTGAGTGGCTTCTTGGAAGCAAATCAGGACGTGAAGTGATATCTGTGGTCGGAATGGGAGGCTTGGGAAAATCAACCTTGGTCAAAAAGGTCTACTATGATTCAGACGTGAAGAAACACTTCAAGTTCCGTGCTTGGATAACTGTATCTCAATCTTTTAAGAGAGAGGACCTCTTAAAAGACATGATTCAACAACTCTTCCGTGTTCACAGGAAACCAGATCCAAAAGGTGTGGACAGCATGAACTACAATAAGCTAAGGAGTGTCATCCATGAATTCCTCCGACAGAAGAAATACCTGATTGTCCTGGACGATGTGTGGCACACAAGTGCTTGGCGTGCTTTCCAGCATGCGTTGCCGAACAACATCTGTGGCAGTCGGATATTGGTCACAACACGTAATACTGAAGTTGCCTCCACTTCATGCATGGATTCCCCTGACAAAGTGTACCCTTTAAATCCGTTGTCTCAAGAAGAATCTTGGACTTTGTTCTGCAAAAAGATATTTCAGGATAACCCTTGCCCTCCACATTTGAAGAATGTTTCAGAAACAATTTTGGGTAGATGTGAGGGATTGCCTCTTGCGATAGTAGCAATTAGTGGTGTTCTGGCAACAAAGGACAAGAGTAAAACAGACGAATGGGAAATGGTACATCTTAGCCTCGGTGCTGGATTAGAAGAAAATGACATGCTGATGAGTGCAAGAAAAATACTGTCACTGAGTTACAATGATTTGCCTTACTATCTTAAATCTTGTTTGTTGTATTTCAGCATCTTCCCTGTAGGTAATCGAATCAAGCGTATGAGGCTTATTCGATTGTGGATAGCTGAAGGATTTGTGAAAGGCAAAGAAGGAATGACAGTAGAGGAAGTTGCACAAGACTACCTGAATGAGCTCATGAAAAGAAGCTTGGTTCAAGTGGTTAAGGCAACCAGTGATGGACGTGTCAAAACATGCCGCGTCCATGACCTCCTGCGCGAGATTATGATTACAAAGGCAAAGGATCAGGACTTTGTGGCAATTGCCAAGGAAGAAGGCACGATATGGCCAGAAAAAGTTCGTCGTGTGTCGATGCATAATGTCATGCCAAGTAAACAGCAAAGACATGTTGCCTCTCGATTTCGTTCATTGCTGACATTCTGGGGGGCAGATTGTAGTTATGAGTCTCCTGTGCACAACTTATTTTCTGGTCGTCTCAGGCTGCTTCACGTGCTGGATCTGGAAGGTGCACCTCTAAAGGAATTTCCTAATGAAGTTGTCAGCCTCTTCCTCTTAAAATATTTAAGTTTGAGGAATACCAAAGTGAGTTTCATTCCAAGTTCCATTAGCAAGCTTAAGAATCTTGAGACGTTGGATCTGAAACATGCCCAAGTTTCTGTATTACCTGCTGAGATTCGGAAGCTCCGAAAACTTTGCTACCTCTTGGTGTATCGTTATGAAATTGATTCTGATGACCGGATCCCCACCAAATACGGTTTCAAGGCACCAGCTCATATTGGAGGTCTACAATCCATACAAAAGCTTTGCTTCGTAGAGGCACATCAAGGCAGGAATCTTATGTTGGAACTGGGAAGATTGAAACAGTTGAGAAGGTTAGGAATTGTTAAGTTGAAGAAAAAACATGGAAAGGCTCTCTGTTCTTCTATTGAAAGGCTGACGAATCTTCGTGCCTTGTCACTTGCTTCAATCACAGAAAGCGAGATTATTGATCTGGACTACTTAGCATCGCCTCCTCAATTTCTTCAACGATTGTACTTGGCAGGACGTATGGAGAAGTTTCCAGATTGGATATCTTCACTGGACAGTTTGGTCAAGTTGGTTCTAAAATGGAGTAAGTTAAGTGAAGATCCACTGCTATCTCTTCAATATTTGCCCAATCTAGTGCATCTTGAATTCGTACAGGTTTACAGTGGAGAGATCTTGTGTTTTCAAGCAAAGGGATTTCAGCGGCTCAAGTTTTTGGGGCTAAATAAACTAGACAGGCTCAGGATGATAATTGTAGAGCAGGGAGCGATGCCTAGTCTAGAAAAGATGATAGTACAAAGCTGCAAATCGTTGCGGAGGGTGCCATCAGGCATTGAACACTTGAGCACTCTGAAAGTATTGGAATTTTTCAACATGCCGAAAGAACTAGTTATGACGCTGCATCCGAATGGAGAAGATGGAGATTACTTGAAGGTTGCACATGTGCCAGATGTTTACTCTACCTATTGGAATAATGGCAATTGGGATATCTTCTCTTTATTGAGTGCCAAATTAGAAGACAAACATTCTGCCCAGCTTAGCCCCACTTTGTACAAACGCAACTATACTTGGAAATAACGTGCTGTGATTAGTTATCAAATGTCTGTCTGGTATATACAGATCATTGTAAATTAATCATGTTTATGTTTCTCTCTTCCATTCCCCTATATCCTCCTTGGTGCACAGTGTAATGATTATTTCACTAATCTCGAGCATGGATTGTCTGAATAAGTGCATATCAAATTCAATTCCTGCCTGTTGTTGTCAGAGGCGGCTTAAGGTGAACAGGGGCCAAATGAGGCCTTCTAAAATATTTAAGAAATATTTTATTATTATTTAAAGCTAATTATCATGAGTTACATCCGGACCAGTGCATCTAACTGAACTGAAAGTGCTTCAGTTTTTGGACACTGACAGATGAGTTGCTCCGGGTCACAGTACATGAGCCAGGTGAAGACTGTAAGAGAGTTTCACACATAGCCCCTGTTTATTCAACTTATAGAGGGAATGGGGTCTGCGGTGTCCATTCTTAAGAGACATTTAGTAAAGGAGACAGCACATCAAACCTCGCCATTGCCACAAGCAGACATTGAAAGTCGTGATTGTTGAAAATAGCGTTTCTCTGTTGTCTTATGTTTGATGCTGAGTGTATGAACAGATACTGTAAATACGCAAGCAAGCTCTTCAAGGCCTATCTGGCTCTGATCATTGGCGTATATATCTCTTGCTTTTGATGTATGAATGGTGTACTTTCATTGTCTAACCACAGTAGCGATGAAACAATATGCAATTGATAAATGTGCTGTGCATTGGTTGATTTATTGATTAAATGAGTAATAATAATTCTATTTAAAGTTGTGAAGTGCAGTTAAACCGACATAGGTAGTTGTAGAGTGAATCCTACTCCGTTCAGGAAAGTAGATGAGAGAATTCTAAATGGATTTGAAACGTTAGCAAAAGGTTTAATCCTGGTAGGACTCCATGTTTGCTCCCGTGTTTATATATAAACTGAACCTCACCAATTAATTATTACTGTCAAATCATTGTAGTCTAGTCACAGAACTTGTTTGTCCATTCTCTCCCAAGTCTCTCCATCGGTAGCAGCTCCCTGTTTCTTGACTTTCAACTTTTGGTTACTTTAGCTCTCAAAGTTCTTCTTCCACTGACTATATATCCTTTTGTTTGTCAATTTCACTATCACGACAATGGGGTTTAGTTATTTTTCATACAATCAAGATCATGATGATCAAGAGAAAGAGGAAGTACCGTCATTTTCTTCATCTGATTACAACCATGTCGATGAGAGGAGAGATAAATTGGGTATCGATTTTTTCAAACTAAATCCTCTTGTTCTTTCCCTATGTAAAGAAGAATGTTTCGAGACTTTGAACATGCATCACCACCACAACGACGACAATGATGATGATGACGATGATGATGATGATGGAAAAAAAGAAGAAGAAGATAGTCACGAGATTGCATGCAAGTCGTTGATCGTGAACCATGGTGGTGACGGCGCGGCGGCGAGGACGAGGGACCAAAGAAGATAGACTGGGGATATCTAGAGGAGTTAATAGCTGAATTATTGGACGAGTTCGAATTATCAATGGACATGCCAATAATAATGGACAATGAACAGTGTAGTTCTGTTATTAAGTTACAACAAGATGATGATGATGATGATGATGATTTGGAGCACCATAGTGACATAAACGAGCTTGCTGATGATTTCAAGGTGGCTGTGCATGGATTGCATGAAGTCCAACTGGGTCACTCTGAAGAACAATATATATGTTATCAAAAAGATTTTATTTTTTATTTTTTTAATCCTCAGTTAGATGAGGATTAAAGCTGTAGTGACCATTCTTATTAATTATATATGTGAAGTTAGGGCAAAGATATGACAACATATATATCGTAAAAAAACACCATCAAACTAATTGCAGTGGTAGATTCGCCGTCCATACTCCCTCCCTGGTCATAGACCACTGCTGTGGGGTTGCATTAAAAGGGAACCAAAGGCCCATTTTCCCGGAGGCCCATAAAAAGCTCTAAATCCCAGCCCATAACTTTGACCCATTAAAATTGGGTGACATCTGGAGGACCCGATTGAAAATTGTTTTGTTTGGCAACCCCATTAAGAATCAGAAAAAAAAAATAAAATCTCAAAAACAATTAAAAAAAAAGAAAAAAGAGATATACACAGCCCAAATTCAAAGAGAAACAATGTTGAAAGTGTAGTCTGGGCTCACATTACCAGCCATAAATCAACACACGCCTGAAACTCTCAATTTCCCTAATTGCTTCTTTTCAAACTTTTCTTCTCCAACATTTGATTGTTCTGTGCATACATTGAAATGGTTTCTGTGCATACATTTTAATGCCTCCCATTCCATAACTGCTTCCTTTGTTGTCAACATGTAGGACATCGCTGATTCGGGAGGCACTGATATTACTTAATAGACTCGTGTCCAATTCTGGCTACTCGGCGATAGTCTTGCGAATATTAACAGCTAGGAGAGATATGGCTACTTTGACCATTGATATTGCAAGCAGGTTGTCCCAAGAAGACCAAAGTCTGAGGCTTTCTGATGTCAATGGACATGTGAAAGAATCAGAAATTGTTGAGTTAGGTCAAGCATTTAAGAAAAGGGTTTTTGCTTATTTAGGAGATAAAATATCATAAAAAAAGCACAATGTTAATTTGGTTTGTGTGTGTGTGTGTTAATTTGTATTTAATATATATAATTTTAATTTAAAAATAAATTAATTTTAAATTATGCAATTAAAATTTTAAATACAATGATAAATATATAAACATAATTTTAAAATTTAAATATTTTTATTTAGTAACTACTAGATCATTTTTTAAATTATCTAGTGTTACTCCGCGGGTTAGATCAATTTTCGTTTTAACTTTAAAATAAACATTTTTGTGAAGCTAATGTTTTTCTAATAAAAAAAATTAAACTATATAGGAATTGACCTGAAATTAATTACTCAATCAACTTAAAGGTAATCTGAACGATTGGTAAAAATATAATTTGACTAAAAAATTTAAGATTTTTTTTTAAATATTGAGACAACAACATATTAAATCAACCCAAGATAACATTTCAAATTTGCTACTCAACTCATGAGACCATGATAACTCTAAATAAAGCAAATTGAAATAAATTATAAAACTCAATTCTTAATAACTTTATTGTTTAATGATGGAATTGGGAAAATTTAATATAAAAAAAACATAATAAAATGATCTAAGTCTATCCATGCTAACTCGCGCAAAATTCGTGATTCAGGTTATGAGACTGAGATAACTTCATAAAAACAAACCAAAACAAATAAAAAAAACGTAATTCATAATCAATTAAATATTTAATGATGAAACTGGAAAAAATATTAATTAAAAAAACAAAAAAAACTCGAGACAATTAGGTTAACTCATCAAACTCATAACATGGGTTATGAGACTAAAACAACCGCAAACAAAAAACAACAATAAATTATGAAATTTAATTTCTAACAAAACAAGTGTTAAATATAATAAAATTTATTCTAAATTTTTTAATTTTTTTAAATAATATAAGATATATTTCTCATCCAAATTAAAACAAAATAAAACAAAATTGACAGCCTTGAAAAATACTGTTTTTCTTCGCTTAGCCTAATTTGGTTTCCTTTTTAACACCTGAAATTAACAAGATCGTAGAGCAGTACAGGAGGGCTGATCAATCAGAGGGATAGATAATTTTCAGCATATAAATTATGCTACTTTTCTTTCTTTCGGTCAATATATCAGCAATGAATAAAGAAGTACAGTTCTCGGTTGCTCGATTTTCTACTCAATGTTATAATCTTCTTTTTGGTTCTACCGGTCAAGTGTTCTTGAGCCATCTTTCACGCAACGAAATTAAACCTTTCCTAGCTAACTTTGGTCTCAGGCAAGAAATCCACTCATGAGAAATCTCTTTGCAATTTACAGGGCGCAACAGAGACATATCAATGTATGAATTATTATATAGTAGATATATTGATGAAGTTACAAGAGCGATCAGATTCGGATATATAGAGCAGGCAGATTTTCAAGGCCATAGATGCAATGAAAACGACCAATAAGAGCTTTACGCGGCTATTAAAGCCACCGAAACGTTGAAGAGGAAGGCAGGCAGCACTGCCTTTTTCAAGGAAGAGGGGCGGTTGCTTGCAAAGAGGTTTATAAAGAGTTTGGACGGTTAAACCAAAGATGATGCTGGGATAAGTTTGGATAAACTTGATTGCAGATGTTTCTGTCACAACTGTTGACTTCAGCCATCACAAGCACGACAGTGTAAAAGCACGGAAACAGACAAGAACTATCCTGGCAATTTCAGTGCCCCGTAAAACACTCAATTGATGCAAGTTGCTAATATGATTGCAATGGTTTTCAATGCATTCTTCGTCTTTATTCCAATCGTAATGTGTTTGACCTCAGTGCAGGCTGCGATGTGAGTATTCTAAGACCTGGGAATTCAATTACTTCCTTTAATTAGTAGAGATGGTGTCCCTGTCTGTTGTAGACTACAGATTGCAGTTGAATCGTATGTATTTTAAAAAATAATTTCTATCACTCTTCCAAACAGGCACGTAATCTGTTACTTCAACAACATCAGCATCTGTCTGTCTACGGATTTGAAGTATTTTAAAATAATTCAAATGGTTATGCTACTCATTAATGATCGTCTCAGCAAATTGTTTCGGCAAACACATGATCAAACCATGAAGAGGCTGTTTCCAAAAAGAAAAAGAGGAAGAAAATCACCCTTGAAAAGCATGAAAGGACACCAAGTTAAGATACCGTAATCTGTTGAATCTGAGTACTATACATTGCTTGGACATTTCCTAGCATTTTCTTTACCTTAGTTGACTCAGCCTTTTGTTTTTCTTCCTTCCTGATTACACAGACACACGATAAAGGTAAGGATAGACAGAAGTCATATTAATTTGTAGGATAATATGTAAATATATATGAAACAAAAGCAGCTACAAATATATAAAGAATATATATAATCGTAGAATATTCTCAAATAAAAAACAAGACAAGAAAAAAAGTTGTCGAAGATACCTGTCAATAGCGCATTTCAACAACAAATACATTTAATTTCATTCAAAGCTTACAAACTAAATTAATTAATTATTGATAATTTCATTCAAGAGTTTTCTACTTTTCTACTTGTATTTTTACCAAGAATGAAATCCCTCTATCCATGTTAATTAATTATTGATAATTCATAAAATTTGTAAAATCAATAAATCTAATTCAATCGAGCAGAATTAATCCAAGATTAAGTAGAATCAATTCCCATAATTAATTGAATTTACAAAATAAATAAATAATCTTATCAATCAGTTTCATATTTATTTTTAATAATCTTAAATACCATATCGCACAGTATGTTTTATGTGCATGTGATTCGAGAAGGATAGAGGAGTAAAGGACACCGTTGGCGGAGAGCCTTACCCCAGAAAAGGATATTTGACTGCCCATCTTGATTAAGATTCGTTGAGATAAGCATCAGCAATGACGTAATTTGCATACCATTAATAAACAATACGACAAAGACCAAGAACTTGGTTATAATATATAAGTCCTCCTCAGCATAGAGGAACTCCTG
>Ga0325404_1004915_pt1 | contig 14136 bp, 13 predicted proteins | sample PopdelMetagenome_18_FD_205664 | JGI IMG/M metagenome (GOLD analysis project Ga0325404, IMG submission 205664) | Populus deltoides microbial communities from Bellville, Georgia, United States - Xylem-Control-R1 | ecosystem: Host-associated > Plants > Phyllosphere > Stem > Wood/Secondary xylem... | reverse complement strand
GAAAGAATTGCCTCCCTGTTGATTATTAGATTAATTGAAGATGGAGATGTATATTTATTCATCCCAAGATGGAGATGTATATTCCAAGTCTTATTATTAATCCTTTAATGATATGGCATAATCATCCCAGCTATTAATCTCAAAGATATCTTAAATTAAATTTGGGTTGGGCTTTGTCAGGTTACTCTGCAACTGCAACCCCTCTTTAAAAGATCCATTTCCTATGAGGTGAAGAAAGATACTGATCTGGGAGATCAAGTGGCTAGCTTTGGGAGACAACATGAGTTTGCAGACATAACGTGGTATCCTAGTCAAGGCAAGGCAGTCTATCGAATTGATGATCGGATTTCTTCTAATACCTCTGGCAATGGCCTATACGACTACATCCCCTTCCGCTCTACTCCTTCTCTCGGATTGGCCGTCGTTAGAGCTACAGGTTTGCTACTATACTGTAAATATAAAGAAAATATGTGTTACCCATACACAAATCGATCCCTCAAACTTTTTCTATGTCGAGCAGCTGCATTGCCATATGAGTAATATTTTTCCCTTTTGATGTCGTTGTTAGAGGACGCTCAAGAATCCTTGAAAGACCCTGATGGGAAGTGCGCCAGCGCAAAACTAATTACATCCACCCTCAAGAACTTGGCTTACGGCCTAACTAACAATGGTACTTTTGTTTCCAACTAATTAATTTATATTCATATTTCTGCGACTAAATTGTTGTGATTGTAGACTTCGATTGATTTTCAGGAATAGTTTTCACGGGTTATCCTATAATTGGGTACCACAATCGCCTACAGGCGTCAGGAACTTGTCTTGATAGCCTTGAAGATGCAATGATCACGGCATGTCCATGGGATTCAAGAATTAAGGGCGAGTATTTTTTCCAAGCCACATTCAGTATCAGCCTGTCAGTTGTGAAGAGCTTCATCCAAGATGTGCAAAAGCTCGTCAAACTGGATCCTAGAGCATTATGTGGCCTAGAACAATACAATGGTATCCTCATGCGCTACGTTAAGGCCTCAAGTGCCTACCTGGGCAAGGAAGATGATGCTTTGGATTTTGATATTACATTCTATCGAAACAAAGACCCCGCGAAACCTAGACTTTATGAAGACATACTTGAAGAGATTGAGCAACTCGCAGTGTTTAAGTACGGAGGGTTGCCACATTGGGGAAAGAACAGAAACCTAGTGTTCAACGGTGCACTCAAGAAATACAAAAATGCTGGAGCATTTCTGAGGGTAAAGGAGATGTATGATCCACTGGGGCTCTTTTCCAACGAGTGGACAGATCAAGTCCTTGGACTGAAAGGAGATGTGAACATAATAAAAGATGGCTGTGCACTGGAAGGATTGTGTATATGCTCACAAGACATTCATTGCGCACCAAGCAAGGGCTATCTCTGTAGACCAGGGAAAATTTATCAAGAAGCAAGGGTTTGTGCGCATGTTAGCACTCCGGAGGAGTAACGATGAGAGGCTATGGGTCTGTCACCGGCGGATGGATTGATGGTTCTCTAAACTCAAAATCAAGAGCTACTGAACACCGGTACACCGTCACAGCCTTACGTTTGACTGCTACTTTACCGTGAACGTGCACCACCAGTGTTGGGATTGATGGCAATAAAATGTTATAGTTTAATTTTTATACGACCACAGTTTATGTTGCATACAGGTTTAAAATTATATTATATCTAAATTTAATAAAGTAGTGTAAATCTTAAACTTATGACGACATAAGTTTAGTTTACTGGGATGTACATAAACTCATATAAAGATGTTTTTAAAACATTTATTAATTAAATATAAGAAATTCAATCAGACAAATTTGTTATGAGCTTATGCGATTTAAATATTGTCTATGAACGGGTAAAAATTAATAATTTTAGTTAAAAAAAAAATTAATGATTGGTTTGGGTTAAGCCTGTGAGAACCCGCTCTCATCGTTTGGACTCGGACTAGCCTTGATGGGAGAAGATCCAAGATTTCTTAAAGTTTATAAGAATCTCTATAATTTAAATTAAGCATGGAAGAAAATTTGTAGAGGCAAAACTCTCATTTTCTTATTAAATTTATCTTCGGATGAAAGCATAATTTTTTTATTAGAATCATGCCTTTTCAAAAAAAAAAAAAAACTTACTATAATCTAAATGAAGTTTCAAACAAAAATAATAAAGATAATGTCTTCAATATTTTTATGTTACTATATGAAAAAAATCAAAAAATAATTAATTCATGAAAACCATATAAAATATAACAACAACAACAATAATTAATTCTCATTGAATATTTATGTGCAATTTTTTATATGATTTATTCCATATTAACTTCATATATAATTATTAAAAACATTATTACAAATATAACCATAAAAACTCTAATCTCATTTTAAAAAATATAATATAATAGGATATTTGAAAAAAAAAACTAGCACTTTAATTACAATTTCAATAAGAATTTATTTGAAATTAAAAAAAAATCATGAGTCTAGAAGGCTAGGATCACTCGCTTGGCCTAAAAAAAAAAGTCTCAAACACGTGTTAGCCTAAACCAAACCTGCATGCTTGGCACATTTTTTTATATTTAATTGAAGATGTGTCATCCACTTCTCTCTCTCACACACACATATATAGGAGATAATGTGTCGTTTGTTGTAATAATTTCCATCAAAACTCAATTTTCAACATGTTTTTAATTAAAAAACACTCCTAAAACATCTTAGAAGCTTAAATTATCTCATTTCCAACCCCAAAATATTTTTAAATCATTTTAAAAACTAAAATCAAACCAGATTCAAAACATCTTTACAAACACCAATCTATTTTTTTAACATGTTGATGAGAAAAACAATCACCATTGAACTTTCCATTTCAAAAAAAAAAAAAAACACACTAGCACTAGCATTGATTTTTTTTTTTTATGGTTGAAATGCGATTAGTATAATTTTTTCTCTTTCCTTTCCATTTATAACAACTTTCTCTTTTATCTATCATAACTTAAAGAATGAAACACAATAAAAAATAAGTTTGAGAACTAAAATAAAAGACCATAAAATTTCAAGGGATCAAATTGAAAAAAACTCTAAGAACCAAAGTTATTTATTTTTCCAAGCATTATTCCCTACATTATCATACATAGTGCATGGGGGGGGGGGAATAAAACACCTCCCTATTTTTATAATTATACTGTTTTTGATAAAAACTTAGAGAAATAATTTATCATTAAGATTCAAATCTCCTATAATTGCACAAAATGTTATTCTGACTGGATTAATTTTAATTTCAGTAAGTTCATAAGATACAATAGCTATTACAAAATATTAAGACTTTGTTTTAATATTTTTGATATCATGATATAATTTGATTTAAAAAATGATGCTTATAATCAATAAACATGCTTTTGTTTACACAATGATAATGAAATTAAGTTTAGGTTTAAGAAATGCATTTTTCTTTAATGGTTTGATTTTGTTGTTTTCTTTTTACAAATGTTTATTGTTATAATAATTTAATTAAATAAAAAATAAATTCTTTTAAAAATTATTAAACTTGATCAGGTCATAATTAATTTAGATTAAATGTTAAAATAATTAACTTAATTTTATACATATTATTTTAAAATCCAAACCAATCAAAAAGGCCAAATAAAGGAGTCACCCTCTTAATTCAAACCGCTTGACTTATCTTAGGTTGTGTTTGTTTCTTGGAAACTGATTGTTGGAAAACCACTTTTTAAACTTTCTTGTGTTTGTTTGTCATTAGAAAAGTTGGTCAACGGAAAATACTTTCCGGTCAACAGAAAACACTTTTCAGTTAAAGAAAAATTTGTCTTGATTTTCAGGAAAGTGTTTTCTTTTTATTTTGATTGGAAAACACTTTTTAGAAGTTGTGAAAATTTTAGAAATGTCATATTATTTGCTGATTATATCAAATTTGATCCTCAAACTTTTGATTGCTATATATATTTTGTTTTGAATATTTTTTTTTTCAATTTCATCTCTTAGAATTTAATTTTTATATTAATTTTGGTCTTTATTTTTATAATTGTTATTTGTTTCCCTTATCATTTTTTAATTGAAATTTTTTATCTATCAAATTTGGTCCTCATTCTTTTAATTGTTACTTATTTTATTTGAAATAATTTATGAAATGTTAAGTATTATTATTTTAATTTCTTCATCTTTCAATTTTTTTTTAATTTTTTAGATTTAATTTTTATTATTTTTTTATTATTTATTTTATTTGAAATAATTTATGAAATTATATATTTTTTTAATTTCATTCTCATTCAACCTTTTAATTTGTAAGATTTTTTTCTTATTATTTTAATAAACTTGAAAAAAATAAAACATTAATAAGTTATTTTCCAGTTTATTTTTTATGACATAATCAAACACTAGAAAATATTTTCTAACTTATTTTTGATTATATTATCAAATATTATAAAATAATTTATTTTTTTAAAATTTATTTACTAAAAAAAACTATTTTTCAATAAAGAAACAGAAAACGTAATTACCGTGGGATTGTGGTTTAAGCGAAATACATTCTACTGTAATTAAAAAACAAAACAAAACAATTTTTATGAGCATTTAGATTAGCCGCATCCCGGACCCAGTCACGTGCAATAATGCTCGGAGGGTATTATAGTCTTCTCATGAGAGAAATTCCGCGAAGCAATATGGCGTGTCATGAATTGGGACGCATCTTCACTGTTATTACAGTACTCCGTCACAGCAGATAAAAAGCTTTCCAAATTACGGTGGGGAGAGAGAGTGTCACCCACTCTCGTTGATTTCCTCGGATAACTACCGCGAAGAAGGAAATAAACAGGGAGAAACAGAGAGGGAAAAACAACAAGATAAAGAAAAAAACAGTCACTGGTACGTTGCTAATGTTTATTCCCTGTGTCTAATTTTCTCTCTCTCTGCCGCAAATCTTGTTTCTTTTGTTTAACGCTTTGCTCGAATTCGACGATTTTTCTTTTTTTTTTTAAGGGTATTTTTTAGCTCATTGATTTGGAAGCTGCTAGGTTTTATCTTTAATTTCAATTTAGGGTTTGGCTGATTTAGTCCAAGTCAATTTTTAGATTTGTACTAAGTAGGGTTTAGGGTTTAATTGCTATCCTCACTGTCGTTCTAAAGTCTTGCTATTTCTCTTTGATTTCTGGCTGTTTTGGGGATTTTTTTCGTCACCAGAGTAAGATTTTTTGAACTGGGTATATGTTTTGGTGTGTGAAATTTTTTGAACCACCCTTGAAATGTTGACCAAGTTGAGATGGAATAAGATTTAGTTTATCTGCTTACTGATTTAAAAGTTTGCTTATTTAATTTGTGTTTGGATTCAAAATCTTGTACAGTTCCTGATAAAAGAAAAGTGCAGATTTTCACTTAAATTCAGCCAAGCAATGGCAATGCTACCTATGGAATCTGAGTGGTTTTTCTTTTCCTGTTTTTGTCTTTGTCAGGATCGATTGCAAAGGACAATTGGGTTTTTTGTTTCATTTTCCCTTTCTTCTTTGGTTCCTAGTTGAACTTGGAGCAAGACTACTATAGTTGTGCTGTCCATCACACTCCACAAACACTATAACATGCTCTGCAAATACTTAACTACTCCATGGGTGCTATAACCACCTCCAAAAATGCTATAACCACTCCACAAATGTTAAAACATGCTCTAGCGACCACAAATACTATAACAATATTTTTTTATTGCTAGTCGTTTGGCCCTACATTTCTGTAGCTTCCCAGCTCTATTCTGGACATGGAGGGTTTTTCCAACTCTGCATGTCACTCTCACATTCCCATTTGGAACCAGCCCATATCAATTTTTGTGCACTATGCACATTCTTGCAGGTTCCACACATTTTCCGTGATGATTACTTAAACTTGCAGTTAATTTAGGGGCAATTTAACTGCAGTTGTTACATGATAAGACCTGGTGTGTGAAAAAGTCATGGCAGAGGGCACAGAAATTGAAGAACGAGTGGATCTTGAAGAAGACAATTTTATGGAAGAGATAGACAATGATGTTCAAGATCAACTAGATGAGGATGGAGAAGATGATGCTGGAGATGCACACGCTGAAGAAAATGTTGAAGAGGAGTATGAGGACTCAAAGCCTGAGGGCAGTCAGAAGGATCAATCTCCAGAAGCAGATAGAAGCCTTCCCAACACTGAACCTGTGGAGGATGAACAAAAGCCCATTGCTCCGGTTAAAAAAGAGGAAAAGGATAAGCATGCTCAACTACTTTCTCTTCCTCCTCACGGTTCTGAAGTTTTCATTGGTGGACTTCCGAAGGATGTAATCGAAGATGAATTGAGGGATCTCTGTGAAGTGATAGGCGAAATTTTTGAGGTCATAATTTTTTGATTTGTACACAAGATATATTGTTGTTTTTTTTTTTGGCATTTTTAATGTGGATTTATCTTAACATGTTTCAGATAAGGCTAATGAAAGATAAAGACACTGGTGAAAGCAAGGGTTTTGCTTTTGTAGCATTCAAATCAAAGGAGGTTGCTCGAAAAGCCACTGAAGAGCTTCGTAGTAAAGACTACAAGGTAGTCATAATTCGGTGCAGTAATTCGCTTGCATGATGTCCTTAATCTTTGTTTTCATTTTAAACTAACTTTGTAGCCTTGCATGCAGGGAAAAACCTTAAGGTGTTCAATATCTGAAACAAAAAATAGATTGTTTATTGGTAATGTTCCAAAGGACTTGACAGAGGATGAGTTTAGAAAAATCATTGAAGAGGTCGGTCCCGGGATGGAAGTTCTTGAGCTCATAAAGGTGGAATTGGAGCTGAACAGTTCTCTCATCTCTCAAGTAGATATGACTGCTTGCCTTGCTAATGCTATTTTCCTCTTAATTTCAGGATCCTCAAACTCCAACTCGCAACCGTGGTTTTGCTTTTATATTGTATTACAATAATGCTTGTGCTGATTATTCAAGGCAGAAAATGTTAAATGCTAACTTTAAGCTTGATGGTCATACCCCCACTGTTAGCTGGGCCGATCCAAAGGGCATGCCTCCTGATCATTCTCCTGCTGCTGCTGGCCAGGTAAATGCCAGAAGTAGTTGGAAGAAGCTGAGTCCTTAGATGTTCAAAATTTTATCTTTTGTTTACTAAAATGGCTATTGCTAAGTAATTTATTGGAGTCCTTGTCCTGTCTTGCTAAATAATTTATGCATCTATCTCTCAAAAGTGCAATACAAATGAGGATAATAGGAACTCGTAAAACTTGTATGCAAGAGTCCACTCATGGTTACCTTGCTTTTACATTTGGAGGATTCTTTATACTCCTGTCCTGCATTATCTGTCTTTTTTTATCCTCAAAATTTCTTCTTCTTTCGTAAACTAGATCTTTTTATGTCAAACTTTCTGAAGGAAGGTAAGGGATCTCTTTGCTAACTCTATGAAAATTATTGACATTGGATCTACGAGATTAATCAATAGTTGAGTGAAAAAAGTTAAAGAGAAGTTAGATATGCTAACATTTATTGTCAATAATAACGGTTGATCTTATTCCATTTGGGTTTTATATTTGAATCTGCGTGGATTACAATATCAAGGCATGAATCAATGGACGCTCTTGGTGATCAGTCTGTGCTTCTGAGTAGCTTGCCTGAAATGTGGCAACTAGTTGGAGAGTTTCTACTTTGGATATTTCAGCATGTGACCTGGGAATGGAATTTTGCATGTGGTCAATTCTGCGGATGTTGATTTGTGTAAACTATTAACATAATGCTTTGGTTTTTGAAATTCATTTTTGCTACCATGATGTTGCATACTTAACAATGCTCTGTAATGCTAGTGTTCCAAAAAAGTGGATTTTTCCATGCTGAAACTCTACTCGTTTGTAAGAGTCCTTGTTCAATGAATTTTTTTTTTTGCTGAAGTAGAACCACTTTAAATTGGAAGAACTAAGAGATATATAAAGTTGTTTGTTGCTGTTTAGCTGGAGTAAATAAGTCTTAATCTTTATCCCTGGAAGAAAGAGGGTTTTCCTTTTTGTTTCTCTTTTTCTGGCTTTCCTGTGTATACAATAATTTGACCTGTTACTGTTACAATGTGTATCTGTTTTGAATTCCCAGGTTAAGGCTCTGTATGTGAAAAACATACCTGAGAACAGCTCCACTGAGAAACTGAAGGAACTATTCCAGCGCCATGGGGATGTGACTAAAGTTGTTATGCCACCTGGAAAATCTGGAAAACGAGATTTTGGGTTCATTCACTATGCTGAAAGGTCAAGTGCATTGAAGGCAGTCAGAGATACACAGAACTATGAAATCGATGGTAATTTTTACGCCAATCTATTTGAACATGTATGGATGAGGGATCAATCCTTGGGTAATTAATTACGATTCTGCTAAAACAGTTCTTTAAGTGTCATATGTCGGGTACATACATTGATTAGCAGGTTATATAACTTGAAGTCATATGAAAGTTATCTTTGCAGAGGGTTATGCCCTTGGCCTTTTATGAGCATTACAATTTTCATCTTAGTTCGGAATAAAGCACAGCTGTCATGATTTTTCTTTTCTTTTTCTTTTTACCTTAAAAAATGAAGAATTAGGGTGGATTCTTTTCAATGGAAATCATAACTTACCCCTGGGTTAGGCCACCTCACATCTTGCATCATGGCACCAGGTCCATTGATTTGTTTTCTCATCTTTTTTATTCACATTACATGGACAGATTTTCTCAAAGAAATCTTTAGACCTGCCAGAAAATAGCATAATAAATTCTTTCTGGCTGTTTGAGATCGAAGTAAAAGTGATTACATAAATCAACTTTGCAGGGAAATCAACTTTGCAGGGGATTCAAAGTTAGTTTCTAAACCATAAGTTGGTAGAGTAAAATGTGGTCTGATCACAAGAAAAAGAGCACCATTTTCCTTTTCTCAGCTTGCTGATTAGCATGTGTAAGATTTTGCATAAGACTTTTGTTTAGAGGTTCCTCATAGTGTCAGGGAGCACAATCTTGTAGTCCCATCCCACATTTGTTGGTGGTTAGCAGATTTTGTGTTGCTATTTGGTCATGTGGTGAAGGATTAGGAGACGTGGAAGAGGGTGGGATTTAAATTGGCTTTAAACAGGTCAGAATCAGGTGAATTAGTCTTTCCTTGAAAGGTCTTGGAGTCTAATGGAGGAAGTGCATGAGAATAAGATTTTCTTGCCTTGGCATCCCCCCTTCCTGCCCCACCCAGTAATTGTGGATGGGATTCTTGTGGTTCTTTTTTGTGTTTGATGGGTATTCATTATATCTCGTTGCCCCTTGTCTTTACAGTAGTGGTGGATGTCCACAGCAGGATGATTAATATATTGTTACAAAAAAGTTGATTGAGAACATTGTGTTTGGGGTCCGAGGATGCTTATAGATGATACAATTCTTTTCTTGGGTGATGATAGGATAGGTAAGGTTCTGGCATCTTATCTTTACTGCATATTTTGTAAAGGTGCCTACGCTGTAGATTAATAGGATTAAAAGTGTTGCTTAGAGATTTACTTAGAATTGGGCATGTGTCATTTGGATTGGCATTTGAAATTTTTTATAGTTCCTCTTGATGGAAGTCCTATCTGTCCAAGATCCTAATTGGTTTGATGAACAGGATTGTGCCTTCTCTCCCTCCCTCTGGAAAGAAGGCTGTTCTTCATTCATGCTTGTCTAGCATTTCCTGGCAGTTTTCATCTCTCTTTAAATCCTTATTCTTTTTCTTTTTGCATTTGGATTGGTAAAACTGATGTCAAAATTTCCTTTTGACTGGAAGGAGATATGTTGCAATAACAACATATGGGGTTTTGGGATTTCTTCACTTGATTCAAAAAATAATTCTGGTGAGGAGTTGTTTACAACAATTTCATGAAAATCAGATTCTATATGGCACAAGTATGTATCCTTGAGTACAGGCTTTTGTCAGGTGGTTGAGATGGAAATGTTGGAATACCTGTTGAACAGTATTTTTTGGGCCCTCAGAAATTAATTATACAGTCCTTCCCTCTTTAAATATAAAATTCATAATGATTCCTGCTTCATTTCTGGGAAGACCCTCGTCTCTACAGTGTGTACATTTCACCTATTTCTAGTTTTCCTTCCATGAAGGGTTTTGATTTCAATTAGAATATGGGTTATTTGAAGAACTGTAATGACAGTGAAACTGAAGATCTTTTGTTAATCATTGTTATGCTTGTTCATATTATGCAAGGTCTGATAGCAGATACTGTTCCTTGCAGAATTTGTGGGACTTATTTTGAACATCATTTCTTTCTCATCTCTTCCCAAATCCCAAACACATTTCATTTTCTCTAGCAATTTAGATTTGGAAAGTAAAGGTGTCATCCAAAGTTGACCTTGATCCAGATGGTGCCTAACAAGATCTATTGCAAATTAGGATGTCTTTCAAGGCCTTGTTGTCTAATGCATGCTGTGTCATAAAGTGTGAAGATTTAGAAACAGTTATTATGTCGTTCAGTTATGGATATGTTGAATTCATTGCTTTTGGCTGCCAACATGCGGGTGGCCCTGCTAAGATTTAGGACATGTGTATGATGTCTAAGGATAGCAACAAGTCATGGAGGTTTGTAATCATGTGTTCCTCTTTTTTTTTTCCCTTTTTTTTTGGATTATTAAAAAAAAGGGCTCTATCTTCTTTTAATATATGTCTGAATTTTCCTTTTCTGATGGATAGCCCAATTGTTTGTTGCACCGCTCTTTGGATCATTGATGTCTCATATAAGTGAATTTTAGAAGTTTAGATAGAGACTTTGAGCAGAGGTATAGCCTATTTAGTTGACACACCTCTTCTCTAATCATTGTTGTCTCATGTTATTGATCTTAAAAGACTAGATATGGAAATTTCTGATGCTAAGGTATATAGCCTAATCGGTTGAGGCACCTCTCTTTTGAGTCAGGGGCTGTATTTTCATGCTCCTTTTTTTTTTAGTCTAAAACTTGTATACTGGTATAACAAGACCCCATTTCCATGCTGGTGAATTGTGGCTGTGGTTCATCTTTTGTGAAGGGAAAAAACAAGGGGGTGGGGGTGACACTTGGAACCTTGGATAGTCAGTAATTTCAATGGAAAATGTTGAACTTGGAATTTAATATCTCATGATAAATGTAGCAAGATGTTGCCCTGGCAAGTCTATGGAATCAGTAAGAAGAGGGACCCCCCCGCCCACCTCTTCTGATGAAAAGAGGTTTATTTATGTATCCATCTTACATGGGCATGATACTGATTTTAGGTGTTTAAAATCTAGTGATGCATGCTTGTGACACAAAATGAATACTATGGTTAAATAGGATGTGATTCCACAAATAACATGTTTAATGAATTTAACTGCAGGTCAGTTGTTGGAGGTTGTTCTTGCTAAGCCTCAGGCTGATAAAAAACCTGATGGATCTTATCCTTACAACGCTGGAGTTAATCCAAACCCAGTCCCCCTTCCTGCATATAGTGGATTTGCAGGGAATCCATATGGCTCTTTGGGCACTGGATTTGGTGTTGCTGCCGGTTTTCAGCAGGTATCTTGGTCATTCTGACATATGGTTCAGTTCCTGTAGTATCAAATTTAATCTCATGAACAACTTGCGTTGCAAACAGCCGGTTATATATGGTAGGGGTCCAATGCCAGCAGGAATGCATATGGTACCGATGGTTTTACCAGATGGTCGAATTGGCTATGTCCTGTGAGTTGCCTTTTCCTTCTGTTTTAATTGCAAGCGATATAGATTTTAGATGGATTTCCAACCCTTGGTTTGGTGTTTTGGTACTCTGCAGTCAGCAGCCTGGAGTACAGATGCCACAGCCTCGGCCTCGAAGAGTTGATCGGAGCAATAGTCCAAGTGGGCCTGGGCGAGCTGGTAGTAGTGGTGATAATGGCAATCGTGGAAGAAGGCACCGACCTTATTAGTGGTAGAGATGTGTTGTAGTTTTTCAGGGAATTGAGAAACATTTTAGTTGGATGACTTGTTTCGCTGAACAAATAACAGAGCTATCACCCATTCTCTCAACCTCACAACTCCCTAGAATCTCAATAAAGAGAAGAAAAAAAAACCAAAGTATGAAGTAGAAGGATGTTAGAATAGGACTGTGAAGTACTGTGACTTTGATGTTGTAGGAGACAGTTGACAGTTGAGTAATTGCAGTTTTATTTATTGGCTTCGTTTTATGGTACCCAGGAAGCATAAAAAACAGCATCTGTTTTGTTTCAAAACTACACAAGTGATGAGTGGCCTGGTTTCTGCGTTTTTCTGTTTCTTGAAATTCCTGATTGCTGTTAGGTCAAGTCTGTATCGTATCATTTCTGCCTATTGCATCTGTAGGATAAATGAGCTCAAAATGATCATGAAACGTCACAAAGATGATGTAGATTTTACTGGGTTTTTTCACTATGGCTTTTGGTTGTCTGTCCTGTGCTTACCAAAAACAAACTCCCAAATTGAAGGAAGCAGCAGCATAAGCACATGGCTGATTGCCATCAAGGCGCATTGATGTGACGACAAAGGGCTGCGGTTGCTTATGCCAATATGAAGTTTTGTTGGGGATGGTTTCTGTGGACAACATTGAAGCGTGGCATAACAGTCATTCCATTTCACAAATTGCACCTGGTTTGAAAAGTTTAATGTTGGGATCCTTAACTGGCAATAGGACTGGAGCCTGAAAAAAGTTCAAATTTTCTAGTTCACAAGCCTTGACGAGCCTTGGGGTGCAAAATTGGACCAATCCTCTCCTATCCTCAAATCTCATGCCATCACTCCTCGTGGAGTTGAAAATTCTCATCGTTTCGTGGAGAACAGAGAAGTTCATGACATTGAACAGGCTCTAACTTTGAGGAACTAAAGCTGCGCGAAGTCGCGAGGTGCATGACAAACTAAACAATTCTAGAGTTGAAGAGTAGAAATTGTGAACGGAGAAACCGACTTCTGCCACTTCTTTCCTATTAAATTCTTATCGCTATAAAACGAGTTTCTAAATTGACCTATCCAGATCTGCCAGAGGTTCTGAAGTCAACTGCTGCAGTTATAGCGAAATGGCAATCGTTGTCTCAATTTGGCCCTTGCAAACATCTTGATGCAAAATCTCTAGAAAAGAGAATGGTACTGCTTGCAGAACCAATTCTGCAGCAAGCTTATCTGTGTCGTAATCTATCTGAACATTGAATCTTCCACTGTGGAAGTGCAAATAGATGCAACACGCTTAATCCATGTCTCATACACTGAAGCTGAACGTACCATGGATGCTGCTGGATACATGATGTGCGCACCAGGGCAAAGCATGGCAGTTCAGATAGACCTGGCAGTATATAAGCAGAAACTAACAGACATTCTCCAACTTGACAGTGGTCTGGCGTGCTAACACTACAAGTTTAACAGGAAAAAGAACAAGATAATTATGGCATCTATTGGCCAAGCCAATCTAAACATGACCAACAATTTCAATCAGTCAAAATCAACGAGAGGATTTGAGCTGATCGAATGCAACTTGAGACTGGATGTCGAAAATACCAAGAGCAACATTGCCAATGAACTCCGTGGGCTTTACCGGCAAACTATCGATCATTATACGTTCGCAAAATAACCTGAATTGATAATATCACAAGAAAACACAATGCACAAAGAGAGTCCTAGTTTTTCCCACAAATACATATTTTAATAGGAGCTATAATCTCAATCAGAATGGTCTCCTCAGGGCTTTTAACGTTAGTAATTATGCACCAACAAGAATCTTGGCTGTACAAACGCCAGATAAGAAAGAGGCATTAAAACAAAACATAACAAAATAAGAAAAACAGAAAACCTTTGGCATTCCTAAGCACTAGATTGAGCAAACCTAGATGAGCAAACAGAAATCTCCGTCTATTCTTTCCTCATCTTAGCAAATGCTAAAACGTGAGTTTATGACAATATTAACAAAGCAGCATCACAATCCCAACAAAAGCCTGTAATTCCAGCAAATAAGGCAATGATAATCATAGAGGTAAATAATAAATGAGAACTCTAACATGAATTATCAATTACAAATTTTCTCAGCAAGGAACATTAAAAAATACTTTTTTTTTCGTTTAAACCTCTGGCACGGTCTGTGAATTCAAGTCCACATATTTATATATTTGTGTAACATCGGGGGGGG
>Ga0325404_1004914_pt1 | contig 14140 bp, 6 predicted proteins | sample PopdelMetagenome_18_FD_205664 | JGI IMG/M metagenome (GOLD analysis project Ga0325404, IMG submission 205664) | Populus deltoides microbial communities from Bellville, Georgia, United States - Xylem-Control-R1 | ecosystem: Host-associated > Plants > Phyllosphere > Stem > Wood/Secondary xylem... | reverse complement strand
TTTTTTTTTAAATAATACCGTTTTAAATTAATTCAAGAGTTCATTTGTTTAATTAACTCATAATTTAAATCTGGAATGAGAGTCGAAAACTCATGAGCTCAGATTATGAGAATGGGCCAATTTCAATAACGTTGCTAGATAATTAATTATAAATGACTACATTCTTAAAATACTACTAACCCAATTACAAATTTCTTATTTTAACCACCTAAGGTCAGTCGTGGAACAAGGAGATATTTCTCCACCAACGCTCTCATTATAACATGAGAAATAATTTGATTGCTCTCCCATTCCGAAGTGGCAACCATGCACACTCTTGAAGCTAGGGCTCCTTAAATTCTGACTGAAGCTCCTATTGCTACTGTAGCCTACAATGCCAGCACCATTTCCATGTGGTCCATGATCTTGAACTGGGAATGACAGACGTTTCTTCGCAACCGATCCACCATGTTCTCTCTCAGGTGTCGATGGTCTCTGCCTTGGTGCACTCTGTGGCCTAACACGAGCCTTTGCTGACTCAGTTGCAGCCATGTAGTTTGGCAAGATTGTAGCAGTGCCCCCACTTGCACCCACCATTCCATATCGACCAACACCATTGTTCATGAAATATCTAGAGCTCAAGCTTGGAGTATGTGCTGCTGAGTAGCATTTTTTTTCTTCTTTTAGGCATCTTGGACTGGCTGAACGTACTTGAAGGGGCCTGGGTTTGCAAGGAGAGGGTGTGATTGGCGATTGGTGGAGAGAAAGACTGGAGTGTGATCTATGGAGAGGAGAAGCAATAGAATGTCTGGGGGTTTGTTTTTGTAGGTGATTTTGGCTTTGTAATCTTTGAGAAGAAGTTGTAGTAGAATATGAAAATGGTCTAGATGTGTCCATTTCTACAGTCTTTATACTGTTGTCTTTTCTATCTGTTATTGCCCTGCTACTTGCCTCCCATTGCTTTGTTGCCATCCAGCGATCAAGCCATCCTGTTCTGTCTTCAAGTTCCTTTTCATCCCCTGCTGATGGGTTCCTTCTAGACCTCCATATCTTGATTTTGAGTCAAGTAGACATTTGAGAAATTAATTAATTAGGAAAAACATACGATATAATTGTGTTAGAGCCCAAAATTAACTTATATAACAAACACATAGTGAGTGAGAAGACAAACCTGGCTAGAGAAAGCATAAGCCAGGGCCTTTTCACGTTTTAATGCAGCTTCCTTCTTACTTTCCACCATGGCTTCAATCTCTTCATTGGTGCGTGGACGATCATCCCAATCATCCAGAACAGAGCTTACATCTCTCGACTGTTAAGAAAAGCCATTAATTTCCCATCAAGAAGAAGCATGTCATTTCATGTCCTAAGTGGTTTGAATGTTATAAATGATTTGTATGTGTCTCTTCTCATCAGCAATTGTCTGAGAATTGATACATATACAATAATTTATTTTTTTAATAAATGAGATGGGCCTAGACATTTTAGATTTAAGTATAGTTTGGCTGATGGGCTCATAGGGTTGCAAAGGACTGACCATGGACTTCCTCTCACGGATTTCGTGGAGATATTTGAACTCCCATGGGCTATTAGTCTCAGAAAACATGGACCTTCTGCTCCCTTCATGTGAAAGCCTTGCTCGGTGGTCACGGACTCGATCTTGTACTCGAGCTAAAGCTTGCATGTATTGAAGTGTTATCTTTGCTTGCTTTCTTACATTGTGTCCTCTTACCAAAGCTTGAAGCTTCACTAGCCCTTTCAGTGCACGTAGAGCTCTCCTTGCCTCAATAATCAATCAAGATTAATAAATACCAAATCATTAAACAAGAAAGAAATGACGATATTGAAATATACAACATAGCAAGTGATGAGTTAGGATCCATTTGTTTATATGGTTTTATTATAAATTTAATCACATCTAGTTAATAAAAATAACTACGTAGTTTTACACAGATCTTATTCGAGATTCCTTTTGATCTTGGTTACAAAAATATAATTATAATTTCTTTTTTAAATTGTAACAGCAAAAAGTTATTACAATACCATAACACACACTTACTAGGTAGCCTCTGAAGGCCGTTTGAATGGCAATAGCAGCCCAGAGTTTAGCTCTAACAAAGATGGAAGCTGGTCTAGTGAGTCTAACAATCTCTACTGCTGCTTGGGCTGTTACAGCTGCAGCATCAGCTGCCGCAGCTGTGGCTGCTGCCACTGCCACTGCCACTGCAAGTTTTTTCTCAGCATCCAAAGGAGGACTCAAGGGTGCAGTGGCAGTACTTGCTGTGTTCGTTATTGCAATATTTTCTTCACATCGTTGAACTGGGACATGGGTAGTGCCGGGCGACGTCTTTCTAAAAAGCCATCTTCTTTTCTCTCTTTTCTGCAAAACATTAAACCCAGAAATCCATGCACCAAGAAATCAATACTTTGTTATAAACATAAAGACTAAAGCTAGTCATTATTCATGATAATAGTATCATTACCTTTTCTTCCTCTTCCTGGTCATGTTCTTCTCTCCTTCTGCTACTCTTTTTCTCATTCTCTTTACTTGGAGACCTGAATGCTCTTTTCACGATGGTCAACCATGAGGTACCGCCCTTCTTTCCCATAGCGAGAGGTAGCTAGAAAGAAATAAAAAATTCCTTACATCACACTAGAAGCTAAGAAGTGCCTAGAAAGGGAGGTGGGGAGGGTGCTAGATATAGGTGCCTGGTAATAATATTCTAAGGACATTGATTTCTTCCACAATTATTATAACTGTAAGGAAGTGAAATCAATAAGAGAGAGAGAGAGATAGCTAGAGATTGATTATAAGTCTGTGAATGTAGCAGAGTACAGCTCCAATATATCCGCCAAGACTTGTGTTCTGGTGTAGTGTAGTCGCATGGGAAAAAAAAATTATAATGGATCGAGGTGTGTCAGGCATTGTCAGTGACACTGTAAATTATGATAATGTGATAGAAGAAGACATGGGAGAGATAGATTATTAGGAGCACGCACGAATACAAACTCATCCTCTTTGATATTGTAATAAAAATGATCAGTTATTTTTTTCTATATAATATTATTTTATTTTTTAAAATTTATTTTTAATATCGGACATCAAAACGATATAAAAATATTAAAAATTCATTTAAAACAAAAAAAAATTATTTTTTTAGAAAAATCTTTTTGAAACTAAAAAACAAATGGATTTTAAGAATAACTAGGTAAATTATGTGTCTAGTCCCTCAATTTTCAAATCCTGATCAGTTTTCAAAATTTTTTATAGGGAAAACAAAACTTAAATTTTAATAGTTTTGACACTGAATTTAAAAATGTTCTTTATATAAAGGACATAATATTAATGTTTTTTTTTGGGACGGGGCTCCTGCCAGCAAAATTGGATGGTTGGGAACTTGGCATGCCCAAACATTGTGATGTATTAGAGGGGTTAATGTGACAGAAATCTGAAACTTGAAGGACCACAAGAACAATGTATCTCCTTGGCTAACTTTTATCGAGCCAGCTAGCTAGCATGCATGCATGCCTGCCTGCCTTTAGTTTAATCTTTTTGCAGAACAACTGACCGCCCCCCCTATTGGCTTCACGTGTATGAGCTGCTAGAGGACGAGAGGGAGAGCTAATGAAAACAGACCTCGAAGACCACCACCGCAGGACCAAGTTAACTATACAATTGAAGAGGAATCTATATGTTCTTGGGCTAATGAAAAGGGCTTGGCTTCATTTTCCTTAGACTGGTCAAACACTTCTGATTCTGCGGTCTCCTTTCCAAAAATGTCTGAATTTGTAAATACAAGGACAAATAATACATGTAGATGTGCTGCGTCTTGACTCTCGAACCAATAGTTAACGAAGGAGCAAATCAAGACTATGATACTGTTTCTTTCGTGGGAAATAATTTATTTTATTTTTAAAAGTTGATGAATTATTTTTTATTATTTAGTAATGTGATAGACAATGAATTAAAAAAACTTTTTAGAATTAAAGACTAAATTTGATATAATTAACAAATAATAAAATATTTTTGAATTTCCCATAACTTTTTAAAAGTGTTTTCTACCTAGAAATAGAAAGAAAATATTTTCCTGAAAATTAAACTAATTTTTTTTAATTGAAAACCATTTTTTATTAACTAAGTTTTTTTTTTATTATAAAACAAATACATAGATTTTTTTTTTAAAAAAAACCACCGTTAAACAAACGGAGCCATGTTAATGGCTCCGAGTCCTAATTCGATGCAATATATGGTTAATTATAGTCTTCTGATATTCGTGGTAAAATTTTTATGTTGGAACTTAGAACATGAAAGGTCAAGAGTGAGCTCCTTCACAGAGGATTTTATGATCTCCTGCGCAAATTTCAGCTGATTTATATTCCACTTCAAAATTATTATTTTTTATTTAATTCAATGAGAGTTCCCAAGGACTCAATACAATAAATGTATTCTACTCAAAACTCTTTTTATAATTGAAATTAAAATTAAAATTTTTAATATTGTGTTTGATTCAAGGTTAAAAAATGATTAAAAGATAAAATGTTCAATATATTTGAATCAATATTTAAATTAAATGTGATTGAAAATATATAATATATAATATATAATATATGTTCATCGGACCTGAAAGATCAAAGCAATTTATGGTCTTGAAAATAGAAAAAAAAGCGTAAATCCCAAAAAACGTTTCTCACCCGATATTGGTTAAAACATTAACCTCTTAATTTTTCCCATCTCCCTGTAATGAAATATTTGTTTATGAAAAATAATTTATTAAAAACAACTTTCTAAACTTTACATGTTTATTTGTTATTAAAAAAAGTTGGATAAAAAATAAATTTCAATAAAAAACAAAGTTTAACTTGATTACTTTTTTTAAAAAAAATCTTGCCTCGAGTCGACTTTCAAATCAGGTTTTAAAATGATAATAATAATCACTTTTATCCATATATTAACTTAGGTCAACATGTGTTTATCCTCTCGACTCGTGACCTGGGTGTTGTCCTGATTGACCCTCGAGTTCGATTTTAAAACTATGATAATAACAACTTTAACCTTTACATTGACCCAAGTCAACCTACGTTGACCCTTAAATTAACTCTTAAAACTATAATAATAACTATTTTTATTCTATATTGACCTGTGTTGACCCTCCTAACACGTGACTCGAGTCTTATTCCAGATTAACACCCGAGTTAGGTTTTAAAACTATGATAATAATTTTTTTTGTCCTTATGTTGACCCGTGTCAACAATCAACCCCACTCGCCCCGGCCTTACCCCAAGTTGACCCCCGAATTAGGTTTAAAACTATAATATTAACCATTTTTATTCTTACACTGACTCATGTCAACTTGAGCCTCGACTAGTGACCTGAGCTTTTGCCTCTTATTGATCTCCAAGTTGATTTTTAAAACTATGATAATAATTATTTTTATCCTTACATGTCTTAGCTGAACAATTTTAAAATTAAATATTTTTTTTACTATGATATTTTAGGAATAAAAATAATAAATACTATCCATGAAGATATGTTCCCTCTATATTCTTGTTTTGAAAATATAAAAATTCACTTTAAAATTATCCAAAGGTAAATTTATTTTTATACCCCTATCTTTGTCTTTTCAACTAAATACATTTACATTTCTATTATCTCTATCCTTTCTATTTTAGAAAACTAATTAAACACCACCTTAATGTTTTTTAATAAAAAATAATTGCATTTATGAATTGGGATAAAAGTTTTTATTTTTGTGTTTAAAAAATGTGTTTTGTTTAATTTTTTAATATAATAATATGAAAATAAAATTAAAAAAATAATAATATTATTTTAATATATTTTTAAATAAAAAATATTATAAAAAACAATTATTACCGTATTATCTAACCATAACTAAAGTGAGCTTGGAGGCGTAGTCTTTACCACGTGGAAACATGTGAATTGACCTAGGAATGGGTGAGGCAGGCAAGGCAACAAAATAGGAGCCGAATTAAATACACAGTCCCCTCAAAATTTCAAATTTGGAGGCAACGCAGCCACAAGGCCCACAACACACGCCCTTTATTTGAATTAAATTTAGCCCGAAGGCCGAAGCGCGTGCACTACAGTCCCCTCAAAATTTCAAATTTGAGTGACTTGTAAAGGCTAAATAATGACTGTACCTCGCTTTTGCAAAGTGTGCTCGCATTTGCCATATAGTTATTAAACCTGGACTCCCCCAGCAGATTAATTTAAAATTCAGCTAAACTTGATGGTTGGATGAATTCGAATTTATTAAAAAATCAGTTGATGTAACAATCTGAAAAAACCCGGTTGATCCAACGGGTCGATCCATGACCCGGTCAACCCGGACAAACTCGAACAAGACCCAATATTTTAAAGTTGGGTCTGCTTGAAATAAAACAGGTTTAATAACTATGATTTACCATGCATGTGATGATGTACCTTTGACCTTTGTGTTTTAAATTAAAATTAAAAAAAAAACTAAAAAGAAATCAAACTTTTCATGTGGGCTCTTTTTTATTGTGGATTCATACAATTAAATCATTATTTTATTATTAACAACATAAAATTTATAATTTAATTTGAGGAATAAAATAGTTTTTTTCATGGAATTAGATTGTTCATTCAAAGTTCACAGAGGTATCTAGGACTTTTTATTTTTTAGTTACACAGTAAAATTCCTAAACTACAATTAAAAGCTAGATTAATTAAACTTAAGAGTGAGGGGCTTTTCAGGCATTTAAAAAAATTTGCACAATAATATACTCAATTTACCCTTAAAACTAGATTTTCTTGAAGTTAAGGTTAAGAGTGTTTTCATCATTTCATAAATTTTTTTTTTGTAATTGACAAATTGACAAAGAAGCATTTACATTTTTTAATTAAGATATAATATAATTTTAAATAAGAAGTTATACATGTTAGCAGGTAAGAGGTGTTTACGCTCTTTGAGTAATGCATTTAAAATGTCTTGCTATTTTTTTCATGAGTTTCAACAACATTTTTTCTTCTTTCATTTTTTTTCCAGCTTTGAAAAACACATTTTCCTTGTAAAAATTCAAAAAAGTTTGGTAATTTATCAATTTTATCACATTTGACTTTCATTATTTTGATTATATTAGATTTGATTTATTTCATTTTTAATTTTACCCTTTAAAATTTAATTTTTATATGAGATTTGTTACTCATTTTTTTATTGTTACTCATTTTTTTCTTATATTTTTCTGGATTTGTTTTTTAATTTTTTATTTGCATCATAACCCCAATTTTTAATTTTAAAAAATAAATGAATAAAAAATAATAATTTGAGAATTAAGTTAAAACAACACGAATTAAAAGTTTGAGGACTAATAAGAATTGAATTATAAAATTGAGAGATAATTTGGTAAAAAATTAATAAATATGGGAACTCAATTAAACTTTGATTTAATTAATTAATACAATCAAGAGTTAATTGAAGAAATATCAAAGTTTGAGATTGATTTAGGTCAAAATTACAAGAAATTAAATCCAAGATCCAAAGTGAATAGACAGTGATACTATAGGGGGTTAATTGTTTTTTCAGGGGTAATTTTAAAAAAATTAAAAGTTGTCAATTAAAGGCTGAATTGAATAATTCAGAAACCAAGGACTGTTTTGTTAATGGTGCTGAAATACAGGGATTCAATTGTAATTGAACCAGAGGTAAAATTAAAAAAAGGAGATTTTCATTGAATAGGGGCCCAATTGCTAAATGTCAGAAATTCAGGGGGCAAATTGAAATTATCCAAATCAGTAAGGAAAAAACGGTGTCGTTGCTAAAGCAGTGTTCATCACCACCTCCTTCAGTCCACCGGTTCAGACGGAATGGAAAAATTGCAGCAAAAACGTGGGTCTTCTACCTCAGCTGCCCACTATCCCCTATTATTCCAAACTCATCTCCACGATCACCACATGCAAGGGCATTCTCTTACCCTATAAAGACCACAACCACAGAACAGGGAAAGGGGAGGGGCACAGGACAGAGAGGACTCGGGAGACCATAGACACGGGAACAACACAGGAGGAGAAAAAGAACGACACGGATGGGGGAGCAGAAGGAAGACAGAACAAAAAAACACGAGAGAATAGACTGAAAGAAAACGCAAAGAAAAAAAGAATAGACAGAGAGAGTATAGAGAGAGAGTCAAGAGAACAGAGAGGAGAAAAAGAAGAAGAACAGAGAGACAAAGAGAAAACAGGCGACCAGAACAAGTGAAGATAAGAAGAAAAAGTGGAGGGTTTCCATTCGGCCAGCAGGCTCACGTCTTTATCGCCATCGCCATCGTCTTCAAGTAGCAGCCCCTGACCCTGAAACGAGTAAGCTTATTCCCTGCTTTCTTTGTGTTTACATTACACTGTGCGAAGGTAATTATAATTACCTTTGCACTGTGTAACACGCATGCGTGCTGCCGTTCAGCCTGTTCCAGCCCAGCCCGTAAAGTTGCACTAGATGCAGTCTAAAAAAACAAAAAAATTGAGACTAATCTAGTCTAGGCCTCAAGTTCAGCCGGCCCAAATGGTTTTGGGAAGTGTTGGACAAAACACAATCTCATACCTTATTTTTTAAATTTATATATTTTTATTTTGATATTTGATCAAATGAGCTTTTTTTTATATAAAAAAATTCCAGAAAAATTTAAAGATCTTTGTTAATTTATTTATAAGTCCTGCACACTTTTTTTGTGTTGTTTTGTTTTTACATTATATTTGATTTGTGACTTTTTACTATGCAATATGAACATGTTTTTTTATGTAAAAAAATATAAAAATAGTTTCTTTTTTTCTTTTAATCTAAATTTTATGGATTTATTCACTGGCGTCAGAGTCAGGAATACTGTACTTTTGGGGTCACTTAATATTTACCAACACGAGAGTTAAAAATATTCATGGGCGAATAATCACTGATACCAGAGTTTGGAATATTATAGGAAGACCATAAAAATGGAACAAAATTTTTTTTTTAGCAATTTAAGACAAAACCAGCAATGCAGTCTACCTCAGGTAGAACGCTTGAGAGGTGATAATATCTTTCCTTTTGCGTAACCACTCCCATACCATAGAATCTCTGTTGATCAGTTAAGAAATTACAGGAAAACACTCACAACCTTTATTAGTCTCGTTAATAAAGGATACACAAGTTCATTAGTGTGTGTGCTATGCACAAATGTTTTGTGCATCGTCACTTGTGTATTCCGTTTGTCTATGTAACGGGAGATAGTATGGGAAACCTCTTGGTGAGGGAAACATTTAGATGCTAGGTAAACACGAGTGAATCGGTGAAGGAAAAGCTGAGTCTAGCGGGGCTAGACTGTCTCGCGAGGTTTGTTTTTAGGATGAAAAATTGACCCCGTGACAAGTTCTAGTGACTATAATACTATGTGGTGACTCTTTAAGCTAGACCTTTCCTCACTAAGAATAAGATGCCAGAAATTTGGTTTTTTTTTCAAAACAATCTTTATTTTTTAAAGGTCATCGGGATATCAGGTGAGAAAATTTGTATTAAATTTGTTTTTTGTTATTTGCATATTGTTATTTGTATTAATTTTTTTTTATTCCTCATTGATGGTTGTTCATGGATAAGATAGATATTTTTATGGAAACATTAAGATGTAAACGTTCAATTTTATGGAAATGAGATTGTAGAAGGAATGTTCTTTTTTCATTAGCAAAAAACCTCGTGTTATTTGAAGGTTTATAACCACATAACGAGCTCTTGAAAGGTGACAACCTGATTATCCAAAATTGCCAAGGAAGGAGATGAACAATAGGTGAACGGCGCGTTGTTTAGGTTAAACCCCTAGAAATTAAGGTTTTTAATTTGAGATATGACATATTTTAATTTAGTCCCTGTCTTTTCAATGGCTTTTAATTGCATTTGTAATTGCCTTTCAAACTCTTAATTTCATGCAATTTTACCTTTGCCAAACTCAATCATTAGCCCTAAAGTTTAGCGTCATTTTTGTCTTGGTCATTGGTTTTCGATTTATGAATTTGGATCCTTAATTGACCATCAAACTGTTAATTTTCTTCAACTTCCTGATTTGGTCAATTTCAGCCCTTGAAGTCTCATGTCTTTTACAATTTGGTCCATAGTTTTGAATTTCTTCAATCAAACCCCTAATTGGCTATCAAACTTTAATGTTTTCATAACTAAATCTCTGATTTGACCAATTAAACTTTTCAAAGTCCACTTTGTGTGTGCTTTAAAAAATTAAAGCAAGTGATGCATGAGGTATTAATCCATATCTAATATACAAATACATGTGTGATATATATAAAAAAAACAATAAAAAGAATGCTTGTTGATAATAAGAATGGACAAAAAAAGTAAAAATTTAAAGCATAATAAAGAAAAAAACACACACTAACAAATAAACAAACATGACAATCAGACAATCGAATAATGTTTAATTTATAGGTCTCTAGTGGAGTCGCCATTATGTCACATATATGTGGTGTCACGGTGATCATCTTTCCAGATCAAGATTATCGATAATAACATGGGTGAAAAAGACAATAAATTCTTGTCTTTTATCAGTAAGGCAGAGAGAATAAGAGTCGCCACCTGATATTTTAGTCAATAGAAACCCTTACTGATCTCAAAGTTTGTGAATAAGGATTGATTGCGTAAAAATAAGGTATTAACACCTCTAATACGTTTTACCTGAGGTAAACTGTATTATTTATTTTTCTGATTTAAACTAAGATAATGTTTTTTCTAACGTTGGTCTATCTAGTGTTTAATTAAGAAAAGTTCTTTTTAATAAGAAAATCCTTATCTTATCGGTTTGAAACCTAACAATTCTAATATAAAAACATAAAAAAATGAAATGAACTATATCTTTTTATTTAATATTGATAATATATCTTATGTATAAATTTATAATCCTGTATATTAAAAGAAAAAAATAATTTTTTTTTGTGTTTTGAAATGTAGATAAAGTTTTAACGGATAATTATACATAATTATTGCTAAATTCCTAGGTGCTCTGGTGTAATATTCTTACTAATATATATAATTTTAATTTTCTTTCAATATTTTTTTTAATTTGTTTTGTATTTGTTTTCTGATTTTTTTGTTTATATGGAGTTAAAAAAAAAAAAATAGATAACAGCATTTAATGGGACATGACCGGAATAAATTACGTACACAATATTTATAATAAGAGTCGCAACATTAACCATGAGCTAAAACTGGGTAAATTTCTAGATATCTGCACATGCAGATCTACCCCTACGGACAACCTCCACCACTGAAGCAAAGTTGTCGCCTGAAATTATAATGTCTGAGCTCTCTTTAGCAACTTCTGTGTCTTGAATACCTAAAACGGAGCATCATTTGTTCCATCTTCAGTTACAACAGCATGTTCCCCTCTTTTTCAATGCTTGTACAAGCAAAAGCTTGGCATTCAGAGAAGACCTTCCCATCACTGAAATCTTCCCTGCGATTTCATCTCTTTCTACATCTGAATATCCATGAAACACTTTGCTTTAGCAGTTTGAGGATTGTCACCAGTTACCATGCGTACCTTAACACCATTATTTGTTAACACTAAGCTAGTTGCAACTTCGAACATCATGATTTACAGGTTGGCAATGGCAGCATGGTCTTGCTTTGTAAAATTTTCCTACTCTTCAGTTTCCTCAGAAGTTCATAGAAATCAACTATACATCTTTGGTTTTCTGTACCATGTCATGTTCTTTGCACACTGTAGAATCATTTTTGAACTGCAGAAGCTCTAGTGCAGCATCATGATGCAAATGGGAGGTGCTTATAATATGCCTCCTTGATTTTGGCAAATGAATTTAACTATAAAGGGGTCCGGGGTTTATGTTTTTTTTTTCCTTTCAAATAACCGTCAGAAAAAAAAAAAGAGAAGCAAATTAGCACAGCTGAGGGAAAAAAAGAGAGGCTAAATAACACAATTTAAGTGGTTGTGTTGTTGCTTTCAGGTAATTTGAGCTTGTGGTTGAAATGCTCCTTGTTAAAAATTTATTTAGTTTTTATATTTTTAAATTGTTTTGACATTTTAAAAAATAAATTATAAATCTTTAAATTATTTATTTATTTATTTATTTCATATTCTATAGTCTGCGCTGATGGCAACCATGTAGAACAACGTAATTTATTGAATTTTGGTTGCGGTATTCCTATCTCTGCATCTTGTTGAGTTTTAATAAGTTGTGATGATATGAACAACACAACTACTTGAAGTAGGTTCTTTCACTAATTAGTTCTCATATGTGTTAGTTTGCTAATTTTCTTTTTTATCGACTGTGCTATATATATATATATATATATAAAACTTGGGTTGTCCCCATATTATTAAAAGAGGACAGAACAGAAGATGGGACATGTAATGATGGCATTGGGTTGCTTAACATATGGTGCTTTGTGGTATGAGTATTGGATTCCGTTCTTTTTTTTTTTTTCTTGTTTATCTGAGTGCCGTGCTGTATAGTATATTTATTAAAAAACACTAAAAAAAAATATCAAATTAATATTTTTTTAAATAAAACATCCTTAAAACAGAAGTCGCTATACCCTTAAACACACGAGAACATGAATAAAGTTCGAGTATGATCTTTTCATCCCGCCACTTTGCGTTGTTAAAACAAGATTGCCTAGAAATAGGAATTTCCTGTTTCCAATTCGGAGGACTTGAGAAGATGGTGCCAATTCTTAACTACATGCTTTCTTGACCATTCCTTTATTCAGTTGGCTTAAATTGTACGTGAAAGATCTTTAACCATAGCATCCCTACTGCCTGAGTGATATCGCATAGCTTACCTTCAGGTGAGGACTTTGGGCTGCAACGCCGCTCTGAGCACCCTATCTGGTAGCAGCTATAAGGCTTCTTCAGATGCTGCCTAGTTTGACCTCTCTAGAGAGAGGTGCTTATATTTCCTGGCCTACTTTCTAGCATTTTAGCACCTCCATAAGTGGAGAGATTGCAGCTAGATGCCTCTGTCGTCACCGTCCTTGATGATTTGCTTGATTGGACTGACTCATGATGGAAATAGCCTGGGTCTAGCATGGGCTAGGTTTGGATCGAGGAGTCTTTCTATAACTGGTATGGGCCAACCATGGCTTCTTTTTTTTATTATTAAAAAAAAAAACTAATATGGTATGAGATTTACTTGACAGGTCGATTACCATTATATGTTCTCGTCGTGTTTCACCTAACTATCCTGGGTGCTTAGATTGTGACCAGTTTATTTTTGCTGTTAGGAAAAATTGTTGTAGAAAAATGAATTTTTTTCTTTAAATATTTTTTTTAATATTTTTAAATTATTTTAATATGATAATATTAAAAATAAATTTTAAAAAATAAAAAATATTTATTATTATTTTCATATTTTCCAAGTAAAAAATAATTTAAAAAATAACACCTATCATAATTCCAATCATGATTTTTCTTAGTCACCTCTTTTTTTTTTTTTTGTTGATGTCCTTTGTTGATGTTGTAATAACACTTATTACAATTATATTTAATTAAAGTTATATTCAATCAAAGTGAGGAAGATAAAAATATATCTGTTTTATGATAGTAAAATATACAAGAATACATATTTATTTGTTCTGATTAATTTTATTTTCAAGACAATTCATGCTATCTCCCTCTCTTATATATATATATATATATATATATATATATATTGCATGGTTTTAAAAATAGAATAAAAATGGGGATGGCTTTATTTTGTAAGGGAAAAATAAACTTGGATCGACCTGTTTATTTATTTATTTATTTACTTTTACCACCCTGACTATATAAGATGCTCTGTCTATTAATCCTAGCATGTATATGGTTGAGCCTATGGTTTGGTAAAACAGTATGATTTGACAATGATTCACCTTCTTCTGCAAAGACGTTGAAATAAATTTAATTATCCTGTGAGCCTTGATTGCACACATCTTCGTGCAAGGCATTGTTTCCATCAACACCAGTACTCAAGCACATTCGAGAGTAGAGAAAAAATCACATCAAGAAACTATGGAAGAATATCTATTCCAAGTGCCATGTTTTTTCAAACGATGATTAAGCATCCAATTAATTATCCACGAAATTTCATAATTATAGCATTGTGTCTCCATTTCAATCTCCTAGATGTTACCTTCCTCCTTGTTTTCTGGTCCCT
>Ga0325404_1004912_pt1 | contig 14141 bp, 6 predicted proteins | sample PopdelMetagenome_18_FD_205664 | JGI IMG/M metagenome (GOLD analysis project Ga0325404, IMG submission 205664) | Populus deltoides microbial communities from Bellville, Georgia, United States - Xylem-Control-R1 | ecosystem: Host-associated > Plants > Phyllosphere > Stem > Wood/Secondary xylem... | reverse complement strand
AAAATTATAGGGGTGCTCTAGAAGCATTGCTAGGAATGGAATAGGGAAGTTTCTCAACTCATAGCCGAGCTGGATCATGAACTCTGATCTTTCCTAATGAGAATCCAAGCAAATTCTCTAGATATGCAAAAGATCTAACCTCCAAATCATGTTACAAGTTATAACTAGTGCATTACATGATTAGGCTCAAGTGTTGCAAATGTCACTAAATGCTAACATAACTAGTACTGCAACTAAAACTTCAAGAATTCCACCTACATTCTATGATCATCTGATAAGATGGTAGAAATTGCTCTGAGAAGCTAGGTATTAGATATTAAAGCATTAAGAAATGGGACTTGTTGGATGCCAACAAGAAATGGTGGTAATGGTAAGACATGACACCAATCTTACTTAAATGCACTAATAAAATTGAAGCTTTCATGGAAGCTATTTTCAAATAACTTTTATTCTAGAATTAATGAACTCTGCCTTACAAAGTCAACATTAGGTGATCTTGCAATAAAGAACTACATATATGAAGCTACTATGACATTATCTATATTTGATCACATCTCAAAGGGTTATACAACTCATGACTTCTGAATTTGGTAACCATGCTTGAGGAGATTCTAGGGATAACTAATGATATGCATGATGTTCATTTGTTAGGAAAAAAGAATGTTACACTGCATTGGTTTCTCATGGAAGATCTTTCTAGGGCAAATTTGATTCTTCTTCCACTTGAGTCTTTATTATCAGAAGATGTGACCACTATAAAAGATTCTAAGAAAAGGCCAAGAAAGAAATATCACCAATTCATGATCAAACCACCTATTGATTTACTATTTGAAAATTAAAAAAAGGTTATTAAGATATTTAAGCTCTTTATAACATTATTTGCATCATTTATGCAAGGACTGCAATCAATGATGACAAGTCTTGCACAAACTACTAGTCTTTATAGTGGCAATCTTCATAAAGCTCCTGAAGGGTTAGCCAAAAGTTAAGATGTCAAGCCATAAATATTCATTGATGGGATAATAGAAGAGATGTTGCCTTGTCAACTCTTTTTGTTATTGAAATTTTTCATTTTTAATGTTGTCTTTCTCAAACATGTTTTATATGTGTTTTGGGATTCTATCACATCTTGTAACGAAGTATGCCTTTTATATGTCTCATTTTTGTTTATAAATTAAGAGATATTTTTGTTATACAAGTGGTATTTGACATTTTATTTTTGTTTATGCTTGCATAAATATAATAACAAAAATAACCAAACTTTAGGGTGCATTGCTAAGATACTAAAAGACAATCCTTACCCTTTTGAGACTTGGAAATATTTACCCTCATAACTTTGCATGATCTCATGGCTCTATTGAAAACGTTATGATCAAATTGGTTTTGTGAAAATTATTCGTTAAAAAAATTTCTAAAAGTTAAACGTGTCTTTTATTTTTAGAAATAATTAGATGTTTGCTTAAAATATTATTTTGGCATACTGATTATAAGATAACAAACAAATTAATTAATAAAGTAATCCCCACTCTAAGGAGACTAACAAACTAAAATTAAAAGACATGGAACTTGTAAAAAACTTGTCACTCACACACCATGTTTTTTGGGTTATGTTTCAGTTGCATGTACAATTGTATGTAGTGGATTTAATAGTCATAGCTCATGAAACACAATTTTTTTACAAGTCTAAACTATTACACTGGACGAGGTTCAGATTTATCGGTTCTAATCGCTTGCGCTTGAAATGAGAAAAGGTCATCTTTGTTATCTCTTTTATATTAAAAGAAAATATATCCATTATAGTCCTTTTTAACCTTGAAAGAAAATTTCCTTCATCAATGAGATCATAACTCATACTAGAGGCAAGTGGAAAATCAATTATTAAGATAATATTGTGAGAAATCCAAAAAGAAAAAGAGCTCAAGAAACTCAAATACTAAAGAAAAATGACAAAGTCAAAATCAAATAAAGGTGATCCATCATAACAGTAAAAAAAAAAAGTAAAAAAAGAGAAAAGAAAAAGAAAAACTAAAAGAAATAACAAGTCAAACAAATGATAGTGATCTTAAGTAATTCTGTGATACTTTTTAAGCCTATAAATCTCTTTCTTTCACATTCAAAAGTCTCAACCTACATTACATAGTTTTTAAAAATCTTTTATAATCAAGATTGAAAATATATAAAATAAATGAAAGTGTTAAAAATTATAAATTATTCATAAATTGATTAAATTGTATTGAAAATATTTTTTTTTGCAAAACAAATTATACTTTTAAAAAATATATTAAAAAATAAAAGTAAAAATAAATTGATAATTGTACTTTATAAATACTAGAAAATACAACTAGAAAGAAATATTAATATATAAAACCATGTTAATATAACTTGAAAAAAATGCAATTATAAATTAAAAAAATATGATCAAAATGAAATAATAAAAAAAAAATCTACATTGTTCATGCGAACGCGATTCTGTCGGTTCTTGATTTGGTAATTTTAGTATACTAGGTAATATAATGCATGATATATAATAATTACTAGATTGAATATACGACTAATAATAGGAGTATTTATTTTGTTTGAAATTCCAAAATGAAGCAATTAAAAGGGCTCCCGAGTTAAGGCGGGCTGGTGAACGCCTGAACGAGTTTGACAAGTGAAAAGACGAGAGCATTTTTCTTTTGAGTAGCGTAAGAGTCAGGAAGATTCTGCCTTCTGTTTTTGATATCGCTTTGATGCTTGATTTTACACCATTACCAGGGCATGCGACATTGACAACGACGACTTCAAGGTCCCTCCTCTCCTCTGCATTAAATAAATCATTAGTATTTCGCCATCACGCGGCTTCTGCCTCTAATCGGACTCTTCCCGGCCGGATTACCTGCGAAACGATGTCGAGCTCAACTGGAACCGCTTTCCCCACTTTAAGAAGTGTCACCATACCCTATACTGAACTCAAGGTGCGTGAGCAGTCTTTGTTTTAATCAAAGTTGATGTATGTGGTGGAATTACATATATTTATGTTTGAATTTTTGTTGGTAGAACAAGGATGCAGACTTGTCGGCCAAGATAGAGGAAGGTTTTGGACCCAACGGCCTTGGGATTCTTTCAATTTCTGATGTAATATTCTGAAAATTCTTTCTTTTTTTCCCCTTGTTTCTATTGTCACTATAATCACTATGCGTTTCGGAATTAGAATTTATTTGTATATGATAGTGTGGAATGGTGCAAAAGGATTCCTATAGCGACTAGTTTGGTTGTTGTGTGTTTTTACTTATCTGATAAATCTTTAATTCCTTTAAAGACAAGTATTAAATGCTTGACTTGTTGTTTGATTCTGTTTTTTACCCTTTACCATTACAGGTCCCTGGATTTTCTTCGTTGCGTCAAAATCTTCTACATCTTTCACCCAGGTATAAGTTCAGAAATAGATTTCCTATATTCATTACGAGTGCCATTGGATATAAAACATTCAGAAACAGAACCAAATGGATTTTTATGCACTAGCTTATGATGCATATATCCTTCAATCTTATCAGATTGGCCAACCTTCCTCAAAAGGTAAAGGATGAGCTTGAAGATCCACACAGTAGGTAATTAATGATTCTGCCATTAGTTTTTTCTTTAACTCAGTTACCTCTATATGTCTTTCGCATCCCCATTTTATGTACATGAAGAGTCAGATGCTGTTCTTGACCCACATTCTGTGTATAATAGCTAAATATGGTATATGCTCAGAGACATACTGTATTGCAAAATGTTTGTTAAACAAAGCTGTGTATACAGTATGCTGTTCTTTTTTTCTCTTTCTTCTGTAGAATGTACTTTGGAAGCTCAGGAACAAGTGAATCCTCTTGCCTTTTAGTTGGAATACTATTCCTTTATTCTTAACCCAATGGTAGTTGACATTATGGTGGCTGCAGTCAGTAGTGGTTTAACTTCCTGCTTCATTTTACCCACTATCTGTATGTAGGTATAACTTTGGATGGAGTCATGGGAAGGAGAAGCTTGAATCTGGAAAGCCCGGTAAACTTTCTATTATATTAAAATTTAATAATCAATCTATCCAGTTCAATAAATTGCAGTAATCACACTGTAATTACATTTATCCAAGTTAATGTTTTATATATCTATCATTTTTTTCCTCTTACCTTTTTCTTCCTATTGTATCTTCTGTGCAGATCTACTGAAAGGCTCTTTTTATGCAAATCCAATATTAGATGTTCCTACCACTGACATGTGTCTAAAACAGCGGTAAAAGCTTAGAAAATAAAACTCATGTTGAAATGTTTCTTGTTTTTATTTATTGATGAAAGCTTTGCTGTAGATTTATAAGGCTGGACCTAACACCATTGATTTTTGGACAAAGCAGATTAAAAAAATAGGGATGTTTATGGTTCACATGGTTTGTTTTTCATGTCACTGTATTTGCTTAGCTGAGGAATTTTTTTCCTCTTGTGCTGTAAAAGACTAGTTATTTACAAATAGTTAAAGACATTACATTACTCATCTGCATAACTTGTCATCCATGCTCGCTCTGTCTTTTAGGTATCCATCTTATTGTTCTTCAAACATATGGCCTAGCAGTGCTTTGCCAGAATTGGAAACTGGTAAGTTCGAGATCAACACTTTGATTTTGAGGCTGCAGATTCTATCAGTCAAATATTTTTTAATACAGTGCTTGCCTTTTTAGATGTTTCTTTATGGCTTCAAGAATTAGTATATTGCAAAATATCTCTCAAAGTCTTAGAAATGTAATAATTTTTAAGCTGTTGATTTGCAATTTGCAATCCAATAAAACCCTTTTAAATACAGAATTCTCACCTTGATGTCCGGTATGATGCCAAAATCATTGGAATCATCTTGGCTTTACACTCTGTTTATCCAAGAATTATAGCATTTTCTTCTCTGCATCCTCTTGCTGATCAAAGTAATTATAAAATCAGTCGCCAACCACCCCTTAATTCTGCTGTTGTTTATCTTTCAATGAGCTGTAGCCAAACCCTTTTTCTTTTTCTTTTTTGCTTTCTGGTGCAATTATTTGTGTTTATGATCTACACATCTATTTACAGCAGCATATATTCTTTATACTGCTTTTTTGTAAATTGAGTTTTAGCTTCCAATTACCATTGATTCCAGCTTTTATTGGATGTCACTAACTTATTTTTCACAACAGAGAAGGTAGCCTTTATACGAGTACTTTGGTATACAATCATGCTGATCTTTTTCTTTTTTTCTTGTACGAGACAACTTTGAGATAATGTGACAGAATGCCTGTATTATATAAGGGTCCTTTTCTTTTCTATTTTTTCCCGCATTTCCTATATTTTGAAAGTACTGAACATCAGCTGTTAACGTGCAGCTTTCAAAGCACTTGGAAAGCTGATGCATGATGTTGGATTGATGGTAGCTCATCACTGTGATCAATATGGTAAAACTTTATGTGTCCCCATGTTGGTATTTAAATTAAGCTAATAAGATATTGAACTCCTCTGAATTCAAATCCTCTACATGTACACATATGTTGCTGAGTATTTAGGTAATTCCTTAGCTCTGAAGAATAGAATCCATCATTTAGTTGCCCAGGAAATTGAATTAGCCATAACTATAACATTGGGAAACTATTGAATATAGGAGTTTGAGTCTGTGAATCACCTTAAATGTCCTTATTGGTGGAGCCAACTTCTTTAAATAGAGGGTTGTGGATTCCCATTGGATTTTAAACAAAAATTGTGATTAATAGTTTTCCATTTGAGATGAGAGTTCCCAGGCTTTACATATCAGCATTGAATTGCACTTGAATAGATATTATCTTCATATGGTTGGCAACCTGCAATTGCGGCTAAAAAAGTCCAGCCTGGCCATGTATATGATTTTGAAATGAGGTCATTCTTACCTGAGTCACAAACCACCTTGTATGAGTAGCGCTGGATTGAGCACTTGCTGAGTGGATTGCCTGCCTTATCCTTCTTTTTTTCTCCATTTGTCTTTATTTTTATTTTTTCACTTTTGACTACCCTTGGTAATTTGTTCGATTTTGATGAGCTCGTGTAGTATCCAAAGGAATGGAAGTGGATCAAAATGAAAGCCTCAAACAGATACTTATACGTTCTCGGTGTCATAAAGGCCGGTTGCTTTATTATTTTCCTGCACTAAGGAGGTAATGCTTTTCCTATCTCCCACTTTACTCTTCACATGTTTTTGGTATAGCTGATGAATCTTCATGTGAAAGAACCAATTCTATTTTCAGTCGTCATGATCTGACTTGTTGATAATTCCATCTGTTGTGTAGCTATATTGAAATATAAAACTTTGCGATTTACATGACTTACTTGATTAAGCTGGTCTCCTCACCCTTGATGCCCTGATTCATGTCAGCATGGCACTAAATTTCAGAAAAGTTGAGAGCAAAATCTGCGGAAGAAAGCGTAGTCGAGATACAAAATGACTATGAAATAGAAAATCTTACTACCATACAAGATAATTATATGCACATATTCATAAGAATGAGACTGAATGCCACTTCTTGATAGAAAAAGTTTTCCAGAGGCAGCAAAGAATATTAAATGGGCACTAATTAGAGCATATCACCATCACCAATTAGGGCATGTCATTACCAAATTTTCCTTGTAGTAATTACTTTTTATTCTTTATTATATGAGCTGCTTTAAGTTGTTAGGGCTCTTCGGATGATTTTTTGAAATACTAATGGTGGTTTACAGTTAATGTCTACTTGAATGCAGAGATATCATGCGAAGACTGAATTTAGTGTTCTGTCTTTTGGGTCCTTGACTCCTTTCTGGAACACTAATCTGTATTCCAGATGCTAGCTCTTCATATTTGTTGTTTATATCTCATGATGAATTGCATGAAATGGTGGAGTCTGTCAAAATAATGTGCTTCCAATGATATAATAAGTGGCTTCTGGAGGGAATACTTACAAGTAGAATCACATGCAGTGATTGTGTCCCAGATGGTGACTCGACATCATCTTGGTGTGGGTGGCATACAGATCATGGCTCACTGACAGGTGATCAACTTTTTAATTCATGAGATACTACTATTTTTGTTCTCTCTCTGGGGCATATAGGCTTGTTGATGATGTGCATGCTTAAGCATTTTTCTCAGCAACATACATTCCTTTTTCTGATTTTGTATTTAAATTCCAAATAAAATTTATCCTAGGATTTACAAATTTTTTTCCTGCCACTTGTTATTGACAGGATAAGTTTGTAGAGAGATCAGAATATTTCTTTTTCTTGGAATTTCTAAATTGGGGTTGACGTTGTGTCTGATTTTTGTTTCAATTTGATATGTAGGTTTGACTTGTGCCATGTTTAAGAGAGATGGTGTAGAAATACCTTGCCCTGATAGCATTGCCGGCCTTTATATTAAAACACGAACTGATCAAATTGTCAAAGTAAACTTTCTTGTCTTTGACATTTTACTTATGAAAATGCTATCTATGATAATGAACTTCATTTAATTGTTCACTTTAACAAATTCTTCATTCTTTTGGAAGCACCAGCCTTTGTTTTAGACTCCATATTAGCTGTTAGCAATGTAGGATCACTTACTCCAATCTTGTTTTCCAATCTTCTGGCTTGAAACCAAGCAGATTAACTTTAGAAGTCTAATTCATATCTTCACTCATTTGCCTCTCATGAAATAAAACTGAGAGATAGCAGATGTCAAATGATTATAACATAAGAAACCTAGAAAATTCCTCAGATTAACTTTAGAAGTCTGATTCATAACTTCACTCATTTGCCTCTAACGAAATAAAGCAGAGATAGAGCAGATGTCAAATGATTGTAACATAAGAAACCAAGAAAATTCCTCATTACAGACCATAGAAGCAAATTTAAAATCAAGTCGATTTTGTTTCAACCTTGAAAGCTGCGAATTAATAGAACAGAAAAATCTTAAACCTTGAAAGTTATGAATGATAAGAACAGGGACAGGTTTTATGTTTGATGGGTTCCCACATGGTTGTATTTATGGATAGAAATGGTGATCAGATACTCTGAGAAAGCATCCATTTATTTTTCTTTTTCAACTTGAATTTAGTACAACACCAACCGTGTTCCCTTCAAGCACACTCACCCCTAATAAAACGAATGAATCTGGGGAAGACCTCAAAAAAGAAATGAGACCAAGTGCTTTATATAAGTGGAAGTGCTTGCTTCATACTGAACCTTTTTAGCACATGTGGTTCGTTATGACATTTTTAAGTACATTCTGAATGATACTAAGTTTGTCATTGACTTGTATGTTTCTTATGTTTTAGGTTGTGTTTGGAGAAGGTGAGGTAGCGTACCAAATTGGTGAAACAGCTGAAATACTGTCAAGAGGTTATCTTTGTGCAACACCGCACTCTGTTCAGGTACTTTTCATATTTGATCTTTTTAATGGAAATAATTGGGATTAACACTTAGGATTGCATGTTGTGTATTGCACTAGTTCTTATATTGAACCAACAATTAGTATTTGTTGTTGGATGCATGGTTTGGTGATCCTTCAAGGTGAAAAATAGCAGCGTCATTGTATGAAACAAAAATTCTAGGTGACAGGGACTTAGCTATGTTGAAATTTATCAAAGCAAAAACGTGAGGTGACATGCTTCCAAGTGATAGTTTTTCCTGCTCTGAAGGGCTGTTGTGATTTTTCTATATGATTGAGTAAGAAGGGTTTAAGCTCGGTTTGAACTTTTATTTCTGTACATTTGAAGTTGGAAATGATTTCATTTACAGATTTTCTTTTCCTTAAAGATCTATGATTTGGCTCCCTTGACATCTCTTGATTTTTAAATGCCTAAACAATTGATGCATGACAGCACATGCATGTCTCTTTGTTTTATAAATTTGAAACTTTTCTTCAAGTGCCACAGGGGCTTGTCTAAGATAAATAGTCAGTTATTTCAATATGCAGAGTGACAGTAAGCTGAGTGAGCATGAAAGATTAGATGGGCATTTTATTTTCCTACTTATTTACTTCCTAGGGTCTTTTCTTTCTTTTAAGAAAAATGCTTTCATTTGTTCCATAAAGCATTCATTTCTGATATATATGGTACTTGTATGGAGCGGGCTGCCCTCTTTCATTGTCTAGGGACCATTTGCAGCAGTCCCGCACACAAGTGGCAGCCCTACTTTTTTTCAGAAGGTGTTACGTAAAATTCCAGCCATACTTTTTTTTATGACAAACTGCTTGTCATACCATTATGTAACCCTGATCTAGCATATTGCGACTGATGATGAGCAAACTGAAGTAGAGCTGAAATTCAGTGTTTGAAGTTGGAGCATCTAAGTTACATGTGACACCTATCATTAAGATTATAATGCATTATATCTAAGCTGTGAACAATGAACTTGGTGGTTTTTTCCTTTCTGTACAATCTCTTTGGAATATAATGAAGTAATAACCTGTCCTGGTTTAATGTTTTTTCTGTAGGCACCCAAAGGGGAGGAGGCTTCTGGTGTTGACAGATCAACTTTTGCATTATTCATGCAACCCGATTGGTATGCTATTTAACAACGATGAATTATAGAATCTATTAACATGACTTGTCCTGTCACGTTTCCTTATAGCTATGTGAATGAACTATTCTGAACACCGGTAGTTTCAATGTAATCTTGAGACTGCATACGGATCTACAGACCAAAAATGTTGGCAGCAGTCATGCGATTGATACATCCATTTTCTTCCTTAACACACACACTTGGATGAATTAGTTATTAATTTTATTTTATTCTTTTTAATCAACTCTAAGTATGGACTAAAGATCCTTGCATTTTATGATGTCTTTACCATTGTGCTATGATGACATCAAGCATCATTAACCAGTATTTTTTTTATCAGAGAAACTCGTAACTTTTAAACAGAGCAAGATATATTGACGTGTTTCTTGTCTTGTAGGGATGAGAGACTTAACTTTCCCAAGGAGATGCATATTCACAAAGATGTAAGTAGTCCATGCTTTAAATTCTGTAACTTACAAAGCACGCTGCATATTTGATTGAAAATCTGGTAGAATTAGAAAGTCATTGGCTTCATCATGATAAATTTCATTTTGAGTTACTTGAGGCACAAGTGGACGTAGGAAGAAAATGATAAGAACACATGAACCAGGATCAAGAAAACACCACCATGGTGAAGACAAGTGTTGTGGGCTTTTGGCAGCAAACTATATTACTGTTAAGAGATCATCCAAAAAAAAGAAATAAAAGAGCTATAGTTGAAGGAAAACTAACCATTTCATGAAAAATGGGCATACGCCAGCAAAAATAACTGTTTACTGCTCCCTCTTCAAAAAAATGAATTGCTTGTAACTCGCACGCAGTAGAGAAATTCCCACCATATGTTGGTGCATATTATTAACATTAAAAAAAAACCTAAAATAGGCCAGTCTTTCACTGTAATGCTGTTAATATTCATCCTCACACAAATTACTATTCATAGCAATGTTCACTTTGCAAAATTTCATCACAGGTCCTCAAGTTTTTCTCTTGCTCCATTGTGGTTCAAAGACTTTATTTTCTTTCAATTAGGTCCTCAAGAGTTCCTTCTTGGTTGCTCTGGATTTTTTTTCATTCTCTTTGAATTTCATGTAATCTCTTTCCCTGGGTATTGTAGATTATTTTGGCATTGCATGCCATGTCGATTTTACATGGGAAGTTTTGAAATTATTGTAAAAAAACAAAATTCAAAGAATAGGGATCAAAATTGACGTTGGCATAAGCTGAAAGCCTTTTTCATTCTTACTGTTAAAAAATGCATGTAAATCTACACTTTGATCCTTCTATTTTACTTTAGTCTCCTAGGATTTTGGATTTTTCATTTAGATCCCAAATTTTATTTGTTTTGCATTATAGACCTTGAGTCTTGAGAGAGGAGAGAAAATAGCCCGAAAAATTTGAGGAGATAGAGCTTACTTGGTGTCTATAGATTAAGAGAGAAACTTAATGAAAATAGAAGAAAAAAAAAAGGTGGGAGAACATTTTCACTCAAAAACACGATTACATTGCAAATATTTGGCAACGTGATACCATGACACATGGGCAGGAGGAAGTTTCCTCTACCCGTGTTGGAGGAAATTATTGTCCTCGTTAAAGGTGATTGCCTGCTACTTTTGGTAACACTTTGGCGTTTGTATGTTGATTGAAAAAAAAAATACTAGTACTGCTAGCAACCGCCGAAGATGTCGATGCCTATGGCTCTTAAGAAAATAGGAACTCCTATCACATGACTCTTATAGTTTGAGCTTTTTTCCTTCACTGGTGTGATTCATGGCTAAAAAATGGTGAATCCTGTCTAGCTAATGGTTTCTTGTTTCGGCTGGGGCATTTTATAAAACAGCCAGCAAAGAGCAAGAAAAGTTTTACCAGCTACACTGAACTCTGGCTGGTGCTGGCAGAGTCTCATGCCTGCATCATTTGTCGAAATTAGAAGGCCAATAACTGCAGCAAGGAAGTGCTTCTTGCCTGAGTGTTTAGCAGATATCAACTTGACTTTTGATCCCCCGTTTCCTGTGTTGTTTTCAGCTGGTGCTAGCCAATAGCTGTCTCGCGTTTGGAGAATATTCTGAGATGCTGCTGGACAAGTATTACCACTTGAAAACGTAAAGGGCCGTTATGTTCCTCCTCCCCCGCTTTCAATAGCAACTGTTCTGTATCACGTCATGATCGTATAATAAATTCCTCTCTGTCTGCTTGGAAGACCCAAAGACAATTTTGATATGTACTCCTGCCTTTTCATTTTGCTTTCATTTTCTTATTCATATCGCATGTTATTGATACAGGAAAGAAAAGTGATTCTTGCTGATGTCGTCAGCATCAACGGATTTATTCGTTTTCTATTTATTGTCACAGTGATGAATCTCTTCTTGCTATGGGCTCTGATAAAAATGAAGAAAAAAGCACGGTAGGCGTTCATACCCTCCGAATCCCATTCCCCTTGGTCCCAACTGGTTTTTCTTTTTAAATTATCTCTGATTAAAAAAATAGCAATTTCAAAAAGTTTTTACAAAGTAACACTGTTGATGAAATCAATGGTTTAAAATTGTCAATTGGATTGTCACAAATAACAAGAAGAGGAGAATGGGGAGAGAAATAAGAAAGAGACGGAAAAAAAAAGATATCTTAAAGGTATATCCAAAAAAATTCAAAAGATTTTGATTTCATGAATTTAATAATATTGAAAGAATTATTAACAATGATTAAACTTATATATCTATTTGAAGGTGACGAGCAGTTTATTTATTTATTTATTTAGATGCAACCAAGATATAATTTTTACTTGTTCAAACAACAACTAAGGTGAAGCAAGAACAACAAATTTTTTTATAATAAACATATTTATTTTGTAAGTTTGTTATTACAGGAATCTCTTATAAAAAATTAAACTAATGAAATATACAATACTTAAATTCTCGATGTAGATACTATATAGTTGGTTTTTATTCTTCAGAGACTACAAGTGTAATAGGAGCATCCGTCGACAAAAAAATTATTCTAAGATGATCATCTCGTGCTATTAAGAACAAACCCATTCTGATTATTATTGATAATTATTTTTTATTTTATTAAATGTATTTTTTCCATATTTTTCTGAAATTATAGGTTAAGTTGTTGAAATTTTGGTTTGTTTTCTATATATATATTTTTTGTTATTATAATTACTCACTTGTTTTTAAATAACAGGCGGTGGTAAACATTGACTACTAGCGATGATGTTTCTTAATGTGATGAGATTTATTTTATTGAGATTGTGGGCCTCTGCATTGTAATCAGTGTGCCTCGAAAGGTTTTTTCCTTTATTTTTTTCCTCCTTTATATCATCATTGAAATACATATACCTTTTCAAGCGAACAACTCTAGCTGTGAGAATTGTCAAAGCCATTCAGGATAAGGTGGGTCCCGAGCTGATACTGTCTGCTGTGGTGTAAGCGTGTGAAAATGGTTTTATTTATCGGTGGGGGATAAGAATAAGAGTAAGGAAATGATAATTTATTCCAACGGAGGTATGTTTTATATGTCAATAATATGGCAGAGGTCGGCCGGTAAATCCCAATCTGTCACGATTCGAGGTATCTATGCCATGATGTCATGCTCGCCGGCCTGCCGCTTCGTGCTCTCTCTCTCTCGGTACCAAAGGTCAATTTTGGCCTTTAAAATTGCTTGTGTTTTCGCCTCTGTGGCTGCTTTAGCTATATTTATTTAAGTGTTCGATTTGTTTTTTTTAAAAGAACTTTTATTTTAAAAATAGATATAAAAATACGAAAACTTGTTTGTTTCCGTCGTCGTTTTCGACAAAATAAAACTGACACGTTCTCGAAACTCTTCAAAATAAAAAATTGAGTTATTAAAATTAGTTTTATATATTATTATGCTATAATTTAAGAATTAGGTTAGGCACTGACAAGTGCAGAATTTGGAATGCTCTTTAGACCAAACTAATAATTGAGTTAGGGATATATTATTTATACTTAAATTAGTTTTATATATTATTATCGCATCCTTCATCTTTTTGACATTATATATATATATATATATATATAAAATCAAAGTAGAATTCTAATAATTTAAGTATTAAATTAACACCAAGTGTGTTTTTTAAAGATAAAAACGAGATAAAAATATCAAGCCAAATAGGTTTTTATTTTAACAATTGAAAATAAAAAAAATAAAACAGAAAATAAAGGGTTTTAACTCCACCTTTCAATGAAAAAATTTGAATTTTTTTAATGTTTTTAATTAATATTTTAATATTAAAAATAAATTTTAAAAAATAAAAAAAATATTTCATAAAACATCATATATAAACCGGTTACAAGTTTGCCTTTGAAACATTTATAGCAGAAAGTCTGGATTTTAAAAGGAAAACGTGGGCTAAATAAGGACAAAAAAGCCGCAGGGGGGGCTGTATACAGCCCCCTACACGGCTTCTCTGAGCTCAGGTCCTTTTCAGTGTTTGAATTAGCATCCACTCTCATTTGACCAGCGTGTTAATTTCTTTTCTGTAATTACCAGAAAACCCCTGCTAGGAAAAGTAATTGTGTTGAAAATACAAGTTCATGATTTGTGTGCTGTCTTTTCTTCCTCTTTCTTTACTGCAATTTTGGTCATTCGCTTCACTCAATTGCAACT
>Ga0325404_1004910_pt1 | contig 14144 bp, 20 predicted proteins | sample PopdelMetagenome_18_FD_205664 | JGI IMG/M metagenome (GOLD analysis project Ga0325404, IMG submission 205664) | Populus deltoides microbial communities from Bellville, Georgia, United States - Xylem-Control-R1 | ecosystem: Host-associated > Plants > Phyllosphere > Stem > Wood/Secondary xylem... | reverse complement strand
GTCTGAAATCTACATGAGATTTACCTGATGTCTTTAGAATTTCGTGTAATTATGTCCATTTTAATGTCTTTGTAAAATCAAAATCTAAATTTGATGACTTATTGAAGATTTGTTTCCGAATTGACTCTGTCATTAGGCAGGTGTTTCTAGAAATGCTTCCGGTTAAGAGTGAGTTTGGGTTATTGAATCATATTCAATTTTAAAATAGTATTGTTTAAATAATTTTTCTAAATAAAACGAAATTATCTTGGATAAAAATAAAAACCGTTTTACTCGCAAGAAATTCTTGGCATAATTCCTTGTCACCGCAACCTATGATTTGGAGGCAATGAGCTGCATAATGTACTATACAACATGCCAAAGAGAGCTAAAACATCTGAAGAGGACTCTCCGAACGAGAACAAGGCACAGATGTTGTGTCAACATCGTCTTGTCCGCCCATCCCCCAACTTTGTCCACCCCACCGAAGTCTTTATCCTCTAGCTAACATCGTTACATAAAAAATAACTAAACTAAAAAAAAAATTAAAAAAAAGAAGGAAAAAACCACCGAAATAAACTAGAATGTAACGACCGTGGTTGTTAAACTAGAAGAGAAACCGTTAACGGATTTTTTTTTAATTAAGTATTTTATTATTATTAATAAATCTTGAAACCTAACTGTGGAAACCTTCCCGTCAAGAAATAAAAGAGAGAAAACAACACTCACTGTTCGCTATGCTTTCTGTGTCCCTGTCCCTGTCTCGGCCTCACATTTTTCTTTTTCCTTGTTTCTCTTTCTTCACGTTCTTTGATCTTACCGTCCACCCAAAATGTCGGTTGCCGCAACCACTTCACCGGCCATTGGAACACTTTACGTTTCCCCTTCTCCTAGGAGCAGGGGCATGCCTCGAGTAACGATGGCTCTCCGATCTGTTGTTTCAGTAGGCTCGATCTTGACTAAGTTACAGCAAGACTGTGCGACTCCTTTACCGGTCATTCGCCACGTGGCGGATTCCATGACTGCTGACATGCGAGCTGGGCTTGCTGTTGATGGTGGCAGCAATCTCAAGATGATACTCAGCTATGTTGATAGCTTGCCTAGCGGGTATTTCCAAAGTTAAAGCTTAATGTTTTTTGCTTTATTTAGTTGACTTTTTCTTGAATTTTCTTCCTATGGAATGTATTTATATCTTATTCATGGAGCAAGCTAGGAAAATATTAAATTTCCAGTCACTTGATACAGAAAGATTAGTAATTATTGTAGTTAGTTGTTAGGTAGCTTGAAATTCATACCCAGAAACAGAGATGCCTCCTAGAATTAAATTTTATATAATTCATTGTTTCTTTGTTTGAAAGAAATGAGAAGGGATTGTTTTATGCATTGGATCTTGGAGGCACAAATTTTCGGGCGCTGAGGGTGCAGTTAGGTGGGAAAGAAGAGAGAGTTGTTGCCACGGAATTTGAGCAATTATCGATTCCTCGAGAGCTTATGTTTGGTACATCTGAGGTCTGTTTTTGCACAACTTAAGTCTGCCAACACATTTGTTTATGCATTCCTGTTAATTGTTTTGTGTCTTGATACAGGAGCTTTTCGATTTTATTGCATCCACACTGGCTGGATTTGCAGAAAAGGAGAGCAAGAAATTTCACCTGCCGCATGGAAGGCAAAGGGAAATTGGGTTCACATTTTCTTTCCCTGTGAAGCAGACATCCATTGACTCTGGCATATTAATGAAGTGGACCAAGGGTTTTGCAGTCTCCGGAACGGTTTGTAACTCTGTATCCTTTAATTGTATATACAAGAAATATTCTTCATAAGATTTTGGTGTCTCGACAATTCTTATCTTATTTCAAATGGGTTTAGTTTGAACTTATTTGATAGAATCCAAAGTAGAAGGATGTTTGTGTCGATAACTCATTTGTCGTTTAGATAAAAAAAAGTTTCACTTGTCCAATAAGCCTTCTATCAACTGGATTGTTGCAAACTGTCCCAGTTTAACTTACGTGCTTGTCTTCAAGTTCATTAGTTAGCTATAAACATAAACTTCCACTCTCATGTCCGGACACTTGCACTCTGAAGTAGTATCTTGCGTTAGAGTAGTTCTTTGTTTTACTGCATGAAGTGAACTCACTAATTCAAATTATGGAGGAACCTGGCATGCCACGGTCTTTACAGGCAGGGCGAGATGTCGTTGCTTGTCTGAATGAAGCTATGGAAAGACAAGGATTGGATATGCGTGTGTCTGCCCTGGTATGTTGTGCTCATTCCAGCATCCTCCACGATAAACTTTCTGGCTTGATGAAATAATCTTTTTATTATAAATTCATGCCTATTAGGTTAATGATACTGTGGGAACTTTAGCGGGTGCAAGATACTGGGATGATGATGTCATGGTTGCTGTTATTTTGGGTACTGGAACTAATGCATGCTATGTAGAACGGACGGATTGCATTCCAAAACTACAGGGGCCTAAGTCTTCTTCTGGAAGAACGGTGCGGAAATTTTCCCTCTGCCTCTTCTTCCTTCCCCTCCATCTCTTTCTATTTTTCTCATTTGAGGTTCTAAAAACATGGTCTTGATTTGAATCCTTAATTAGATGACATTCCCTTGCCTCAGATTATTAACACAGAATGGGGAGCGTTTTCAGATGGTATTCCTTTGACTGTGTTTGATAGAGATATGGATGCTGCTAGTATCAATCCTGGTGAGCAGGTAACTTTAGTTTTCTGTGTCATGGTCAATTATGTATACTATGCCGTCATAATTGGTTAAAATTCAAAATAACTTATGCCTGGACAGATATTTGAGAAGACAATCTCTGGAATGTATCTAGGAGAAATTGCACGGCGAGCTCTAGTCACAATGGCTGGAGAAGGTTCTTTGTTTGGCAGGGCCGTCCCAAATAAACTATCCACACCTTTCGCACTCCGGTAGCTACATCTTGAAATTTCCTCCATTGTAATTTTAGAGTTTAAAGGTTCAAAAACTCACCATGAGTCACACTAACACACTGTTACTGTCTGGTCCAGTTATATACTTGCATGCGATTAGCCCAATGTATTTCCTGCATGCTGAAGCATGTTCTCAAATGTATTATAGGACACCAGATATATGCGCAATGCAGCAGGACAATTCAGATGATCTTCAAGCCGTTGGTTCAATTCTACATAATGTAGCTGGGGTAACATATACTATTCTGCCACTCCTCTGATATTCACCCTTCTGACGAAATTGAGCGTAAACACAGAATTTGCTTCCAGATGCGCACGCTATCAATCAAGTGGGTTGATATTCAAAAAACAATTAATTAGTAACCTCTAGAGGTGCATTGTGCGTACACCATGCTATTTAGTAGTCCTGCTTTTTATACAGTATATTTGAACTAATGCCCATTGTTAACATCTGAAGTGTGCATATCTGAACTTAACTGTTCTTCTTACTCGATCACTATTTTATTTAATCCCTTTTCAAGTTCAGGTTGAATCCAGCTTAAGTGCAAGGAAGATTGTATTAGAGGTTTGCGATGCCTTTGTAAAGAGAGGTGGACGCTTGGCCGGTGCAGGAATTGTTGGGATTCTTCAAAAAATGGAAGAAGATTCAAAAGGTACCATCTTCAATAAAAGAACAGTGGTTGCCATGGACGGTGGATTATATGAGCACTACCCTCAGTACAGAAGTTACCTTCAAGATGCTGTCACCGAGCTTCTGGGACCAGAAATTTCAAAAAACATAGTCATAGAACATTCAAAGGATGGGTCTGGTATTGGAGCTGCTCTCCTAGCAGCCACAAACTCCAAGTATGATCATGATTTTTAGGTCAGCCAGCAACCGGCTAGCCATGAAGGTAATTTACTCCTATGTAATTAGTCTTTGATTAGAGTGAAGTAGTTGGGATTTGTAATGTGTACTTAAATTCGGAAACTAGGTTGAGAATAAGAAGACTTGTCCATGATCACATTGTAATTCAAGAGAAATAACTGTGAGGTCACATTTCCTGGCTTATATGCACCCTAGCATATGGTGCAATTTTGTGTCATGTGTAATGTAAGTCAAGAGCATATGTAATAAGAGTGTGATTTATGTATCTTCAAAATCAGATGCCTCATGCTTGCTCAATCAAGTTCTAAGGTTTTTTCGGATAGTTTTTGGTTACTGTAAGAGAAGAGATGAAGTGGTAGTTTGAACTTGTTTTTTAAATGAATTTTTATTCAAAAATTATTAAATTGATTTTTTAAAAAATATTTATTGATAATTTTGATGTATTAATGTAAAAAAATAAAAAAAACAAAAACTAGAAAATATTTTGATATATTTTTAATTGAAAAATATTTTTAAAAACCATTATACGTTGTATTGTTAAACACAAAAAATATTGACATATCTCTATTTAAAAAAAAAAAAATTACTTTAAAATTATTTAAAAAACAAATTTATTTTATCCATTGTCTTTTTAAATAAATATTTTTTATTTTATTTTATTTTGTGAAGCAATTATAAAGTGACTGGAATTTATTATCGGTGTAATTATTTTGATAATATATATAATGAACACCACTACTTGTTTAAAAAAAGAATAAAAATAAAACATACGGATATTTCTCAATGTAAACGTTGAGATTTATTGAATTCTCAAAAACATTTTCCTAGAATAAAATCATATGACTTTTCACGAGGTGCACAGACAACAGTAAATATTAAATTCTGAAAATTATAATATTGGAATTTACTTTCTTAGAAAATAAAAAGGCAAGCTGTCTGCGTTTCGTTTGACAAACACAGCGAAACGGCTAGCATCAGGCTCGGCTCATTCATGTACGTGTGAAACACTTATACCAACTTTATGTGTGAACATCACGATAGCCGCAGATTAATCATATGAACACAACGGGACAAAATTACGAAATACATCATCGAGAAAGAAAATTAGACGTCAAGTATCAGACGATTTATCTGTATGATGTAGTTACACGCTAGATCTCTCACTCTCGCCTCCTTTCCTTCGGCATCTATTCAACCTCGGAGACTCCCTGCGAAGACGAAAGAAATTCACGAGAAAAATCAAACATTTCTGCTCTCATCCCTCTCTAGATTCGCTCTCTGCAAATAATAATTCGTGGAATTTCTTCGTTAATTCCTCTTTCGATCCTTCTAACAATGGTACTGTTTTCAATTATCTTGTTAATGCATTTCTGCTTGATACCATGTTTATGACTGGTTTTTGACTTGGCAGATCCGGTTTATACTGCTGCAAAATAGACAAGGCAAGACTCGTCTCGCAAAATACTATGTTCCTCTCGAGGATTCCGAGAAGCACAAGGTCGAATACGAGGTTATGATCTTATCCATACTCTTTTCTTTTTGTTTTATTTTTTTAGGTTTTTTTTATGATTTTTTTTAAAAAAATAATTTACAGGTTCATCGATTGGTTGTTAATAGAGATCCCAAATTCACGAATTTTGTTGAGGTAAGTGATTTCTGATTCCTTCTCAATATTTGAGCAAAATATTTGATAAAGAGAAGAAGCTAATTGTGAAACGGAAGCCTGTGCTTAAACAAGCTTTAATCCAATTGATTTGACTAGATGTGCTGATGTTTTTCATTAATGAAAGCCATTAAGAATTGAACGTTTGACTGCTTTTCCCACAGTTAGTAATGGAATGGTTGTTTTAGTTTTACCTAAGGAATGTTTTGGTTGCAGTTTCGGACACACAAGGTCATATACAGGCGGTATGCTGGATTGTTTTTCGCACTGTGTGTTGACATAACGGATAATGAACTGGCTTATTTGGAGTGCATTCATTTATTTGTGGAGATATTGGATCATTTCTTTAGCAATGTGTGCGAGCTAGATTTGGTGTTTAACTTTCACAAGGTTTGTCACTGCTGCAATTTTTCTTTTTAGTTGTTTTGATACTGTGACTTTAACCATGGTCGTCTTTTCTCTTGAAATTCTGTGTGAGTTGCATGCATAATTGATGTTTCCTTTTCCTACTTGAGATCATTGCCTTTTGGTCAGGTTACCAGATCAATTACTTTATCACGAGTCCCTCAAAAGGAATTTATTCATAGGCCTCATATTGGCTCTGATGATTCTCCTAATGTGGGCGCGCCTGCATGCGTGTTGCTATTGAGTAATGTGTTCTTTGCTGCTGTTTTTCTGATATACTGTTTTGTTTGATTTTCTGTTTCCTCCAAGGTTTATCTGATACTTGATGAATTCATTCTTGCCGGAGAGCTTCAAGAAACAAGCAAGAGGGTGAGTGTTTTCTAGAGTTCTATTTCTTCCTGGCATATCCAGCTCATAGGGAAACAAGTTTTTGCCCATTTCACACTGACATGTATAGAGTGCATGGTCTTCAAACATGCAACTAATACTCATTTGTAATGTGCAGGCAATCATAGAGAGAATGGGAGAGCTGGAGAAGCTGGAGTAAGCATCTGTTCTGCAGTGAAGAGTGTTTTTGAGTGTCAATTTGGTCTTCCATTTTTTCCCTCCTGTGTTTGTTTGCCTTGTTCTTTATTGTTCAGCTGTTATTTCTTTACCCATTTTGCACACGCCAGTTCTCACCTTGTAACATTACAGATTTTAGAGAAATTGCTTCTTTTATCCTTCGTTTTCCATTGCCTCTGTGTCTCACTCTGCCTTTATGGAGTGAGTTTGTGTGAGGTTACTGGGGTGTTCATCTCATGTTCTTCCTTATAACATTCTGGATGTCTATAAACAATTTGCAATCGTCATCTCCTGTAACTCGTTAAACTCGTTCAAATTGTACTTTTATTTCAAGTAGATGCCAGAGATTTAGGAGCCTAAAGCTGTGGCAATTGCCCAACAGTGCTCAGGAAAACGAGGAAGTAATGGATAGCTGAGAAGTTTGATAATGAATTTACCAAAGCAATAGCAGTATAGCACAGCTTTCTTGGCCTGCCAATAATCTAGCAAACACAACATTATGAAAAAGTTAAATCCTGAATTCTAAATAGGAATAAATGCTCTCTGACAGCATGCCCAGTCCCTATAAGCTCGAGATATTTTTTCAAAATTAGAACTAGTCTTTTTTTTAATGGTAAAATAATATAGTTTGAAAAAAATTGATAAAATAGTATATCATGGTTAAAAAACATAACATTTCAAAAAAGCAATTATGAAATTTAGCACAAATATTAAAATAAAAAGGAAAGAAAAAAAATACTGTAAGTAAATTAAAGCTTCGATTATAACATTATTTGTATCATATATGAAGGAGATGAATTAAACAGCATCAAAAAAAAAATTCACCGAAAGTAAGTAATCTGAATGTTGAGTTTTCTAATTACATGTACTAAATTATTTTTCAAACTATATTATTTTATCAATCTAAAAAAAAAAAACCGCGGTGCGGTGCTAGCTTACAGGATTGAAGGTACTCAAAAGAGACAACGACATTCTACAATTTCCTTTCTATTTAAATTTTCTTTGAAAATGATCAAGATGTACTACATGTACTTGTAAAAAGGCGACAGTACTAAACGTCGTCACCACTTCATCAGCTAACTTCCCCTGCCTGCTGTCCTCCCCATTTCAATTTAACACCCAAGGATAACTTTGATGTTCATTCCCCATTTGATGGTGCCGAGGAATCACAGGTATTAACACAGAATAAAATCATCTCACTGCCCATCTGATAGACAACAGCCTTCAGCCATCCCATTCCCATTTCATAGGCTCTCGTTACAGAGTAATTGCAATGGCAGTGCACCACCAGTTCGAAACCCACCTCCAGTTTCTTCATAAACAGAAGAGAGATGGTGGTCTTGTCTTCTGACCCTAGCATGAGGCAATGTAGTAATGGTCATAAGCTGCTGCTGCTGCTGCTGCTGCTGCTGCTGAGAGATTTGAGCGTGCTTGGGACCAATTGCTTCTTGAGATGACGAAGTAGGGATGATGGTTTGGGCGAATGATATCTGTGCAGGCGAGCCTTGCCTTCCATTTTGCCAGTTTGGAAGTTGAGTCGTAGCAGTGGAATTTCCAAGTGTCCTATATTGAGCTGCTACTAACTGAGCTGCCCAAAGCCGGTTTTGTTGGTGCTGCAGCTGCTGCTGTTGTTGGCTCTGTTTCTGTTGCTGCTTTGTGAAGCCCGTAGGACTTGCACGAGTACCACAGTACAGGTGGCCAAGGTAGGAGGGTTGTTGAATCTGGGCCTAGATCAAGAATTGCGCCATAAGTTGGCATATGACTCGAAAGGCAACTCAGTAACTCAATCAGGATTTGACTAAATCATGTATAGATGTAGTAGAATTTAGTGTGAATTTGGAGACCACAGATAACTCAGAAAAGGGTAAGGAAAAAATAAGATCATGTTGAAAATAAGATCACCGATTGGCTGGCTCCCTACGTTCACTAAAACTACACTTCCACGGCATCCCCATTTAATGGATGCAATATTGACTAGAATTGAGGGAGAGTTTCAAAACCATCTGTTCAATTTGTTGTTGAGTCATCAATGTAAATGCATACATGCAATCTAAGAGGCAAGGATAAAAACCTGCTGTGCTGCTGCAGGCTGATCAGGTTGAGATGAGGATGAGTAATATGTTTGGGACATAGGGAAAGGCACGAGTGTGGAATGTTGTTGTTGCAAATGTGAGTGCAGGTAAGGAAATTGCAGCTGAGCCGATTGTTCAGACCTCTTTCCAACCCCAATGGAACTGTTATTAGCTTCTAAGCCGCTCCCATCAGTTGACAAGGACAAGAAATTGAAAGTCTGCAAGAGAGTACAAATTGATGAAAACCAGTTAGAAAATATTAAACCATAGCTAAATCGACATAGCTAAATTTACCTGCTTCTGAGAATTGTGCACCCCAGATGCTGATGAAGTCTGTGGCTGATCTTGGAGTGTTCTCTGTAGAAGAGTACCCATTTCAACTTGATTTGAATTCTTGTCGACCATGTTAATTATGGCTCTAGCAGATGTAGCTCCATTCAAACCATTCCTGTTGCCATTGAAGTCGTTCATTGTCATGAATGCACCTTGCCTTAATATATCCTGTGGCCTCGGTTGATTCAGATGTAGTGGCAAGCTGTCTTTGCTCTCTGGAATTTGTAAAACCCGAATGAGATGACTTATGTAAACATGAGTTGTGGACCTCTTCAATGATCTTTTATCGGTGCTGACTTTAGAAACCTGTACAAGTCATAGTCCGTAAGATAAACCGGTCATTAAGTTTGGAGCAACCAATTCATGCGGGCAAGAGAAATAATCATTAGACTCAAGTCTTCCATCACCTTTCCAATAGACGAACAATTCTGGAATGAATTGGGCCTGGTAGCACCAAGAGCAGTATCCATCCAAGAAGGAAATTTGGTGGCAGAGGATCTGAGATAGGGAAAACTGAATGACAAATTGCAAAGGCATGGATGCTGTAAATGTACAAGATCAAAGGCATGGAAGAAAATTACTGTGATGAAGAACCATGATTGCAAGCACCACTTGATACAGTTGAAGACAAACCTGGCCACAATGCTGGACCTTCAAATGAAAAAAAAATCAATTATTTAATGTAGTCATAAACATGAAAAAAATAATCTAATATCAAAGCTATTTCAAGTACATATGAGATGATAATTTCCCAGGAGCAGAAGTTTTACCATTGTTCTTGGATTGACAGATTGTATGCCGTTGATCTAGTTGACTTACAGTTGTTGTCAGCCCCAATGCAATGTCTGGCTTTCTCTCAAGTGAGGTCTCCAACCGTGTGGAGTGCTTCACTTTGCTGCTGCCCAAAAAATGTAACGAATAAATAAACAAATGCCTTGAAGCTATAAATAAAGCAATGTATTTAACATAACCACCAAATGAAAAAGGAAAAAGAAAAGCATACGGAGTATTTCGGTATTGCTCAGGGGCAATGAAAAGATTGATAGAATTGCACAATGACTTTAGCTCCTCCTGTTTAGCCAAAATAGGGGGCAGATTCATTTGAGTAGCACGACTGCCTAATTCACCTTGGATTTTATCAGTGGGCAGATAAGGTCGTTCTTGAGCACTAGGCTTGTTCAAATAATCAACTTCAGGAGTTTCGTCAAGCAATGTTTTCTCAGCAGCCTCGTCAATTCTCGGGAGGGAAATTAGATTCAAGTCCTCTTTTACAGCTACAGAATTCCATAAACAACATACTTACAACACAAAAAGTACAACAACAAAAAATGGAGAAAAATAACAAAAAGAATCTTCAAAATCAGGGGAATTAGTCTCACTGGGCTCTTGCAATGTTGAAGGACTTGCATCCAAAGAAGTATTATCCAATTTACAGTCATTTTTAGGTTCTTCGTTGTCAGCGAACATTCCTGCCAAAGAATATAAGGTCTCCACAACTTCTTCCTCGTCTTTGGTTATTGGCCCACAGACACTCTGTTCTCTGGACCAGTCTGGGCTTGGTTGTTTCTACAAAAGCATTTTTTGCTTTATATAAATTGAAGTGCTTAATGCAAAAGGAACTGGAACTCAAGAACTGAAACTGGGATCTAGATATAACCACATTCAGTCTCGATTTCTTTAAACCATCCCTTTTGGGTGATTCCACTCCACTGTTAGGGTGCTTCAGCTTCTTTGAATCAGGAACATGTGGAGAGATAGATTCGCGATTGCGCTTCTTCATGGCTGAGAATGAAAATGGTCATATATCCACAGAATTAATGCCACCAATATCGTGAAGAACTGATATTTAATTTATTGCTTATTCAGGTAAAGAGAAATGAAAGAAACTTTTCTGATTCATAAAAAAGCTGTGAAAGTATCTCCCTCGGAAAAGCAAGCTTGAGAATATTAAAGAACAAAAAGAAAATCCCAAACACAATAATATAAAAAATTACTTGAAAAGATTCGATACACCATGAAAGTGGAAGCATCAACATAATAAATAGAATTAAAAAGGACAACACAGAGAATCTTGCTTCCATAAAAAGAAAAGAAAAGGCAAAAAGCTCCAGTTTTGCTTCAGCTCTAATCCAAAATTCACTATGCCAAAAACAAAACAAAACCATCCGGAAAAAAAAAAAAAAAAACAAAACAAAAAAGAAGAAACTTCCAAGAAATACCCACCACCAAAAAACACTTGATATCAAAAACCAGACATCCAACCAAATAGCCAAAAACCCCACCAAGAAAAATGAAAAAGCATTCAATTTCTGAATTGACAAACGAAAGAGCACACACCTGACCGTAGCTTCCTTGGAACAGTTGCATGATCAACACCATCGCAATCATCCAAAAACTGCTTTGGAATTCAACCAAAACATTAGAAAAGAAAACGAAATTATGAAGTGAAATTCGTACAGCAAAAAAAAAAGTAAAATTCAAACAGGAATCTAATTAGTGAAAAGAAAAAAAACGAAATTAACAAGTAAAATCCGTACACCAAAAAAAAATAAAGTAAACTTCAAACAGGAAACTAATTAATGAAAAGCAACTAACTCATAATTAATGGACTTACCTTTCTGGGAAGCTTGAATCTTTTGTTGCTTGTACTAACAACACCAATAAAAGTAGACGGTGCTTGAACTTCTTTGTCAGACTCCTCACAACCACCACCACCACCACCACCACCCATCTCACACTTCTTTTCTTTCTCCACCTCGTAACTACAACTCCCTTTATTAATGTTATTATTAACAGCACTCAATCTTTTAATTCTCTTCGATTTCTCCAAAGAAACAACAAAGTCACCACCATTCGAACCTTGAAAAAATCATAAAAAATAAGAGACCAGATACTTCTACTAGGAATAGCTAACAAAGCAGAGAGCATGGAATCATAGACACGCATTATCAGTGGAACTCTTATCACAAAATCAGAATATGAATAAAACAGATAACGACAAATCTTCATTTGGGGTTTTGTTTATTTGTTTTCAAGTAAAAGACATGAATTTTTTTTTTCCTTGGGGACCAGAAATAATTAAATTTGAAATTTAGAAAAAGAAATCACCAGAGAGAAGCTTGTGTCCAGATTGCTTAATCTGTTGTCTTGAGAACCGACTGGCTCTTGGCCTCACGTCTTTACTCTTGTCCATTTCTATCATCTTTTAATCATTTTAACACACTATCACCACCACCACCACCACCAGCTCTACTTCTGCTTCCTCAAAAACCAAAAAAATCCAGCCAGAATAAGCCAAACCCAGATCTTTTCTTATCGTTGCTACTGTCTTTCTCTTCACAATTTAAGCTTCTTCAATGGAACAAATACAAGTTAGATAACATTGACTATTGAGAGGAATACTGAAGGGGAGGGAGAGGGAGTTTTTGGTGTATTAGTTAGTAAGCGAAATGCAAGGCTGAAATAATCGAAAAAATGGCATTTGGGTTTTTTGTTTTTGTTCCAAAGAAAGAGAAAGGTAATCAATTTAGTAGCCAGATATCTCTCCGCTTCTCTCTGTCTCTCTTTATCTTGAAGAGCAGAGGATCTCTGTTTCTCTCGGAGAAGATGGAGATGAAGATAAGAGATAGAGAGAAATATAGCCGAGACAAAAAGCAAGAAAAGCCAAATAAAAAAATAAAAATAAAAATAAAAAGAAGAAGAAGAAGAAGAAACAGAAAAGTAATTCGTTTCCTCGTGTTTAGAGAATCAGGTTCTTCTTCGTGAAATAAAGCACACACAAGACACGAACAAAGAAAGAGAAAAAATGGGACACCAAAAAAGAGTCTCAAAGCAGAAAGAAGGAGCAGAGCAAGCAAAAGGCAAAGCTCTTGAAAATTTTAAAGAGTGGGTGGATCTCACTCCTAAAACTTCTCCTTCATTACAATTAACATTAGCCCATCAATGCCATCAATCTCTCCTACACTACTCTACGCACAATATCCTACCTAGCCTCCATTTCAAAAATCATCACTCCTTTCACTCAAGCCATAAAAGAAAGAAATGGGAAATGCGAGTAACAAGTAACAACCTTTAAATTCGAAGGAAAATCGAAGCTTTGGGCACACTAAAATCCTCTTCGTTAAAGCTTCACTCGAGAAAACGTCTTCTCTTACTTCCAGCATTCCTTTATACACACTCCCACTTCTCTTGTAATTCCCAATCTCAACGGTTTCTATTCTCTACTCATCCGAAACCGTCCGATCAGTAGACTTGGGCTACTTACACGTGTCTGCCACATCGGATTTAATATGCCCCCATCGTTTTCTAGTCGCTCCGTGACACTCTGTAACTTTATTCTCTAAGGCTACGGAAAACCTTAATTTAGTCCCCAAATTTTTTAAATTATTAATGATTAGGTTAATTTTGATATCTTTGATGAAAATATTTAATTATAAAATTTAAATTTCATGTAAACTAGACTAAATTACTTAAAATTACTATTCTTTTGAGCCATAACATTTTAAAAGAGTTTATAAGAAGTCGAGAATTCAGCTCCTAAATATACGAGATGCGAAAGAAAAAAAACACTTTTCTTTAAGCTATAAGCCATTTGAAGTATACATTGAGTGAAAAATGTAGAGTGGAAGAGTCATGAATTTCATTTGAATGACTATTGAAGAGGTAATATGGTCTAGTATTTGTAATTTGATTGGTTTTGGGGAAATATTGACAATATAAAAAGATTTAGGGATCGGCAGATAATGAGGGTAACAATTAGGGGCTAAATTGAAGGTTCCTCGATCAAATAATCAACGCACCTGATTCACTGAAAAATGAGACTTTTGATTCATCGATCAACGGTTACTGTGAAAAGGTCAAATACAATAGACACGAGGCACTGCAGTATGTCCGTACGAGCGATCAGTCTGTTTCTACTGTAAGAAAAAGAAATATACTGTATAAATTCTCTGCCTTTCTACGAATTTTAGATACTAAAAGGGCCTGAATTCAGTCGCTGGTTTCTCGTCTGAACCACACGCAACAGAATTTGAAGGGAGTGAAGCGTGAGGTGCTTCACGCGCTATGGAGAGAATTGGTGTTCTCTACTGAGAGAAAGAAGACGGGGGGTTCTAGAAAAAGGGAGCGCTCACGAGGGAGTGGAGGTGTTTTAGAATCGGCGATTAATCGACGTTGATGTGGAAAGTGGTAATGCGTGCAGTGATGATGATTCGATGCTGTGCGTCTCAGCGTGGCATCGGGTCATGAATTATGCGTGACTTCCATTTCTTTTAATTTGGTAAGTTTAACTTGAAATGACAGAAATC
>Ga0325404_1004908_pt1 | contig 14147 bp, 11 predicted proteins | sample PopdelMetagenome_18_FD_205664 | JGI IMG/M metagenome (GOLD analysis project Ga0325404, IMG submission 205664) | Populus deltoides microbial communities from Bellville, Georgia, United States - Xylem-Control-R1 | ecosystem: Host-associated > Plants > Phyllosphere > Stem > Wood/Secondary xylem... | reverse complement strand
TTTTTTTTATCCTACCCGCAGCAACATAGTGCATACATGTAAATTAACTAATAAGCTCTAAATATAATATAAAATGCTAGATATTAAAAAAAAGTTTCAGAAATACATAGGTCGATTATTTATGTTAGTTTCTAAATTTTTGTTTTCTGATAATGAGATGGTAAGATTTGTTGCTGTTCAATGAACAGCCCCCATTAACAAAAGCACGATCGTAGTGGCAATAAAGTTTGCGAATCCAATTAGGTTTCTCAAAAAATCATGAAGGATCTTCCATGATCCCAAATTAAGTCAGCAAAAGGCATATCAATCTATTTAACCGCATCATCAGCTTTAAATTAAGCAAACAATCGCCTCCGAGAAAAGTTTTTGTTTCTTCTGTAGGCAGTTTTTCCGATTGTGAAAACAATCGCCTCCGAGAAAATAATCACTCTGAAAGTTTATACAAGTTAATCGATCTTGATCAAGGTTCCATGTGGACGCTTTGCTTCGATAAAAAATGGGGTCAGATTCTACATGATCGAACTTTTGGAACTTGTTAGCCCTTAAAATATCTCCAGAAGTCAGTGGAAGCATGATGTCTTCTTGAATATCACGATGCCCGCAATACATTCACTGGAAATGTTTCGTGACCCCTTCCCTTGCAAAGGAACATCTCCATTTCAGCTTTGTTGTTCTTCGTTTCAAGCAAAATTAAGAATAACATCTTTGGAATAAGATTGCATGATCCCTTTCAGAGTGTTGAATTGTCAGGGAATTCCTCATGCCATGGCAATTCCAGCTCAAAATATTCATTTACGGGGCTGGGGCCATTTCAGGCTGGCTCCCTCCTCCTCAACATGCAGTGGATCAACTGTGCAGACCCGTTTCCGAGTGTCAATAATAGTCTCTATCCTTGGCTCGCTAGGTGCTGCTTTCTCCCTCGTCTGTATTAGTGGCTGGACACATGCAAAGACAGTAGCATAGCCTTTCATCCTAGCCAAATCCTTGAATCCAAGCCTGTTCTCCTTTCCATCCAGAGTGGTTTGGCCCATGTTAAACCGCAGATCAGTAACTGAAAGGTTAGGCCTAGGCCCAGGATCCTGCACACCCACAATGCGAATTGAAGATCCTTACAAGTTATTTGATAATGTTTTAATTTTTAAATAATATTAGAGTTTTTTTTTATGGAAATATTAAAATTATTTTTTGAATAATAATACATGAAGCTAAGAGTAAATATTTTATGCGAATAAAATGTTTATTTTGTTATTTTTATTGTAATTTTTTCATATAACTTTTTATCAAATTTATCATTCTTATATTTTAAGATATTTGTGTCAAATTATTTCTTCATGTTTTTTTATAAATTATAATAAGTTATTGTTTAAAATTAATATTTCTGATAGAAAAGGCATGTTTTTGTAAAATAAAAAAGAAACGCAAAAAAGTTTTGATTAAATATTTTCTTTTTTTTCCTCCTTAATTCAGATTAATAATTTCTTCAACCACCGACCTATTCATCAAGGACACTATTTTTCACCGACTTGTGTGGTCTCTTGATTCAATTGATGATATAGGATGGTGATTTTAGGCTTAAAAACACAAATGATTCATGCCATTAATTACTAGTTGCTGCCGTTGGCCAAAATGATTAAGTATTACTTAAAAAATAGTTAGTTTTTCACCGTGCAAAGCTTCATTATTCCATTTTTCATATATTATTGTAAATAAATTATGCAAAATTTTATATTTTTTTAATTAAGATAATTTTTATACAAGTAATTTCCAGTAAATTAGTGTTCCAAAACCAAGCCACTAATCACAAAGGTTAAATCAATACAAATTTTATGAATTCCTAGACGACGATCACGTTGCTTCATCGTGCCGGCCCTGCAGGCTACCGAGTGGCATTCTAGAGGATGAAGGCCATTTTTTTTACATTGCTTTGTTTAATTCAATGGGGATAGAAGAGAGTAATGGTCATCTCATTGATTCATCCATGCTGCCTTCTCATTTTAAACTCCTTTCTTCTAGTAATTTGTTAATCACATAGTCAAAATAATAGCAATAAATTTCGGCCTCTCCTAAAAGCTTAAAAACTGATGGGCAACCCTATTAAAAATTAAGAATTATTATTAGAGGATGCTACCGTGCCGTAAAATTGTTTAGCACAAGACATTTTCTTACATAATCCAAAGGAATCTTCAACTGGGCATGCTTTTATCAATACAAAAGTATACCAGCTATTATCTCTATAAATAGATGATTAACCATGATTCTTCCTCAACCAAACCCCATAAAACATCTTCTATTTGCCTTGGCTCGCTAGCAAAAAAGAAATGGCTTCAAGTATTGTTTTGTTGAGTCTTCTGTGTTTCAGCCTGATATCGTACCAAGCTATGGCTTCAAGAACAATGGATCCCACAAAAGGATTCACCTCCCTTCCTCTAGATCAATCAAATTTCGAAGTTCAGTGGCCATATAATATGCAAGAGGATCAAAGATACAGCTTCGAAAATGGCATTCGTAGGATGTGGGTTTACTCCAATGACAAACCTCATTTCCCTACTAGTCATACTAGACCACGTACTGAGGTCCGGATACAGGTAATTAAGAGACCTCCTGTGGTAAAATTCATAAATTTAGGGACCGAATGCTTGGATTTGTAATTATCTTTTTATAGTTATAGGAAAAGTGCATATAATTAAGGTCAGTTTTGAAATATAAATTACCAATAAATCTTATGTTTATAAGTATAAAATTATCTTTCTGCTAACAGGGATACGATTACTCTTCTGGTGTGTGGCAATTCGAAGGATATGGGTACGTGCCAAGCGGCACATCTGGTGTGTGCATCATGCAGGTCTTTGGAGCAACTGGTCATGCCACAACCCTAATGCTTAGAACCTACAATGGTGACCTATATTATTACAGTGATGAAGTCATTGTCAAGAACATTTATGATAGATGGTTTCGAGTTAATGTGATCCATGACGTTGATGCTGATAAACTGCATGTCTACATAGACGGGGCTCTGGTGTATGAAGCACAAGGACGTGGAGGGGAATCTCACTACTTCAAATGTGGAGTTTATGAGCAGGATGATGGTTCTCACTATATGGAATCTCGTTGGAAAGGAATCAAGGTTCTAAAAAAGATGTAATGGTTCTGAAAAGTATAATACTTAAAGTATAAAGTTGTTCATGTATATGGAATTGATGGAGTAAAATTACTGAAATATTTCTATATGTGAAAACACTTTATAGTTCCATTTTTCTTTACTTTGTATCATTTGTTTGTAATGTCTCTCCAGTTTTACACACCGGGTCAAATCCCAAACCAAACCCTCTACTTAAAATTTGCTAAGATCAAATGTCTATATCTAATTTAAAAATTATTTAATTAAAACTCTAAAGAGTATAACTTAATTGATCATACTTTAAGTTTGTTCCTTAAAAATCACCAGTACGAGTCTTACAAACCTCAGGACTACTGGAGGCTTACAAAGTCGTTAACTTCAGGGCCTGTGATATTAGTCGAGGTGCATATAAGTTAACCCGGACACCCATATTAATAATAAAAAAGGTGATTTAATTAAGCCTTTATATCCAATTTCTTTACTAAGTAAACTGTCACATGATTAATGTAATTTTAATGACTGGATTGGATAAAAGACCTTAAATTTATTTTAATCGAAAGTGCCAAGGTTAATTTGACCAAATTTAAAACCAACACCTTTCATATGATATTTTTTTTTTAATTTTGATTAAGATCGAATGACTTTATATGTAATTGTATCCAATAAAAGCAAGGCATAACAATAGCTCGATTAACCTAGTGATTAAAAATGTTTGGACGGATCAATATGCCAACCTATTCTAATTAAATTAATTTCAAGAATCAATGCTAACGATATACATATGAATCCGTGAAGGACTCATTAGTATGGTATCTACGATTTAAAAAATTGAGCACATTTAAATAATAACCATAGAAATGACTCGTGAATATGATTCTGAAGCTATTTGCATGTCTTTAACGAAGACAGATGCCCTTTTGTCTCGAGGGACAACGGCTTGTAATATATAATCATGGAAGAAAACAACTGTCCCATTAGAAAAGGTGAAACAAAAATCAGTGCTTCATTTCACATCTCCTTCCTGTTCTCTGTGTATTCTCGAAAAGAAGAGATGGCTTCGTTTTCCCACCTTGCTCTACCAATCACCATCAGTTTTCTTCCTCTCATCTGCCAGTCAATTGGCTGGCCTATAGATCCAACTCGCGGCTTCACACAGCTCCCATTTAACACATCTTTTTACCATATCCAAAAGCCTTACAACTTGCCTGAAACTGATCGGTATAGCTTCTTTAGTGGCATCCACAAGCTATGGGTGTACTCCACAGACAAACCTCTGTCCAAAAATAGCCCAACCAAGCCTCGAACAGAAATCATTATTAGTGTAGAACATTAACAAAACTATTTATCATCATATTATTATTCCTTTATTTACTTATAATCTTATTCGATCTTTTGTTTGCGTAGGGATATAATTATTCTTCTGGTGTGTGGCAATTTGAAGGTTATGGATACGTGCCATGTGGAACATCAGGAGCGTGTATCATGCAAGTGTTTGGAGCTGGTGGGAATCATGCAACATCCTTGATGCTCAGAGTCTATAATGGTGCACTATATTATTATAGGGAAGCAGTCATTGTTCCAAACATCTATGATAGATGGTTTCGAGTAAATGTGATCCATGATGTTGATGCTTCGAAAATTAAGGTCTATATTGATGGGGTGCTCATGTATGAGGCACTTGGGCGTGGAGGGCAATTTCATTACTTCAAGTGTGGAGTTTATGCTCAGAATGATGATTCTGCCTATATGGAGTCTCGATGGAAGGGAATCAAGATTCTGAAAAAATGTGATTGATCATGTTATGTGTTCTTTGTTTGGACATTGAAAGTAATATATGCATGCTTTAGCTCTTGTTCATTATCAAGTCCTATTATATTAATGGAGTTATTTGTTGAATATATATATATATAATAACCTAATGTAAAAGATAGAAAAAAATTCAAAAAATTATAATGCCAAAAAAGCAAATCCGAGTTAACTCGGCCTAACTTGATAAACCCACAACCCGCGATATGAGATTGAGATAAAAAAAAGAAATTCAAAAGAAGTTCCTAGCAAAAAAAAAAAAATTAACAACAAAAACTTTTAAAAAAACTCAAGCTAACTCGAGTTAACTTTACCAACGCACCATCGTAATAACCAAACAGAAAAAAATATAAAAATAACAAAGATCAAGGGCAAATTATTCCATGCAAAATGATGAAATTAAAAAAAAACTTATAAAAAAATCAAGAAAAAAAATCAGACTTCCAAAAGAAGCACTTAATAAAAAAATATCAAAGTTAAATAAAAAAAACTCAGTAAGAAAATGCAAGCAAACTCAGGTTAACTTTATCTTCCTTATATTTAATTATGATGTATAGGGTGATGTTTATCTTTCCTATTACTTAATTAACTCTTTACTCAAAATATTTGAAGACAAATTAGAGTTATTAGCTACCATAAAACTATATAACAACTCCTTTTCCTGTTTTACCCCTTTTTTGTTGTTAGCTTGCCTCGATATCCACATGCAACATAGAGAATTAGATTTTATTTTGAATCAACCCAGGTTTTTTACCATATCAACCTAGGTTATTACCTTAATATTTTTTTTACCATCTAGATCCAAAGTTGACTCACCAGGTGAATCTTGAATTTATAACTAAACCATTAAATGAGGTGTAAAATAAAAACCTTCATCTCTCTTAGTCTGCGTTTGTTTTCTGAAAAGTGGTTTTCGGGATACTACTTTCTAAACTTTCCTGTGTTTGTTTGCCATTAGGAAAGTTGGTCAATGGAAAACACTTTCCAGTCAAAGAAAAATTTGGTTTGGTTTCCAGGAAAGTGTTTTCCTTTTATTTTGGGCGGAAAACACTTTCTGGAAGTTGTGAAAAATTTAGAAATGTCATATTATTTGCTGATTATATTAAATTTGGTCCTCAAACTTTTGATTGCTATATATATTTTGTTTTGAATATTTGTTTTTCAATTTCATCCCTTAGAATTTAACTTTTATATTAATTTTGGTCCTCATTTTTATTATTGTTATTTATTTTTTCCTTATCATTTTTTAATTGAATTTTTTTATCTATCAAATTTGGTTCTCATTATTTTAATTTTTACTTATTTTATTTGAAATAATTTATGAAATTTTAATTATTATTATTTTAATTTCATCATCTTTCAATTTTTTTATTTTTTAGATTTGATTTCTATTATTTTGATTATTATTTATTTTATTTGAGATAATTTATAAAATTATATTTTTTTTCAATTTCATTCTTATTCAACTTTTTAATTTGTAAGATTTGTTCCTTATTATTTTAATAAACTTAAAAAAAATAAAACATTAATAAGTTATTTTCCAGCTTATTTTTCATGACATAACCAAACACTGAAAAATATTTTCCAACTTATTTTTTATTACACTACCAAATATTAGAAAGTAATTCACTTTTCTAGAATTTATTTTTGAAAGAAAATTATTTTCCATCAAATAAACTAGGAGTGAGCAAAAATATCGAATAACCGAGAAAACCGGAAAAAAATAACCAAAAAACCGAACTGAAAAAAAACTGTATTAACCGATTAGAAAATCACAAAAAATTCATGTTCGGTTCGGTTTCGGTTTCGGTTTCTAAAGTCTGAAACCGATTAAATCGAACCGAACCGGTTCAACCAAGCTAACACTTAAAAAAAAAAGTATAAATAGCTTCTAACCCTAAACCTAAACCTAAACACATTCTCACCCCTCAGCCGCCACCCCCTCTCTGTCTCTCATCTCTCAAATGACAAATCTTCCATGCTTTCAAATCTTTACTTCTTTCAGCTGCCTGGCTACTTTAAAATGAAAATCAAGGCCTTTCATGAAGGAAGTCAGCCACTCATCTTAGGGACATGCCCTGAACTTTAGCTTGAGCCCTTCCAGTAGTCTTTACTTTGTGAATCGTGAATGGAATGACTTTGTAGTTTCGAAAGGTGGAGCAGATCTTGGTCTTATGGACTGGCTTTCTAACCATCCTGAATATTGACCCCCAAGATTCTGTCTTCTTCTTTTTTAATTTTCCAATCTTCCATCTTGTCGGTTCATTAAAGTTGGCTTCATCAGGACTATTGGAGTTTCTTCTTAAGCGAAGTTTTTTTGGTTAGTTTGATTTGTTGGCTTCTTGGAACGCAAAAGGCCTTGAGTTGGATAGCTTCGAGGATATGTTTAAGGGTTTCAAGATCTTTCGATGGGGAATCAATCCCTTGCGTTGTGTTTGTTTAGTTTCAATCGGTTTGAACCGGTTTGGAAGGGAGAAAAACCAAACCGAACCGAAATTAATCGGTTTGAACCGGTTTTCAGTTTGATTCGGTTCAAAAACTAAAAATAATAAAATTGATTTGATTATTTATTTTAATCTAAAATTAGACTAAACCGAAAATGCTCAGCCCTAAAAGAAACGGGCTGGTATCTCTAAATTTTCTTCTCCTCCCTCATGAATTCTGTTGTTCGGGAAGGGAAGGCGAGGAAAAACTGAAATATTGGAAAAAAATAAATTAAAGCTCCTTTTGTCTACTTCCATGTGTTGCTATGCACTGATATAAATTCACATTTTGTTAAGCCGAGTTTCGTATATCAAAAATATTTTTATAATTTATATTTAATATTAGTATATCAAAATAATTTAAAATAAAATAAAAAATTAATTTTTTTATTTAAATACAGTTCAATCACGCTGCGGAATATTTCAGAGACTATACTTTTGAAAGTAATAATTTGAATGCAATTATCATGATAAGTTCATTTTTCATATTCTTCTGCAAGGAAGTTCATAGTCATAAAACGACGCGCCCACAAAACAAAAAATATATATATATTGACGAAGAAGGTACGGACCAAAAGATTTCTTATCCTCACATCTTTCTATTGGGCCATGCCCTTTTATTCCATCATTAATAATCTTCACTTGGTATTGACCAATTAGATGACGTGGCATGCAAAATTATTAAAATAAAAAAATTCAGGAAGAGGAGGAGGAGAGAAGAAGAAGACGTCAAAATATAATTAAGGGATTGTTTGTACAATTTAGGCATGAAATGATGATGAAGAAAACTCTTATTCGGTAACCTAAAAAGAAGGGAAGTGAGGCGGCTAATTAATTCCCTGTCAAGTTTCAAACCGAATTATATATTGTTGATCAAATTGTGATTTTATTTTTGTAATTATAAACTTTAAAGATGTGAGGAACCATGGCAGATCGTTCTCCTCACCCTTTCATTATTAGGGTTTGAAAATTAAAAAAAAATAAAAAAATTGAATGGAAAAATCAGTTAAAATGCACCCATAAAGTCAAAAGTCTTGGTTCAATGCTTAGCTTCTCAGAGGAGTTAACATTCATACCCAAAGTCAATGATTTAAATGATGAACTGATATTCAATGATTTAAATTCTTGAAGCATGATAGTCAAGGATATCCTCTTAGAAACAAAGAAGTTCAATCCCTCAAGCTTCCAATATTTTAGAGAGTGTAGGTTTTGAAAGTAATGATTTGAATGCAATAATCATGATAAGAGAGAAAAACCAGTCCGTGCTCCATGTTGGCAACTACACGCTAGCTCTTTCAATCTTCTTGTTACGTACTCGTAATTTTTCTTGTTCTTCTATTTATATTCAAGTTTGGTTCTTCATTCTTTCATTGCCCAAAACCCATACTTAACCCTTTTCCTTTGTTCCTCAACTCACTCTACAAAAATGGCTTCCAGTACTATTCTCTCAGCCCTGATCATATCTCTCAGCCTTATGGAGTTCATGCCACACCATGCCATTGCTGATCCCGCAGATGGGTTCACCTCCCTTTCATTGGATCGATCCAACTTTGTCATTCATAAGCCTTATGACGTCTCTGAAAGCGAGCGATATAGCTTCCAAAATGGCATCCACAAGCTGTGGGTTTACTCTGCTGACAAGCCTTTCATGTCTGGGAGCAATACCAGTCCCAGGACTGAGGTCCGCGTTCGAGTAAGTACCATATGCATAATATATATACGTGACAGTATCCAGAAATTTGCTACAATTAAGTAAATATCTGAAAAGAGGATCCCTCTTGAATTTCTGGGTTCCTGCTCAAAATTAATTCTTGGTAACTTTTCTCCACTTGCTCCACGATGATATATATATATATGACTCACTCAATCTGTGTTCAACAGGGATATGACTACACTTCTGGTGTGTGGCAATTTGAAGGATATGCATACGTGCCATCAGGCACAACTGGTGTGTCCATCATGCAAATCTTCGGAGGTGCTAGCGCAGCCACAACCATGATGCTTAGAGTCTACAATGGAGCACTATCTTACTACAGGACTCCAATTGCTCAAAACATATATGATAGATGGTTTAGAGTCAACGTAATCCATGATGCTGGTGCCCCAAAAGTCAAGGTCTACATTGATGGGTCATTGGTGCACGAAGCTGACGGGAATGGGGCTTCATCCCATTACTTCAAATTTGGAGTCTATGCACAGGATGGTGCGTCCGATTATATGGAGTCTCGTTGGAGGGGAATCAAGGTTCTAAGGAAGTAATTATGGATACACGCGCCTTGTTCACATAAATGCAGAAGGCATTAATAGTCTTGTTGACTTAAAAAGCATGAAAATAACATACACAAAATAACATTTAATATGCTTATTAATTTATGCATGATATGCATGGATTTTTATTAATTATGTATGTATTTTTTTTAAATACACAAGCTCTTAATATATTAATATAATTTGATTTAACAAAATTATATAAAAAAAATGTTTCCATTAATAAAAAATAATATCCGATGGACCTTTCCAATGCATAAAATACAAGTCCAATCTCCTCCACTGCGATTTGAAGGCTGCAATCCTGGCCCATCCCAACATTCCTCTCATTCGATCTCAACCACATATCATAAATCCTCCATTCATAATCCAATGGCTGGAAATCCATTTACACCCCCAATAAAAACCCCACCACACCTAATCTACTCTCTACCCTCTCCCATTCAAGAGCTCCAAAACCCCGCCAAAACTAACAGAAAATCCCGACTACCTTAACAGAATTCTCTCTCTAACAGCTCCCTCCTTCCCACTCTCTCAAGAAAAATGGAACCCCAAGACTTCATGATCATCAAATCACCGGACAAGATTCTCCTCCACATCCTCCTTCTCTCTCTCCTCCACCAAATCACAACCGCTAAACTCACCGACCAAGAACTTGACTTTGCCCTCTTTTCCCTCCGATCACACGGCTACACACTTTTCCCCAACGCCATCGCCACATCTGATCTCCGCCTCCAACTCCTCAACCAATCAAACCACGCCAAGTCTTCATTCTCAACCTTCACTCTCTTTTCCCCGCCTGACTCCCTCCTCTTCTCTCTTGACCTTGCCTCCGCTGCTTCTCACTACACCAAATCCCTATCCCTCCACGTGTCACCCTTTCGCCTGTCGACTTCAGATCTAAGAAACTTGACCGCCTCCTCCGGTGGGGCCTCCATTGACTCTTTGGTGCCGAATCACCGTCTCTTGATCTATAACTCTCTGGCTCACGTAAACGGTACCGTTGTGGAGTCCGTTTTGGTTAATCGGGTTCGGGTTTCAGTTCCGGATCTTTTTCTCGGTCGTTCCATTGCTGTTCATGGACTTGACGGCATTATTGTTGCTGGATTCGAAGACAGAGTCGAAGACACGTCGTTTGAGGCTGCGACGTCGTCTCAGATTGACGCTATTTGGTCTGAGGAGCTGAATTCTCCACTGGCGGGGAGGAGGAATGGTGATAGGAGAGGGAACAATCGCCGAGGGCGGATCCTTAACGGAGGCACTCGCGGTGATGATGTTTCGCATGGTGCATTTGCAAGGTTTAATCACCATTAATTTTTTGTTAGTTTCCGTTATTTTTTTTCCTGTTAGGGTCTGTTTGGATTTTGTAGCACTAATGGATTCTTTACTTCGATATTTTTGAAAGAATCCAAACAGAGCCTTAATTTGCTCTGAATATTTTTTTTTTTGGATTCAGAGCCTGTTTGGATGCTGAGAAATTGGTGGGATTGTTTTCTTGGCATGTTTTTCTTAACCAAACAGTTTATGACCCAAAATATTAGTTGGAAATGTGGGCCATTCAGATTCTGTAAACAAAAGAGATTATTGCGTAACTTTTTTTGATAATCAGTATTGATATTTCATTGGAAAATTATTTGCATAAGAACTATAAAAAAAGGAAACATGGAAACTAGGAATCGAAATCGAACTGTTCGGATCATTTTATTTAGTTTCTGAGAATAATTAGTAGAGGCTTCAAGTGTGGTTGGGAAAAAAAATGGGTTCTGGTGGTGGAGAAGATGAATGAGCAGTGGCATCGCAGTAGCCGAGCAGGATATCACCTTCTTGAACGGTGAAACCAAGGGAGGCAAGCATGGAAGGCCAGCAATGGTGTCCGATGATGCGGATGGCGTGGCAGCAGCTAGGGCGGAGATAAGTCTCGCCGTTAAGGAAGAAGAGAAGGACATTGGAGATGCAGGATTGGAGGTGGAGTAAGGAGCCCCAACAGGTCGTTTCTTCGTTGTCTAACCGGAGACGGGTAGCGAGAGTTGTGTGGGTGGAGACTTGAGGGTGTGCCGCCATCATGGGCATGGAGGCTGTGGAGCATGTGAGGAAGAAAGTGAGCAAGAGCTTGAAAGAGAAATCCATTGGAGACAGAGAGGAATGCAAAGGATGTTGCGTGGAGGAGATGGAGTTTGTAGTTTGATTTTATAGACGACGAGATTGAATTGTTTATGATTACGGGGAGCTGAAGAGACTGAAAAGGAGTGAATGGGAGATTTATTGAGGATTTTGAGAGATCAGGAGCTCTAGTAACTGCTAATAATACAGCAGATGAAAGGGTTTAGCTTCTTTTGTTAGTTAATGGATTGTGAAATAAGCATTTCATAATAGTCATTGATGATGATGTCTTCAGGTAGCTAGATCTCAATGTCTGTTAATGATCACTGGGTATATGGATAGTCCTGCTCGTTCATTTGGCTAGGAACTGTAGAAATTGATTGATGACAGATGATGCAGACACACGGTGCCTGTGGGCGTGGCCATTTTTTTGTTAACTGAAGAGAAAGAATGTCTCATGAAAGAGTTGGGATTCACAGTATGCGTTTGCTGCATGTGCTATTGCATTGGATTCACTAAAAACTGAACCCGTGCTAGTGTCTCCTACCATATGATAATCCTCTCGCTGGTGCTGGTCTGCTCTGTCAAGGTAGTCTATCCGCTAGCACCATCAACTCCGAGACAAGTTAGCTTCTCTAGAATCTCCTGCATAAAAAACCTAATCAATATTTAACGTAGAGCAATTTCAATCTGACCTTAGGCCTTGAGCAGAATCTGTTGTGACAAGGATGATGAACAAGACAACACTGTTAGCATCATCCAACTTGGAAACAACTTTGCATCTCAAATTAAAGGGAATTTTTGTTCATATCGCTTTCAGTCACATAGTTCTTCATAATAGTATCATTGTTGTCAAATGTTTTGTGAAGGTACGTTACCGGAACAGTGATGCAAATCTGGTTGCTCTGGAATTACCCTAACCTTGACCCCCTCTGTGACAAATTTAACCTTGGAAACTGTAAGGGTTCATGCAAGAACCCGACTTTGCTTAAAGGGAATGCTATTTTTTGCACTATAAGATGAAATAATGTTGTTAAGTTTTCAAAATCCCACATCAACCATCAACTCTTGTGTAGACATAGATTAGAAAATGTAAAGGCTTGAATTAATTTCATTCATCAAGATCGGAAGATGGGATGGGACTATCTATCTGATCCTCCTTGATGTATGTTGTGGTTGTCGATCCCTTGATTCTAGTTGATTGATCAGTGATGTATGAAATCATTAATTAACACGTACGGACTATGGAGAGAAAACTAAAACATTAAGAAAGCACAACTTTATTCCTCAAGTATAAACACTACATCATCATGACACCAAACTTGAACAACATTGAAGACTCAAACGTGGAAAGCAAAAACAACAGAAAAACACACAAGACCGGCCTGGAATACAAATTAAGCTAGTAGACTAGACATCATCGACTCTCTTTAAACCAGCATAGGCTGATATTGAGCAGGAGCGCCAGCAGCAAGAGGTGAAGGAGCAGAAGCAGGACTAAAATAAATAGAAGGTGAATTAGGAGAAGCGTCACAGTATCCTCTAAGTATGTTTCCTTCCTCATCTGTGAAGCCAAGAGAAGTAAACATCGCAGGCCAGCAATTATGAGTGATAGTATGAATAGCGCGACAACAGTCAGGGCCAATTTCAGCCTGGCCATTCATGAAAAACAAGACAATCTCATTCGTGCAAGATTTTATCTCCAAGAGTGCATTCCAGCACTCCACAAGGCTGCCCTCGTCTTCAAGTCTTGCTGAAAGGCTGTTGAAGCCTGGTTTGTTAATGAGAATGTCTCTAGCTGCAGTTGAAATATTGGCTGAGATCAGCAATGTGAGAGACAAGAAGAGAGCAAGATTCTTGAAAGCTGCCATGATTTTGCTTGTGTTTGTGTAAGAGGAAATGAAGAATAGAGGGAGATGCTTAGGTTTGAGAATTTGTGGGGGTATTTATAGTTTGTACTTTGTAGAGAGTTGGCAAGGGAGATGAGAGGGCTCGTTGGAAGAAAAAACAAAAACGGTGATTAGTGGTATTTATTACAAATAGTTTAAGAGGAGGTGGTGGGTTTCTTAAGTTGTAACTGATAAATTATTTTTTGATTAATTATCCTAATCCTAATCTCTTTTTTTTTTTTTAACTTTTTTTAACAAAAACAATTATCGGTTTATATTAACCAAAAAAAAGAAGAAAAAACACACTATTTAGTTTTTTTTTTAATTAGACAAAAGATAGAGAAAATAGAGAAACTGAAGATATATGGCTTTTTATCAGCTTTTGTTAGTTACTTAGCATGTATTGGAATATTTGGAAAACTATACAAAAGATAGAGAAATACTTGCATTTTAACTCATGTTCTGCCATAGGTTAGATTTGTT
>Ga0325404_1004906_pt1 | contig 14149 bp, 9 predicted proteins | sample PopdelMetagenome_18_FD_205664 | JGI IMG/M metagenome (GOLD analysis project Ga0325404, IMG submission 205664) | Populus deltoides microbial communities from Bellville, Georgia, United States - Xylem-Control-R1 | ecosystem: Host-associated > Plants > Phyllosphere > Stem > Wood/Secondary xylem... | reverse complement strand
CTTCTTCTTGCAAGATCTTAATATAAACCCAAACACAACGCGTTTATCGCACGGCACCGTCAATGCACCCCCACACAAAGCAAAGAACCCAACCTCTCTACCTCTACCTCTCTTGTTATTAACTCCACACTTCCCTCAGAAACTCTACCTCACATAGCTCCTCTTTTTCTCTTCACTTCACCACCACCACAATGTCATCCAAAGACTGCGGCAGCCACGGCCACAGACGCCGAAAAATCTTCCGTCGAATCTTCGCCGGAATCCTAATCTTCCTCCTCATAGTCCTCATCATAATTCTCTTAGTTTGGGCCATCCTCCGTCCTTCAAAACCAAAATTCATCCTCCAAGATGCTACAGTTTACGCCTTCAACGTTTCATCTCCAAATGTTCTCACTTCCAACTTCCAAGTCACCTTATCCTCTCGCAACCCCAATGACAAAGTCGGGATCTACTATGATAAACTCGATGTTTATGCTACATACCGTAACCAACAAATAACTCTACGTACTTCCATACCTACTTCTTACCAAGGACACAAAGAAATTGATGTTTGGTCCCCTTTTATCTACGGCAGCGCCGTGCCTGTATCTCCTTACAATTCACTTGCATTAAGTCAAGACCAAGCTACAGGGACTGTGTTGCTGATGATCAAGATTGATGGTCGTGTCCGATTCAAAGTTGGAACCTTTATTTCTGGGAAATATCATTTGAATGTTCGGTGTCCTGCTTATATTCAGTTTGGTAGCAGAACCAGTGGAATCATTGTCGGTGAGAACGCCATTAAGTATCAGCTGGTAACGAGATGCAGTGTGAGCCTTTGAAGGGATGGTACAAGTTCAAGATGGTAAAACGCTATAACGCCGTTAAGTTACTATTTTCTTTTTTGGGCACTCTTTAATATTTTTAGTTTAATTTGATGTATTATTATTATATGTGGAATTGATGATGGCGTTGTCTCTGTTTTATAGATTATATATATACACGAAGGGATCCATATGAAACACTTTGAAATTGAAAGTGTACATTTTGCTAAAGTGAATAAATTGAAGAAAAATCATGAAATATTGAAACAAATAGCAAAGTTACGATTTCTGTGTGTGCACGTTGTTTGATTTCAATTTCTTTTTTCTTTTCTTTCGTATAGTTAGCCATTAAATGCGAGATCAATAATTGTCTGTTGATATATATGAAGATAAACAATTGAGTGTCTAGTGGAGGTTGTCGAGTCGTTGTCCATCGTTTTTTATTTTATATTATTTTTTAAAGCAATTCTGTTTTTATTGGTGCTTGCTTCTTGTTCACTCTCTCTCTTCTTCTTCTTCTTCTTCTTCTTTTTTCAGTCAGATATTTAAAGTTATGAAAAGGGAATATTTCGTCAACCATAAGCGATTCTTCTATATACGCATCTTCTTTTTCTAATTCTTATGATTTGCTTTAGAGATACCTTTGTTCTGGATTTTAAGATACAAACGATTCTTCTTCTGTTTCACTGCTGCGCGGAAGCTGCTATGCTAGCTGGGCGAACTGTTGCATTAATTTGGGAGAGTGAATGCATTTGTGACTGAGTTTGCATGTTACTATGATTTGTGTTTTTGAGCGACTTTAGACTATTGGGTGAATTGTTTTACTTATTGGTAAAATCTATCATGTGAGGAGGCCATTTGCAAATGGAAAAATTCAATAAGGAGGAACCATATTGGGAAATTAAAAATAAACAAATAAATAAATGCCGTTAGATTATTAGAATAGTTAGAGGCTAGCATGCATCTTGACCGACAACCAAATCGGTGGAAAAATAAAATACACCACGCCATAATAGCTGATGAATGGGTCGACGAAGTCGTGAAACAATTTTTCTATGGAGTGGCCTACCATGGACATGTGCATAAAGGTCGTTGTGAATAGTTTAGGCCTTTCAAGATGGAGAAATTTAGTCTCTACCTAACGCCTGCTAAGAAAGAAAGGGAGTTCTGAACGGTAATACAAACCCAGTCGACAATAAGCGAGATTTTAAAGATATTAGAGCGTGGAGGTGGCGTTCTTGGGGGTGGGTGCAAGGTCTCCATGGCTTTAGTGGCGGTCCTTGTCATCCATCACCACCTCTTACGTACTACTAATTAATAATGGCGTCATAGAAAGGGATTTCTTATGCCAATTCTTAAAGTGATGGGCTCTTTTTTCTTTTTTATAATGAATCACAACTTAGTCCACCCAAAACATTCTTAAGGCTAGGGATATGATGGTATGATATGAAGTGATGATCTTCTCTGTAGCATTCATGTGCCATAAAATCTTGTGTTTATCAGTATTCTGGCCGCCTGATAACCCTTATCAGTTCTTATGTATTGGGTGGAAAAAACTAAAAAGAAAAAGAAAAGGAGAGGGAAAAAAAATAAAAATTGACAGAAGAGAAAAGAAAAATCAGAAAAAAGTAAATAAAAAGGAGAGTAGAGAGAGAGAGAGAGAGGACGTAGCAACCCCTCGTTCTCATTTTCTTTTTACCAATATCATCTCCAGCGACGATAGATCCCAGCACAATTGACAACTCAATCATCCTCCACAACCACCACGTTGCGGCCCCCTCCCTTCACCGAACACCAACCCAAATTCCCCCCATTTTTCAACGGACGGAACTCTCATTCTCCTATATTTCTCAACCAAAATCATCCCCTTCATCGATGGTCTAGCAAACACCATAACCACCACCAACCCACGAAATCAACAAGAAGAGAGAAAGAGAGAAATAAAACCAAAAAAAAAATAAATCCAAATCTAGAAAGTTTATTTTGATTTTAAATTTTAAAATTGATTAAATATGTTTTGGGGTTAGAAATTAATATATGGAGGATCTAGAAAAAACAATGTATAAAAATAAGTTGAATTTTAAATGTCAAATGTCAAAAAACTTTGATTCTAGTTTTTTTTAATCATTACACATTATCGAAAAACACTCTAGCAAACAACATATCATTCATTCTGATTTCTTTTAAAGCTAGGCACATCGGGCCTTTTTTTTTTAAAAACAAGTGTGTAGGTATAACTTTGCAAGCCTAGTCATGCCTTCGTTGTTTTTTGATATTGTCCAAACGCAGCTAAGCTTCACTCTTTTGGCTCTTTATCAATTTTATTTATTTATTTATTTATTTTGTAATATTCTAAAATATAATTATTTTCAAATAAAATAATTACAATTATATTTTAAAATCATAGGATATACCATTCTTTTCAAATGAGATTAGAGGCTTTTTATAGTGATGTTATTGATTGATTTAAGAATAATTATATAAGAACTTAGTATGCATAATTACTTTTAAGAAATTTCTCATAATAATAAAATTCCTAGCTTTTTAGTCTTTAATTATTTTTTGTTATATACACTTATCTCAATTTAATTATCCCTTTATTTTTTCATTAAATTGCATAAAACATATCAAGATATATTTCTTTTTTATTTTTTTTATTAAAACTTGTTTTTCATGATAAGTTTTTATTCAAAAACACATGCTATGAATAAAAATGTTATGGTTATATATATATATATATATATATATATATATATATATATATATATATAAACAAGGAAAGAGAATCTTAACTAAAAAAAAGCATGGCAAAAATTCATAAGAAAACAATTTTACCCGACACAATGTTATTTAGACAATTTCTCAAAGAAGAAAAAAATTCATGTCAAAGGTGTTAGGTTTGTTGCCATTCATGTGAATGCATCAACTCATATGTGCAACAACCAATAATGGACAACACCGTCCATTAATAAAGAAAATAAAACAGTCAATAAGAGTTGCAACTTTTACCAAGTTAAGTTGAAGTTTGGCAAGAGTATTTGTCATTGATGCCAATAAATGCATGCACCATAGGAGAGCAATATATGAGCAAAAATTGAGAGAAGAACGCGAGGAGAGAAAAAGAGAGAGGTTGTCAATGACAGTAGCCCTATTGCCTTGTGCAGGAGTGTATGAGTGACAAATATGAGTTGATAATCCTCCTCCTCTATAGATGTGTAAATGTGTGCCCCTTCTCTATCTCTAATAATATAGATCGCTCCATAAATGTAAGCTATTTGTCGAACCACGTTAAACATTGTGTCTGCGTGCTTAGCCTCCAATGAATAATGATCATAAACATCATTAGTCCCCCAACAATTGGTATCAGAGCATTGTTCATATTGGTGTTTGATATTTGTTCAAAAATGAAAATGGTCCAAACAATGTTTTGGATATACCACCGCATAGAAGAGATCAAAACGAGCACACTAGTGAAAACAACGTAAAATTCTGACATGGGACATAGCCGCATGTGCCAGCACACATAAAAATAAGGTTGTCCATGCACGCCAACGCACCCCACTTGCCTCATGCATCTTATTTGCTTGAATGGGTTGACCCGACCATTATACCAGAAGACCCAACCTATATGACTAACCCAAATCAGGATGACGTCATAATTATATCATCATGGCATCAACAAGAACTATTGGTATGCCACATCATCGACCAATCAACATCTAGTCAGGTGACACATCATCAATATGGGTCCTACCATCCATATTAACAAGCTATGAGCAAAGTTGTATGAGCCGAGCCAAGCTGAGCTGTGAGCCGAAGGTTAGGATATAGTGTAGTTGATCCTACATGCTACTGGATTTGAGATTGAATTTGAGTTATTCATCAGGCCAGAATTGTTTTGATCAAACCATAGCCATTTAGAATGTAATTTTGATGATTTCATACTTGTTTTTAGCTAATTTGATCATTTTGGATGCAATAGTATGATTCAATGGTTGATATTTAAAATGAAAGTGATGGTGGTGAATTAAGAAAAAAGATTGCCTGATAAGAAGGCATCTAAAGGTCATTGTGGTGATCAAATGAAAAGAATAGGAAGAGGAAGAGGAAAAGAAAGAGGAAGAAGAAAAAGAAGTCACACATGTTAGTTCAATTACGTGTGTTGAATTACTGAGTGGGGATTTTAGTGGCCTTGAAGAAAGGTAAAATTAGGATACTTTGGACATTCGTTCATGTGGAGTGTGGAAGATCAAGGTTGTAGAGTGAAAAATTGATGAAGACCATTTTTGATGAATCTGAAGCACTGGTAGTCTTCCTAGATGTTGAGAAATCAGGTAGATAATTAGGATATTCTAGATCACTTGTAAAGGAAAGCCACAATATAGCTATTAAATGGTTTTATACGCGGAAAGACAATATGATAGATATATATGGCCAAAGAAGTTATATCTAGGAGTTTGAGTTTTAAGCGGGACTGTTGTGACCCCTCCAATCTTTTCTAAAAACTAACAATTTATAATGAAACAGTTGAAAAGTAGCAAGATGAAAGAAGAAATGAATAATTGAGTTCCTTATGTTAAAGGATATGATGGAGCAGCGATTTCTCCAAAAAGCTAGATTCGGTGACTGTGATTTCTTGATGGTAGAATTGATGAAGACCATGATGATGGAAGATAAATACAACAAGGGGATAAAGACTGACACCTTATTTTGACTCGGACAGGTGTTGTGATAGAATGAGCTACTATCAAACATAAGCGAGGAATATGGAGAAATCCTGGTGAACAGAAATTGCACAAGGGCATATAAAGATTGTGCAGGAATACCCATAGGATCCAACGGGGTACTATAATGAGACAACAAGAGCAAAGAGAAGATGTGTTCCTAGATGAAGCTTGAAGCCGAGACTGTGTTAATGTTTTAAAATAAAATGTATCTTGTGTTCTTAATGAAAATAATAATGAAGACATTTCCAATCCATGTAAGGATGTAAAGATGAGTTGTTATATAGGGACCAAATTGAAGAGGTGCAAACGCTTGTGATAAAAGGCGAAGACACCTTATTTATGAAGGCGTGGATGAAGCTGTCAAGCATCTCGAGTGAATAGGTGCAAATACGATGATAGAAGGTGTAGAAGCTTGTAACATAGAAATCAAAATAAAGGATTAGAAGGAGTATCTCGCAGCTTTTTTATGTAAAAAATAGCAGTAATCTCTCAAATAATGCAAATAATGGTAGAGAATCTTAAATTCATCTTAAGACATCCCAGATGAAGAAGGATGCAGCCGCCTCATGACAATGGGTGAAGACACCTCAGAAAAAAGGTGTGATGGCCATGATATGAGTCCAAGTTTAGATCACTCAGATCCGATTTTACGACTAGATATGAGTGAACAAGTGTATAGATAACTATTGGAGTGGTTATGACAAGTATAAAGACAAATGTTGAATTGACTTTCATGGATATTGCTCCCATGCTAAAGATCAATGAGTTAGAAAACATTAGCTTTTGACAATAAGGGGATGACATGTGAAGCATTATGTCATGACTGCTAGGTATGATGCGTAGGTTATGGGAACAAGTTGACTCTTGTCAAGGTAGTGAGCTTGGTAATGACATTGTAACACTTAGAGTATGAAATTAAATATGGATTAACCTTAAATGGGCTACCTCTATGGTTAAAGGTGGAGAGTCAGTTGGACTCTTAGGACTAAGAGGGAGAGACTTATAGAAAATTAAGGTGTGGTTCTTAGGGTGGAACAAAGGGCATGCACAACTCCTAGATGAGTAAACTCTTGAAAGAATGGTAAGCTCATAATCACATTGAAATACTCAGTTAATTATTTGCATTCAAAAATAGATATTTTTGCCTGAGAAGGTGCTGTAAATCTTGATAAAATGCTTGGTAAATCATTCTGGATCGGGCATGATTGATAAGCTCGATGGGGAATGTTATATGTGTTAGAGACAAGCATTAACACTCTTTAGATGTGATGTGGCAGACCATCTAGTTGTAGTGATCATTTGGTGTGGGCGAATGTGTGCTTTAGTGACTTTGGTGATTGAAAGGTTTGGAAAGTACCTAAAAACTTGGTTGAAGATGCTCTCAAAATGATAAGTTTTGAAGAGCTGCAAGATGCAAGCATGTGATAAAAAACTAAAGAGGATGATTAATCCATATAAATGGCAAAAAGGGTGACTGTTAGGTTTATTGTCATTAATATGAATGCATCAATTCACATGTGCAACAACCAATAATGGATGGCACCATTCATTGACAAAGAAAATGAAACAATCAATAATGGAATCATGTATCAATAAGAGAGAAAGGTTATTAATGGCAGCGACCCTGCTACCTTGTGTATCAGTGTGAGTGAGTGACAAATATGAGTTGAGTGGTGTTGTTATCTATTTTTAGGTCCTCGCACAAAAAAAAATACAAAAAAAAGTAAAAACAAAACACCACAACACAGCACGGTGCAATTTTAAACAACAATGTGTTTCATCTTCTTCCCCTGGACCTGTAGTAGGGGAAAAAGAGTTTTTTATTTTGATTTTTCCACTCGTTTTTCTCCCTCTCTTTTCCCTCCCACTTGCACAAACCCTGTCAAAACCCATACCCACATGCCCTTGCCACTATGATGAAGAAAACCAAGGGAATCATGCCCCGCAAGCAGCTCCCCATTACCCACCTTACCTTGCATCATGGTAGGGGTAAGGTGCCACTCTCCTCCTGTGCTTATAAATACCAAGGGAGGCAGAGATGAAATGGGGGGGACGGTTTGGAACGATTAAGATTGTTTTTTAATCCAAAATATAGGGAGACTTTAGATAGAGGAAACAGACAAAAAAATAAAAGGGACAACTAAGGAAACTTTTTGAGGGGGGATGAATGAATAAAGGATTTGGGGATGAGAGAACGAAAAAAATTAGAGGTTAAAGAGAAGAGAAACTAAAAAAAAGAAAGGAAAAGAGGTGGGGAAGATTTTGGGAGAAGATACAGAGACGAACAAAATAGGGAACATAGGACGGAGTTTTGTTGAGAGAGAAAGATTTTGAAAAAAAAAGAAACAATGAGACAGAAAGGGGAACATTTTGAGAAGATCAGAAAGAGAGAACCAGGGAGAAGAGAAAAATAATCGAAGAATAGAGGAGAGAAACAAAACAGAATAGAGAGAAGGAAACAGGGGATGACAAAAAGAGAGAGGAGATCAGAAAGACAGAAACTGGAGAGAAAGGAGAAAGAGAAGACAGAAGGACGAGGGGGACAAAATAAAGACAGAGATAGGAGGAAGAGCAAGCAAAAACAGAAGAAGAGAAAGGGGAAAAAAAGATTTGTTTCTCTGCACAAAGAAGAAGAAAAACCGGAGCAGAACCACCATCACTTTGTTTCATTGCCGACAACACTGCCACCATGAGCCACCAGCACCACCAACGCCATTAGCAAGTCAGCTTTCCTCCCTTATCCTTCTTCTTTTTCTTCTTCTTCTTCATTTTACCCTGCCTCCACTTTTCACGTGAACAATGAAGAGTTATTCAACTGTTTACTGGGCTAGACTTTTTTTTTCCAAAACTCCTTTCAAATTTGTGATTTTTCCGTGTTTTTTTTCTATCAACTTTGCTTAATATTGGTTTGTATTTTTATACTATAAAGATATGAATTCGGTATTAAAATACCCAGTTTTCTCTGAAATATTGCAAAAAAAAAAACAAAAAATATCTCGTTTTCATTCATATGACCAAGTCTCTCAAAGATAAAAATCATATCATATTTTCATACAATAAAAATTCAACAAATATGTTTTAGCATGCATTTTGGACTTTAATAACTAGTTTATTAAAGTCATGAGAACTAGACCAATATTTCAAAAATACCAAAAAAAATTATTTTGTTTTCTTGTAATATCTTGGATTACAAACTTACACGTAAGATATATTCTTGATATTAAAAAGATAGTTTTTTTATGTATAAACTTTAAAGCGGTTAGGTTTTACCTGATAAGATAAGAATTTTCTTACCGAGAACTTCTCTTAAACCTTAGACAGGCCAACAATTAGAAAACACAACAATACCTTGGCTTATATCAGACAATTAAACAATGTAGCTTACCTTAGATAAGGTGTATTTGGGGTGCTAATATCTTCTCTTTATGCAACCAGTCCCTGTGCCCGATCTCTGAGACCAGTTAGGGTTTCTAGTGATCAAAATATTAGGTGGCGACTCTCATTCCCTCATTCCACTAATAAAAAAAACAAGAATTCATTGTCTCTCCATTTTCTCAATTACCTAGATATATACCAATACCTAATAAAAGTGGAAGATTCGTCGTGACGCCGCACACGTGCGACAAGTGGGTTAATAATCCTCCTCTTCCATGGATGTATAAATGTGTACCCTTTTTTTTATCTCTAATAATATAGAGTGCTCCATGAATATAGGTGATTTGTCGAATCATGTTAAACATTATGTCTGCATGCTAAGCCTCCCAACAGGCAATAATCATGAACACCACTAGTCCCTCAACAAAATATACTTGTTCCATACTTTATCACGAAAATAATTTCAAGTATCATGAAAAAGTTTTTATACATTAAAAAGTTTTTTTTGATTAAAAAAATAAAAATAAAATATCATTTTTTTCATCTGTTTACAAACTAAAACAAAAGACAGTAGCATAGTGCGTAGCATAGTGCGAATAATGGGAATAAGTAAAACTCAAGAGCGATGTTGAAAAAACCATGGGTGTGCTAAACAATTTGAATAGTAAAATACAAGATTTCATGGTTATTCATCATCTTAGCTTGTGACGATACCCCAAATCCAGATCATCGATTGCATAATCTAAATTGGCCATAATATTAATTAAGCAACCAATTATGACTGCATCTCACAGTAAACTTATTTGAATTGTAATTAGTGTGTAGACATTTTGTTTGATTTTGATGTGAGAAATTATTCGATGAATCTAGTTTATCACTTAAGATTATGATATTAGTTAATAAAATTCTCACACCTTGCTAAATTTGTCTGCCTCATTTTTATGACCGATCATTTGTTGATAATTATTTTATTCTAAGTATAATTCATGATGAATATTTTTTCTTAGATGACGAAATAGATTCATCGAATGATTTAATTTTCTTTTGATGTTATGAATCCTAATTCAGTAAATATATGATACGATGATTTAATGATTTGTAATAAATTTATTTTTCAATCCATGATCATCTTAGATGAAGAAATAGATTTATTTAACAATTTCTCTTATGATCAATCCGAATTCAGAAAACATAGCTCTTACCGCAACAAGAAGCTCCAAGTGATTCGATCTCATTTGTCAGAAAGCTCTTCTCAATGTCCGCTTGCTTAACTAACCCCTCCTATCTTTGACCAGGAGATAATCTCAATTCAGTTCAATATTCCCACTGTAATTCATATGGGATTATTTAAACTCTTTAAACGTCGGCTATCAATTCAGTTCATGTAAACGGTATGGTATGCTTTGTTCAAAAACTATAGGCGAAGCAATATGATAATATTTGATGGATGTTCTACACAGTAGTTAGAAGCATGGTAGATATTTTTATGCTTTGTCAGCTTAAACATCCTTGTCCGAGTTTGAAAGGGGAACCATGTACACGTAAGTCAATAGGAGCTGAAGTTTCCAAGCACAATCTATCAAAATCAATCCCTTACGTAAATTACCGGGTACCATCTGAAAAGTCTCCACCCACATAAAATGTACCTGGCTGCCGAAAATTTTATATATATATATATATATATATATATATAAAAACGCCAGTCCCTCTAAGTAACCGCGTTGATTAACGCGGCCAAAGTCTCTCAGTTTCCGTGTCCTTCTTGGAACTAAAATAGATTCACGCGTAACCAACCAATCATCTTACGGCGGTTCTCCTCCTATATATATATATATATATACAAGCAGACCAACTTATATTTCAACAATATCGATCATAGAACTTGTTTTTATCTTTTGAAGCATATTTGTCTACTCTCTTTCGCCTTCTGATCAAGCCCAACAACTCTGTCATGGCAGATAAACAAGGCCTGAATGGCGCCTATTATGGTCCAAAAATCCCACCTACACAACAGTACCACCGCCCTGGCCGTGGTTCTGACTGTGGCTGCTGCTGTCTCGTGACCCTCCTCCTCAAAGTGATCATCACCGTGCTCACGCTTATTGGCCTCTTCGTTCTTATCGTCTGGCTCATATTCCGTCCCATTAACAAGGTCAAGTTTCATGTCACGGACGTTGCTTTAACCGAGTTCAACTACACCAACAACACCATGCTCCGCTACAACCTTACTTTTAACGTCAGCATCCGCAACCCCAACAAGAAGATTGGAATTTACTATAACAGGGTAGAGGCCAAAGCCTTTTATGAGGGCCAGAGGTTTGGTTATCGTTCCTTGACTCCGTTCTATCAAGGACACAAGAACACTACTGTCTTGAATGTGGTTTTTACTGGTACACAACCTGTTACCCTTCAAGGTGAAGATTTGAAGCAATTTAACAGCGAAAAAACAAGTGGGCTTTATAGTATTGCCTTGGAGTTGTCTTTGAGGGTTAAGTTCAAGCTTGGTAAGGTCAAGACTGCAAGATTCAAGCCCAAGGTTGAGTGTGATGACTTGAAGATTCGTTTGAACGGGCCTTCTGTTGCTGAGAGTAACAACAAGTGCAAGATCAAGTTCTGATGATGATCATGGTTCCGGGACTTCATGTTCATGTTTGATTGAGTCTTCGATTCGTTTTGTTTGGGAGTACTATTTTTTTTTACCCTTACTATGCTCTTATATATGTTCATACTCATAGGCAGAGACTATATTGGATTACTTTTTTCATTGAATTACGTATCTTATGTTGATGTATATGATAAATAATGAATATAGTATCTCTCTGTTTTCTTTTTCCTCGTTGTGATCTTGATTAGAAATTGATGTCTTGGTTAATTTTATGTATTTAACCATCACATTCGGATTGGAAATAATTATGTTAATTAAACACCCCATATTTACCTTGAACAATTCAGCTAATCGGCCCTTGTTTTTTTTTTTTTTTTTTTTAAATGTAAACCTCCATGGAAGTGAAATTACCAGTTCTTTGTGGACATATTCCAGCGGTGGTAGAGCGGGTCAGTGTGTAATCTAGGTTCAACTCCTAGCCTCTCCCATTCAAGCATTCGCCCCTATGTCCCTCTGTACCAAAAGAGATAACTTGAAAAGGTTTCAATAAAAAATAGCAAATGATCAGTGCTGGCAATGGCATGGAATGAGCGTGCGTGACATTTTAACAATTGGCTAAAGGAAAAACCCGCATCCCATAAAGATTCAACCAGGAGGTGCCAGAAACAAAGTAATTAGTGATGATTTCTTCTTCAAGCTTTATAATTTGAAACGATCTTCATGGATGCTTTAAATCTTAATTGCTCACTGAAAAGAATGTTCTGCGATGGAGGCATTCATGCAGCTGTAATGCTAAAAGAATGAAAGATGGATTGACCTTTGAAAAGAACAGCTCGATTTCATGTTTCTGATCAACTATTTGCATAGGCTGCTGATGTTTAACTGTGATTTAATAATAAAGACGAGATATTTTGATGCTAAATTGGAGTCATAAAATCAATTGTGCTTGAAAAGTCCTCTTTTTATTCTTTATTTTATATTTAATTTTGAAGTCAAATCAATTGCGTTGCTAAGTTTTTGGGCCAAGTAGATATATAATAAACCAGGTAAATTAGGATTCCCCAGATCTTTGCTATTTTATAACATGGACAGCAAATTAAACATGAGATATTTTGGACAACCTACGCCGCATGCTACTGTTCATATATTTAAAGCCACCTTACAAATCGAATATGAGAGCGCTTAATTAATAATTAAGTCCTGTCTCCTTTTTAATTAATCTAAGTTTTAAAAGTAAATATCAAATAATATTTTTAAAAAAAAATATTTATATTACCACATTAAAATTATAAAAAAATATTTAATTTAATATTTTTAAAATAAAAAATAATTTAAAAAACATAAATTGTCATGAAATGAGCGCTAAGAGAGGAGGCCATGGACTAAATGACAGGTTAACAATGAGGTTCAAATTTGTTTTTTATAAAAAAAAATTATTTTTTATTTTTAATTTTTTTGAATTGGTTTGATATGTTAATTTTAAAAATAAATTTTAAAAAATAAAAAAATATTTAATATTTAATATATTTTTAAATAAATTAAAAACAATTTCTACATGCTTCTAAAGCTGATTATCACCAGCTCAAGAAGGTAGGTACCAGGTAGCAGTGGAGCTAGGCCATGTGACTATATAATACAGTCATTGTCCAGGCCATTTTAGGCCCAAAGGCACTCTAATAAAAAGAGGGTTACCATCTGGGCTAAGAAATTCTTCATTTAATTGTAACCCTACCTCTAACTTTGCAGATTTAACTCCTAATTCAACGAGAAAACCTATAATCTGCTTTTTTTAATACATTTATTTATTAGACTTGAATTGTGTTGCGAAAAGAAATGAAAATAAAATATTCAAATAAAAATCAAAGATACTAAGTAAATACATTAAATAATTGTTATTTTATATGATAATGTGTTTAAATTTTTCCAATAAATTATAAACAAACAAATACATGAATGATTTAAGAACATTAATAAGTGTTTTAAGGATAACCGTTACCCAAATCCATTTAAAAAAAAAATATACAAGATCATCTAGGAGTTTTGCAATTAGCGTTTGAAGTCAATTAAGAAGGATTCAGGGGCAATGTCCAAAGGACCAGTCTATAGTTTGGAAACTAGTTAATTGTTGCCATAACCCTCATTACTTATTTTTTAATTTAAAAAATATATGAAAAAATATTAATATTTTTTAAAATTTAATTTTTATTTTAACACATTAAAAAATTAAAAAAATAATTATAAAAGCACAAACTAGTCACATAGCCAAACGAGCTTATACCATTTAGGAACACCGTCTAAACTGTTTCAGAAAAATTTAATTTTTTATTAAAATTAATTTTTTTATATGTTTTGAATTATTTTAATATGCTGATTTTAAAAATAATTTTTTAAAAATAAAAAATATATTTTTTTATGTATTTAAATATAAAAAATATTTTAAAAAACAATAGTAAAAATTCCAATCCTATAAAATTAGGAAATATAAATGTAGCTGAGAGGGGCAGGTGCTGTTTTTAATGGGCCATCACAAAGGCCCATGGAAATCTTAATGACTCTCCAGGCTTTAATGAATGAACGATGCAGCGAATAACAAAGATCCACTGTAATTGAATTATTGCGTGTTTGGCAGTGTGGTTGCG
>Ga0325404_1004900_pt1 | contig 14156 bp, 5 predicted proteins | sample PopdelMetagenome_18_FD_205664 | JGI IMG/M metagenome (GOLD analysis project Ga0325404, IMG submission 205664) | Populus deltoides microbial communities from Bellville, Georgia, United States - Xylem-Control-R1 | ecosystem: Host-associated > Plants > Phyllosphere > Stem > Wood/Secondary xylem... | reverse complement strand
AATTGTTACATATTGGAATTTAAATATAACGCTCAAGGTCAAGGATTTAGACAGAAAATACAAAAACACAGTAGTTAGGATGCACATACCTTTCCACGATACCAAGGAAGTTTGTCTTCATGACCATGGTGATGCAGGTAAGTCACTAAATCCAGCCACATAACAAAACCCTAAAATTGAATCAGAGTCGAGTTAAAAACATTCTTTGAATGGAAAAACAGAACCTTTATGGAAATTCAATTTCCATAGCATAGGAACCTACAACACAAGGAAAATTGACATTTACCACATATGGCACTCCATAGAGTTTAAGCAGTTGAACAGGACCCATTACAAAAGATAAGCCAACAAGCAAAGCAGCCATTGCAGTCCAACATAAGGTGGAAGTGATTACATCTTTTCTCTCACTTGGGACGAACAAATCACTGTTTGGGTCAAAGTGTGAACCAGATTTTCCAGGACTTCTGCTCCACTGAATTGAATAGGATATTCAGCAATCTATTTCTTCAACTCTGAATAAAATTGCTCAAAAAAAGAACACATACTTACAAGATAAATGGGGTATGCAAGCATGGGAAACGGCACAGTGAATCGTAGCATTTTTGTAATGCCATCCAAACTTTTATATATTTTCTCAGGGAGCTACATCAAAAATAGTAAAAAAAAAAAAAAAAGCTTGAGGAATCATAGAAGTGCAAAAGCAAAGATGCTATAATGCAAACCGACAAAGTAACAGAGAATCCATAAACAGATTATATCACTAACCGGATGCCATGATTCATCATTCTCAACATGTCCATGGTTTTGATGATGAGTTCTATGGCTAATTCTCCTGCAAATCAGTACCATCGCAAGGCATTTTCTTATTAGTAACTCAAAACAATAGCTTGCAATTGCTGCGGAGTATGATTCAAACAGATGGAAAAAAAAAAAAAGAGATCAACTTGTATAAATCAAAGTGCAAGATTTTACCATCCATGGTAAGGTACAAGAATTGAAGAATGCAGAATATGCCCCACCACACTATTTAGCTTGTTGTTATTGGAAAAACTCCCATGGCCACTACAAGAATCAAATTCAACAATCAAAACACAATTAGCATCATCAAACGAAAGGAACAAGCAAATACATAAACCCAGATCTATAAACCAAAAAAAAGTGATTACCAATCATGTCCAAGAACAAAAAGTGCCCAAAACATTGTCCCTTGAGCAGCCCAATACAAAGGCCAAACAACCCAATTGTTAAAATAAGCAGCTGCTGCAGCTAAACCAAAAACCACAGCAACATCCCTAACAACATAACTCATTGACTTCCATGGATCTTTAACCCAACAATGCTTTGGTATAGCAGTTCTAATATCAGACAATTTAAATGGAGGGGGTGAGCCAGGATCAAATTCTGTTTCCTCATCTTCCCCAACCCCATTAAAGCCAATAACTTTATTATCTTCCTCCCCATCTAATGATGCAACTCTATATGGAGCACTCACTTTAAGCCCCCAATTTCTCTCCCTAAAACACCCTCTTGAAAACTTATCAAAAGGGAGCCTTTTTAGATCTGTGAGAGTCCTGTTTGTGTACAAAAATGTTGGCTTTGAAGGGTTGATGATTCCAGTTCTGGGTCTAGGCCAAAATTGAGGGAGAGGCTTTAAGCCACATTCTGATAACACCCAGCTAGCCATTAGATCCCGAACTGGAGAAAGCCAAACTGAGTGTCTCTCTCTCTGTCTCTCTCTCTCTCTCTCCCTGGCTTCAGAGAAACAAAGAGAGGATAAGCAAAGCTAAAACAAAAACTAGTTAAATTTATAATCTACCAAAAAATAAAGAGAACTACAAGCGAAGCAAAATATCTAGGATTAAAGAAATACCTAAATAATATAATAATATGTTATAGTTACGAAAAATAAAATATGGAGAAATAAAAGATACGACTGACTTATGTACTTATGTTTTAAAAAGGATTCTGGTTGTGTAAGGTGGCTTTATAAAGAGGCGGAGACGAGTTCGGTAACTTAGGAACGTTGTGTCTGTATGTTTGGTTCGCGTGAAAATTGCCTACCGGCCATGGTGTTGTGGTTTGACCTTTTCAAAGGACGTGTTTTAATTTCTTTCCCTTTTTCCTTTTTTTCTCTTTCCCATCAGCCAACCGTCCCTTCTCTCTCCTCGTTGTCAGTGACCTTTCCTTTCTCTCTCCACATTAAATGTATGTTTGGTATTGTAATTCCTTGTAATTTAAAAAAAATATTTTATAAAAAATATTTTTAGTTGATGTTGGTTTGAAAAAATATATATTTGGTTAAAACTATGGTTGAAACTAAAAATGAGAAAAAAATAATTTAATATGTTTGGATAAAAAATTGCTTTTCAAATTAAGGTTATAAAATAATTAATATATATATATATATATTGATTGTTTTTAATTTAAATGTTGTAAATTTAACTATTGTTATTACATCATGAAATAAATAATACTTTATATAAAATATTTTATATTGTTCCATTAAACTATCTACAGTTTTACTGGTTTCGTAAGCGCGCAACAACATCAGATAAAATATCATCAGAAATAAAATTGGGATTGTGATCAAATTCTACAAATATTACGTCATCGAGAGATCTCCTTCTAATTTATATAGTGTTATTAGATAATGTGAAACACTAGTTTTTCGAATAAAATACAATTAAAAATAAAAAATGTTTTTTTACTAGGTCAGACCTGGTTTAATATATTTTTATAGCTTTGGACCGGGTCCGGTCTCCACTGTTCAAGTGAATAGTGGAGAGTTCACTCTCCACATGAGCAGACGCAGGTAGGACCGCAGGAGAAGAACGCAGAAGAAGCAGATAAAACCTACTTCTCATGAGCTAAGGTTCGACCTCAGTTATTAGGTGAGGCCCATGTAAAAAAATGTGAAGTTTGGATTAACCAAACACTTTAATTCAGTTTTTTTTTCTACTGCTGCCGCTGCCGCAGTGCCACACGGGCACTAAATACATTCAAAACACCATAACATCGACCGACCAAGGGATATTTTTTTTTATGGTTTTATATTCGAGCTCTGTGGTTGCTAATATGATGGTCATTGAAGGCTTATATAATCGTTAACTTCAGGGTCTGTAGGATTAGTCGAGGTGCGCGCAAGCTGACCCGAACACCCACGTTAATAAAAAAAAAAACACCATAACATCATCCTTTCTAGCCCGAGACGTCATCCCCCCCCTCATTCGCAGGTTAATTAATTTCCAACCGAACCACCTACCACCTGCTATCATTATTATCCATATTCTATATTTAGAGATATATTAAATACTTTTTTCTTTATTAATTTAATATATTTTATGCTGATGTGTGTTAATTTGACTTCATACAATGTTAAGGTTTTGAATTAGAGATTTTTTTAAAAAAAATTAGGGTTATTTATAATTAGGTTAATTAGATATAAGTTGAGTTAATAATTAGGTTATTTTTTTAAAATAATCAATGATTTTAGATTGTTATTGATTGTGAATTAATGAAATTATTTTATTAGAGTTAGTGTTGATTTAGGTTAAATTATGGATTATGCTAAATTACATATAAAATATGATAATTGGCTATGAAATACATGAATTTGGTGGATAATTTTGTTATAGCAGTAAAATTTGATGAATGCAGGTGTTTGCTGATTAATTTGATGAATAGGTTTTAGCTGATTATGTTACCGTTATGGTTTATTGATAAATTATACACTTTAATTAACCCCGAGATATTAATAAATTAAAATTATGTTTTGTTGTGTTGTTTGAAAAAATATCTAGTAATTTAGGAATATTATACTTCTAGTATCATTGTCAATACTAAACAATGGTATCACTTATAATGGAAGAAGTCATGAGTTCCTAACAGTTATATTAAATATGTTCATTTACAGGCTATCTAGAATGTTATGTGATCGACTTGGTTGGAATATGTTTAAAATAAAAGTTGAAATTACTTGGAGGATGTTGCAAACCGGAATCAGTCAAGCTTGTTATGTCGGTGTACCAATCTGTAGTGATGGAAGTGTGCTTCAATGTTTGGAATTACGAGGATTAATGAGATTAATATGTTAGAGCTCTATTTGAATAGTAGACCTAGACAACAAAACTCTTCGAGTATGGATTTAACTTGGGTTCCAAGTAACTATAAGAGAACCACACATACATCACAAACAATTGGTCCATCTAGGCTAGGTGGTAATACAAGTAAACTGATTTTGGTGTAGGAAATTATTAATATGGAACCTCAGTTGAGTATGACACTTGCTTCATATTGCTATGGAGAATCTGAACCAAGTGACAATGAAAATGATCGTCATAATGATAAAGTCAAGGTTGAGGAGAAAGATGGGGAGTAGAGTTAGTTAAGCTTGTTAATTAATACATGGATCCTTTTGCTTTTGAATTTGAGGTTATGATTTTGGATGATCAATATGGATGTAATAACTGAGCTAATAGTTGTAAGCATTTGGGTTTATCAGTTGATGAGTTGGAGGTTAGAAAAAAGTTTAAAGACAAATATGAATGTATTACTATACTAAAGTAGTGGCATATAAGGAATTCATTGCAATACAAGATCCATCGTTCAAATAAAACTTATGTTCAGTTGTAATGTGTTCAAGAACCATTTTGTAGATGATATTTACATGGGGGATATCACCAAATGTTAAATTCATAGTAAATTTCAAAATTAAAAAAGCCATACACATGTTAAAATCCTCTTGTTTTGCAACACCATCGTCAAATTGACTTAAATATCATTATTGAGGTAATGTTGATAATTATGAAGAGAGATTTAAGTATGAGTGTTGCAACGATTCAAGGTACTGTAAAGAGGAATTATGAGCATGAAGTCTCCTATTAAAAGGCGTAGATGGCTAAACAGAAAATATTATAGCAGTTTTTTAATACACATGAAGAGTCATTTCAAAACCTACCTAGAATGATACTAGCCATTAAAGATTTAAATCTAGGGAAAAAATATCACTTAGGATCATAAAATAGTTGATGGCAATAAGGCAAGATTTAGGAGAGCATTTTGGGCATTTAGTGCCTCAATTAATGGGTTTTAATATTGTTGTCCTATAATTAGTATTAACGACACTCACATTTATGGTAAGTATAAGGCAAAGTTGTTGGTTGCAATTGTTTATAATGCACATAATAAAGTTTATTCATTGTGTTTTACTATGGTCAAAGAAAAGACAAATAGTGATTGGAGTTGGTTTTTAGATTTGCTTTATTGATATGTGATTGGCAGTCATACCGGGTTGTGTATTATATTAGATAGACATGCAACAATTAAAAATTTCATAGCACATATTTTTTCTCGAGCATATTGGATATCATCGATATTATTTATGATACTTTGTGAGTAACTTCAACACCAAGTTAATTATTTCCTTAGAAAATATATTGCATAGGATGTGTACAAATAAGAGGTTTTTAATAATGTTTTAAAATTTCTCATGGCTTGCCTGTATCGGGTATGGTGCAAATAATGTTTTTAGGTGTAATAAATATTTTATAGAGCATAGAGAAAAAGTTAAAGACGTTTTGAGTTGTGATGTATTGTGGCCTCTAAAGGTCCTCGTTGAATTACTTATTGATGTGACAACTTTTAGATCACACGTTGTATTTCTAATTGATCTTAGAGCCGAGTTATTTCAATTTGAAACACCTCCAATAGTTGGTTTTATAAGAGAAGTGTGGGAAATGATTAACATCAATTAAGCAACTTGTACTTGTAGCAAATGAAACTATAGCATTGACCATGTTCACACCTAATTTCATATCGCGTTTTACAAAATATGAACTATGTGTAATTTATTGATGATTTCTACTCTAATTTGTCGTATAAGAATGCATATAGTCCTCATTTTCAACCATTTTGTTTGATATGTTGTTGTGGCCTGCATATACTAGTTTAGATGTATATGGATGTCCAACTAGATGGTGAATAGATAAGGATTAAAGAAAATTCACTCATTTACATAATGAGATGGATGCTAGAAAGGAGCACTCATTGAATAGATGTAGCATATATAGTTAAAAAGGTCTTAATAGAAAAACTTGTGAAACTAGATAACATATGTTAATTGTTTGTATTTATTCTAAATCACTCCAACTTTAATTATTATTTTTAATTTAACTATATAGATGTTAAATTGTATTGCAAATCTACTACTTTTAGGAGTGTTGATAAACAAAACCACCTGGTTGTTGAGACAGGTCCTGATAATAGATCAATTTATACATGCAAGATCAACATCATTTCAATGATATTTAGAGTGGAGAGGTTAGATCTTTAGATTTAAAGTATTTTTTAATAACAATTTTAATTCAGTATTGTCAATTATTAAATTTTAATGACTTTAATTGTTTAAATAACTAAATTGTTTGATTTTCAGGGCAGTGATTTTGTAACTTCTCGACAACATATATAGATGGAGTTACATGAAGGTTTCTGCCTATATGTTATTGAGGCTATTTTATTTTAGATCAGTCAGTTGCATGACATACATCTTGATCACGCATTGATTGTAACTTTGGTTGAGCAATAAAGCACGAGACACACATTTCATTTATGTGTTGGTGAGATGACACCGGTATTACAGGATATCGACTTGTTGATCAGTCTTTTCATAAATGAAGCTATTGTGACAAGACGTTAAAGGTTGATTGATAGAGATGTTTTATGTGATCATCTATTAGGACAAATGTCTCTAGTCGATGCTTATATGGGCGATTGCATCAAATTGACATGATTGGATATAAATTTTAAGACCCCCCAGCAGATGCAACAAAGGACCAGTTGATTATGTATGCTCGGGCATACATATTACATATATTTGGAGGTTTTATTTTCACGAGTACTGCTAGCATTGCAGTACCATTGTTTTTCCTGACACTGCTTGAGGATTTTTTTGTCATTCTTAATTACAGTTGGGGGCATGCTTGCATATCTATATCAACAACTATGTAAAACATGTTTTAAAAAGAGAAAACAAATTGACAGGTGTCTATTATTTCTTCAAGTATGATTATTTTAAATTCTTTGATTGTTAGAATTAATGGCATTTTAAATACTAACTTAAAATTATCAATGTTGATTAAAACAACTCTAGTCACGGGAGCATATTTATATCAGATGTCTAGAGAGGTGAGATAATAATATGTTTGACATTATCCATTGGTTATTGGTGATAATATAATAAAATTAATTTTAGTTAACATGTTATTTATATAAATTGAATGTAAAAAATATACTAACTCTGTGGTTTGTCATATTAGATGGTGTGGGGCTAGACTTTTCACGGTAAATCTCACTCACGTCTACGAGCTCTACCGGGATGAGTTGGACGCACAATAGCCACATCAAGTATGTGTTAAAAATGTATTTTATTTTTTGTTATTTGAACATAAATTATCTGGTTTTGATTTCTTGTCTGATATAATTATTTTATATGTTTTTAGAGGTTATATAAATGTCATATACAAAGAATTCGATACTTTCAGCTTCTCCTATATGTCGTGAGGGATCTAACCTTTGGTTAGCACAAGTGTCGTTGCATTGTTTCGACATTGTTAAGATGTATTGCCTAGATCAGATAATGTGATAGTTTAGACTATATCAACATATACCGAATTATATTGATACTGGTGACGAGTTGCATGGTATTAATTGTCAGGGTAAGCGTTAGGAGAATTAGTTGGTGATTCATGCATCTTGCCGAGATCTTTGGGATGCTATGAGAGATCATGTTTTTAAGAAACAATATTCGATGATTGGTGTAAATACTTACATGAGATAATATTTGTCTATTACACATCATTTCATTACACCTATCTGGTCGTGTTTCGTGAGGTGTCCACACAATTTGATGCATTATACACCCTGATATCCGAGATAGAATCGATTGGTATACAATATTTTTTTATAAACAACATTTATTAAATATTGTTAATGTTATTATGAATGATGACTACTAATTAGTTTTTAATGTATGTATATAGATTCATTACTTGGTACAGAAGGCTCGAAAAGCAACAACGATTATCAGTGAGGGTGTCGATGAAATGGGATGTATTCTGGCCAACACCACACTCCATTTATGTTGTGGTGGACTTCAAGAGGCTGTGGAGGTTGAACGTCTTAAAGTGGTATTAACTGAAGATGAGATTGCTTATCATGGTAACGTCAAGGATTCTAGTCTGTCCATGAACATCTCATGTCTATCCACGAGCTAGGATGATATTGGTCCTTCTCACACCTATATGGATATTACATATTTGTCCTCGAGTTGGATGAGTTAAGGTGATGCTCTAGACCCATCTACAAGTGCTTCAGGTCCTTTCACGAGCGGAGGCTATTATTATATATAGTTACATGTTATTGTATGTTATGAGAATTATGAATAGATGCATAATTAGTTTAATTTTAATAAAATGTTGTGTTATATTAATGGCAGGTTTAATTTTATTACTTATGATTGAAGATGTTATGTGCTGCTTATGTGAATTGTGTTTTGTTGTTGGAAAACTAATTATTTGAATTATGATTTTTTTGGGTAGAGAGTTAATGGCAGAAGAAATTATTCTAGGATAAGTCTCTTAGTTAAGTCACAGTTGGCATTTATGACTCTCGAGCCACAGATAAAGAATACGATTATCGAGTTGCAGATGTTATATATCCATCGATCAAGCATGTTAGATCCCTAAATATTTTTCCACCCGTGCTATTTTACCCAAAAAATATTACTATGCCAAGTTCCCAAAAAAAACTGTCTATCAATTATTAAAACTAATAAATAAATAACATATTTATTCAAATTTTTATACTCGAAAGGGATGAGACAAGTTCAATAACTTTCAATTCATTCAATCTTTATATTAAGATAAATATATTTCATGACAAAAAGGCTTTCGAGTATTTTTATTTCAACAAAATAAGATCATATTTTTGTAATGAACATAAAGAATTAGTGTATCTCCATTACATTAGAGGTCCTCCTCAGAATGTAAACATCTATGGTAGTTAAAAGGGAGATTGTAAAGACAAAGACAAGGGTACTTAATGCAAATTAAATCGTTGGATAAACTTAATCTATTAATTTATAAAGATATTAATTAAACAATGATATGGTGCTTGTGCTCACATGCATTACCCATGTATTAGCCTAATCTAACCAAACAATTTCTCTTAGATATAACAGGACCATGGCTTTCCACTTATCACGAGACCACATTCATCGATGGAATTTGATTGGAGGAGTGCGAAGGCCTTACTCACCATCTGTGTAAAACGTGAAGGAATTTCAACTTTCCTACTTGTACACTCAACTGGGTGGTGACAAAGGCACTGGGAGAAAAAAGAAGCTAAAATTTAGCCGCCGCCGCCCCCGCCCCTGCCATCGTCGATCGTGCTTCATTTTATTATATATACAAATATTAATTTGTGGTCTTAATAAAAAATAAAATAAAATGAATAGCCAGGTTGGGGGGTCATGTTATCATTTGAATCATGGTGTAGATATAACATAACCAAAAAAAAAAAAAAACTACAATTGACCATATTTTCACTGTGCATATACAATTTATTCTTCCCTACAAATACAATAGTATAATTATGTTTTTGCCATTTAAAAAAAAAACAAATTATTTTGATGTTTTTACACTGCTCATTAATCATTAAGGAATTGAACAGAGATGTAAGTGTCTTTTCAATTTGATTTGGCACATATAAATAATCTAATTACCCTCCAGGTTAAAAATTTTAAAATTGACTAACAGGAGTACTTTTTTTTTAATATAGTAAAATACCATATTTACCTTTAGAATTAAAAAAATAATCCATGTGTCTAGTGGCCTTTTGATCTTTTCAGTATAGGTTTTTTGTTACTACTGGTTTCATGCAGGATAATTTTGTCTTCTTATACATGTTAATTATTAGTTAAATGGGAAGAGTTGCTAGTGGATGTCATTCACAAGCTAACAAATGTGAAGCGCGCGTGTATTTTGGGTAACGCGTGTGGTACCTTTCAATAACAGATTATGTTATTTTACTGTATTGTTGGAAGCGTTTTACGTTCTTTTCTCAATGATGCGACGTGTGTTGGAGGTGGTGGAGCAGTTTCTCGCCAGTGGACCTATATTGTTTTGTTTCCTCTTCTCCTTTGAAAATTACAAGTTAGTTTTTTTTGTTTTTGATATTTTAATTTTAGTTTTTATTTTTTTGATTTTTAATTTTTATTCTTGACCATTTTATAAAACTTTTTATTTATTTTTAATTTCATCATCCAATCCCAATTTATCATATATTATTTTTTTCGATTTGGTTCGTGTTATTTTGATTTCTTATTTGTTTTCAACCTTTTTTTAATTTGGCACGTCTGACATGCTGACGTATCTAATTTATGTGCTAACCACTTTTTATTTTTTTAATTATATTTTATATTTATCCTTAGTCAACTTGATGATTACTAAAAAACCAATACAAAAATATAAAAAAGCCTCTTAAATCACAGTTTATCAAATCTTGATTTTAAAAATAATTTAGTCATTTCAATTTGTTTTTTGGTTAAAGATTTGAAAAGTGTTCTCCGAAGTTAAGAAAAGGAAAATAGTTTTCTTTGAAAAGACTGAAGTGTTTTTTTTAATTGAAAAATTATTTTTTATTGATCAATTTTTTAAAACTTAAATAAACATAAAAAAAATTCGAAAATAGTTTTTAAGAAACTATATGCCAAAAAACAAACCATTGTAGAAAACTTGTAAAACTATTGTGATTATGTAAATGATTGATTATTACTAAAAAAAACCGAAATAAAAATATAAAAAAGCTATTGAATCCTAATTTAACAAAATCTAATTTTTAAAGTAATTTAATCATTTTAATTTTTTATTTTGTTAAAGATTCAAAAAGTGCTTTCCTCCGTCGCCTAAGAGCTTGTTTGGCTTTGCGGTTAAACCTGTGTTTGACCAAATTTCAAATTTTTTTTGGCTAAAATTGAGTGCGGTCTGTACTTTTTGGATCGTTTTGATGTGCTGATGTCAAAAATAATTTTTAAAAAATAAAAAAAATATTATTAACATGTATTTCGGCACGAAAAGCTATTTGAAAAACAACCACTACCATACTTCAAACACACTCTAAAACCAGACAAGGATTAAGCCATCCATCCTTATCTTCTATTTGCCATACTGGAGCTTCAAATTAACCATGTGTCAAACATGCTCATGAATTGCAGCCACCTCTAGACTATATATTGGACAAATTAAGGGTCACCAGTAGTGATTAGAAAATAACCAAATCAAGTGTTAGCTGAACTAATTAATTTCTAGATTTGTTTATTAATTTGAGTTTTATAAAACTCAGGATTATTGAAAGTTTGTATAATTATTAACTTCAAGATTCGTGAAATTAATCGAGATACGCGCAAACTAACCGGACATCCATGTTAATAAAAAAAATAACTAAATTAACCGGTGAAGATGGCAAGTCACACCAACATGCCAAATCTTTAAATCTTGTAACCAGTAAGCTTAATTATAAAAGGTTATTAATCTAATTCAATTTGTAAGCAATCCCTTTGTTTTATCACTGTGAACTGAAATATGAAACATCCATCGCAATCACTCTCAAGTTGAAATTAACTTCTTCTCCTTTGTTTGTATAACTAATTGGTCCTTTTTCAAGGAAAATTGCTGGAATAAGCATATGGTATTTGCATATTTGATTTGCTTGACTATGGCATGATCTACATATAAAATACATCTTCCCATAAATAATAGCAATAGGATCCATGCACTCGGTCAACGTTGTTGTTCTTACTCGTCTTCTCTCTGGGATCCTTCTTTAATTTATGGTCTTTGTTTTTGGGGAGTGGCAACGGCCAGTTCTCTTGAGTGAATGGCTAGACGAGGAGGGAATCCTGGAAGTTGCGAATCTCTGCTGCATGGCTTTCAAAGGTTGATTCCCAGGCTGGTTCATCAACACTTGGCCTCAGACAGCAGAGATTCGGCCCAAATAATGTGCCAAATGCCAAGGCCAAGTATAAAGACGCGTGCGTGCCTTCAATAACAGAAGATGAAATTTCTTACGCCACAAGGCTAGCTAGAATCTTTCCTTTTTTCTTCTCTTGAACCTTTTGTATCCCATCCTTTTTAATATTTTAGATGGCCTTCAGTGGTTGCTATGTGATGCTATATTTGTACAAGTTCAATATATTGGCGTAAGCCTCGCTATAAAATTGCCTTTGTTCTTCATACGCTCTTCGACAACTTTGGGTACATTGCCTTGCGCTCAGGCAATTTTCAGTACTCATTTGTAAGATTCTTTCTGGTCCCGTACGCGTTTAATTTTTCCTGGGAAAAGTGGTTGCAGGAGGGAAAAAATAAAACATACAGTGTGAATCCAAGAATGAAGAAACCAATGAAAAACACGTTCTCTTCATGGAATTGGTAATTGGGAGGTTGTGTGGCTCTGCCATTGTAATTAAAAGGTTCAGGTTTAGTTGGAGGACAACTGCTTTTATAATGTGCAGCCCAAAATCATCTGTAGATAAGTAAGCACAGTAGAAACTTACTCATAGACATAATCGAAGTACAGATTCATAATTGTCTTCATCATTACATGCCGCAAATCGCACATAGTATGCGATGATAATCTCCAGTTGGGGTCTTGGAGAAATCTCACCATGCACAAAGGGGATAAACAAACAGAAGGAAAAACTTTAAAACCTGTCCGATAGCTAGCATATCAGGCTTATATCTTTCTCACAGTTGCCACCACTTTCGTTTCTCCATTTTCTTGAGAAATTCATTTGCCAATGATGCATAGTCTTCTGATCTACCTTCCAGCTCTTCAGTGTCATTGCTGATTTTCTTATATAAATATAAAACATTTAGCAGTTGGTCAAGATAGGCCTTTCGTGTATATAACAATTTAGAAAGCAATGCATGGTAAATTGTCTAGGAACATATGAAGGCTGAAGAAATCCAAAAATAGCCAATTTGACTTGGGGCATCTGGAGAAAGTTTGATCAAAGAAAATACGATAAAAATGAAACGTGAGGAAATTCAATTGTGAAAATTAAAGGTATTTTCTCTTCTTTTTTTTTGTTAAAATCTTACCTCCAGCTTCTCCTGCCTTTGGACCCGCTTGTTTCGTGCACTAGCAGCCGGAGAAGAGGCGTCCTAAAATCATTTACCAAACCAAAAAAACACAATCAATTCAAACTATTGATGTTGGCCTTACCAATGAAAGAAGAGTTCGTCAAAATAAACCAACATGCAACGTTACCTTGGATTTTCTGTACTTAGCTACGATTTCCTTAAGGTTCCTACTACTTCTGGGCTTTGTTTCTCCACCAGAACCTAGTAAAATCTCCCTGTCCGTTCTCTTCTCTGCAATGCAAAATTAGAGGTGAATTGTTCAATAATCCATGCAAGCAAACGCACAAGAAACTCAGATTTACCTCTCGCTTTATTTTGAACTTCGTTGGATGATTTGGTTGCCATGAGCAAGTTCATGTGTTTCCGTATCAGTTACGATAAAGGAAACACTTGAACTGAGAGAGAATGATGAAGATGACATTTTTTGTGTATTTTAAATTGTAATGAGCTCCACATACCTATATTAAGCTCCACCCTAATTAGCAACGTTTTATGCTCCACAGGCCTATATTAAGCTCCCCAGCTTCCTGAACCTCTAATAGAATGAAAATGGCCAATTTGAGCCATTTTTAGCTCTGAACTTTTATTATCAGCACCAGGAATCCTGCATGTGCAACAGCCTTTTAGTAACACAGCCAAAAGCATGATTTCGTGAAGTAAATCCAAAGGAAACTGATGCCATCCATTTGAACCTGCTTGTCCTACTGCAAGTGTCACGGAAAACAACATATAAAGAGGCCAGAATTGTAGAAACAGCACAAATAGCAAACGTCTTACATGTAGCATTCTTGCTGGTTTGGGAATTGGAGTAATATCCACACTGTGGTGGGTCTACCTTTCCCCCTTTAAAACCTCTGACAATGTCACCAAGAATCCCAGATTTAGTACCCTGCAACAACATAGATAAGTTACTTGTACTGCTGGAAACATATGCCGCAGTAAAAATAATAAATTTAAAAT